>Ga0187858_10000289_pt1 | contig 63010 bp, 34 predicted proteins | sample June2016WEW_8_15_FD_133015 | JGI IMG/M metagenome (GOLD analysis project Ga0187858, IMG submission 133015) | Peatland microbial communities from SPRUCE experiment site at the Marcell Experimental Forest, Minnesota, USA - June2016WEW_8_150 | ecosystem: Environmental > Terrestrial > Soil >...
CCCTGAGCGAGACGCGAGAGCCGTTCGAACTCCGCGGCATCGCTATTCGCATCGGTCTTCCCCACCAGTTGCTCCAGGTACTCGCGCACAAGCTGGTTGACGCTTGTGCCCATCGCCTCGGCGCGGCACCGCGCTTCCTGGATCACTTCGTCGTCGATGGATAGAGTGAGGTTCACATACACATAATACGTGCGCACGTAGCCTGTGTCAATGTCAAAGCCGCCAATCTGGATCATTTAGAATCAATTATTTGGGCTTTGTTCGTACAACAGCGGGGACACACCGGCCCACCCGGTCGCCTGCCCATCGCCACGTCGACGAGCAACCCCGACCGATTGGGGTTTCGACTGCGTCTTGTGTGAGAATTCAGGAAGGTAGCTTGAACGGCATCCCATATGTGTGGCATCGCAGGATTTGTAACCCGCGCACCCAGTGCCTCGCCGGACGCACTCCTCACCCGCATGACCGACAGCCTCCGCCACCGCGGTCCGGATGCCTCGGGCTTCTACCGCGATCCGTTCGCCTCGCTCGGCCACCGCCGTCTCAGCATCGTCGATGTCCGCGCTGGACATCAGCCCATGTCGAACGAGGACGGCACCCTCTGGATCGACTACAACGGCGAAATCTTCAATCATGCCGACCTACGCCCCATCCTTGAGCGGGCTGGCCATCGGTACCGCACCCGGTGCGATACCGAGACCATCCTCCACGCCTACGAGCAATACGGACCCGATTGCGTCACCCACTTCCGCGGCATGTTCGCTTTCGCCATCTGGGACAAGAGCACTCGCACGCTGTTCTGCGCCCGCGACCGCCTCGGCAAGAAGCCTTTCTACTACTATTGGGACGGCCACCTATTCGCGTTCGCCTCCGAGATCAAAGCGCTGCTCGAGCATCCCGCCATTTCTCCGCGCTTCGAAGAATCGCTGCTCTCCGAGTACCTCAGCTTCGGCTACTGCTCCGGCGAGCAGACGCTCTTCTCCGGTATACGCAAACTCATGCCCGGCCACTGGCTCCGGCTGACACCGGAACAATTCGAAATCCGCCGGTATTGGGAGATTCCGTGTCCGGTGGGGCAGGCGGTTTCGCCTGCCAACTCCCGCGACGATCAATACTGGATCGCCGAATGCCGCAGCCGCCTCGAAGAGGCCGTGCGCACGCGGCTGATGAGCGATGTGCCCCTGGGCATGTTTCTCTCGGGTGGCGTCGATTCGAGCGCCATCGCCGCGCTTATGAAGCCGATGTCGAATGGGCCCGTCAAGACCTTCGCAGTCGGCTATCGCGAGGAGGCCTTCAGCGAACTGGCCTACGCCCGCCAGGTCGCCCGAAAAATCGGCACAGAGCACCACGGGGTCGTCATCGGTATGGACGATTTCTTCAACGCCCTGCCGCAACTCATCTGGCATGAAGATGAGCCTATCGCCTGGCCCTCCAGCGTCTCCCTCTATTTCGTGTCGCGCTTGGCCTCGGAACAGGTGAAGGTCGTCCTTACCGGCGAAGGCAGCGACGAGCTGTTTGCCGGCTACGGCCGCTATCGCTTCTACCTCCTCAACCAGCAGTGGATGAAAGCTTATCGCGCGGTGCCGCGCCGATTGCGCGATGCCCTCCGCTCCCGGATTGCCGGCTCACGCCTGCTCACCGGAAACATTCGCCGCAAGCTGCAGCATTCCGTCCTGGGACGCGGTGAAGATCTTGATGCCCTCTACCTCGATAACTTCTATGCCGCCTTCTCCCGCGGAGAACAGCAGCGACTGCTCACACGCGGCGCGCCATCCCATGCAACCTACGATTCCTTCCTGCATTACTGGAACTCCCAGCCGGATGCCGCGCCGCTCTCCCGCATGCTATACGCGGACCAGAAAACCTACCTCGTCGAGCTGCTTATGAAGCAGGACCAGATGAGCATGGCCTGCTCCATCGAAAGTCGCGTTCCCTTTCTGGATCACCAACTCGTCGAGTTCGCCGCGCGCGTTCCCGACCGGCTCAAGCTGCGCGACGGCGTTGGCAAATACGTCCTGAAGCGTGCCGTCGAAGACATCCTCCCGCGCGACATCGTCTATCGCAAAAAGATGGGCTTCCCCACGCCGCTCCGCCAATGGCTGATGGATCCCAGCGCCGATGCCCTGATCGCCCAGATCCAGGACCGCGATGGCCTGTTGGCGCAATATATCGATTTCACTTATCTGAACGATCTCCTCTCCCGCCACAAAAGCGGCCTCGAAGACGCCACCGACCGCATCTGGCGTCTCCTGAACCTGCAGCTCTGGGGCAACATTTTCATCACCAGCAAGGCGGGCCTCCTGGCCTGCCCCGCATGAATCTCACCCGCTTGTTGAGCATGCGCCCGGACGAAATCCGCACCCGCGCCCAACAGGCCTTAGCAAAACGCTGGGCCAGCCCCCCAGCCTGCCACCTAATCTCGTCTTCCGCCGTGCCCGTTTTTCCAGACTTACCCACACTGTGCACACTGCAAGACGCCGAGAAAATCTGCCAGCATCGCTTCGATCTCCTAGGCTACGAAGCCCTGGATTTTGGCTCCCCGATCGATTGGCATCTCGACCCCGTCCACCACAAGCGCGCCCCGCGCAAGCCCTGGTATCAAATCCCCTTCCTCGATTTCAACCTGGTCGGCGATCACAAAATCATATGGGAGCTGAACCGCCATCAGCACCTCGTCACGCTTGCCCAAGCCGGTTTCCGCGACGAAATGTTGGCCCAATGGACTCACTGGCAGCAAGAAAATCCCTATCCCATCGGTATCAATTGGGCCAGCACGCTGGAGGTCGCCTTTCGCGCGTTGTCCTGGCTCTGGGTGCGCCACATAATCGGGGATTTCCACGATGACCTGCTCCCCGCGCTCCATCTCCACGGCTGGTACATCGAGCGCTTTCTTTCGACTTACTTCTCCCCAAATACGCACCTGCTCGGCGAAGGCGTGGCGCTGTTCGCGATCGGCGTGCTCTGCCCACAAATCCGCGACGCCCGCCGGTGGCAGGAGCGCGGCTGGAACATCGTCCTGCGCCAGGCCGAAGTTCAGGTCCGCCCCGATGGCTTCCACTTCGAACAATCGGTCTACTACCATGTCTACGCGCTCGATTTCTTTCAGTTCGCACGCACGCTGGCCGCTCGCAACGCCATCCCTGTTCCAGCCCCCTTCGATCGCACTATCGAAAAGATGAGCGAAGCCCTCGCAGCCATTTCGCAAGCCGGCCTCGCGCCCAACTTCGGAGACGACGACGGCGGCCGCGTCCTAGGATCGCCCGCTCGCCCGCTCACCCGCTCGCCCGCTCAGCAGCCTTCCCGAAGCATCGCCCTACCGTCTGACGGCTCGCCCGACCCGCTCGCCCCTTTGCCTGCTCGCCCGCCCCGCGAGAACATTCTCCCGTCTGCTGGCGGCCGCGCCCTAGGATCGCCCGCTCGCCCGCTCACCCCCTCGCCCGCTCAGCAGCCTTCCCGCAGTATCGCTCTGACCTCCTCCGGCATCTACGCCATGACCGACCCTCACTCCCAACTTTTTATCGATGCCGGCCCGCAGGGCGTCTTCGCAGGAGGCCACAGCCATGCGGACGCCCTGAGCGTCCAGTTAGTCATGGACTGTCGCCCCGTGCTGATCGATTCCGGCACGTTCTGCTATACCTGTCCCGAGCGGGATCGGTCCCGCGGCACCGCTGCCCACAACACGCTCCAGGTGGATGGCCGCGACCAAGCCAAGCCCGCCGGCCCCTTCGCCTGGACCGGCATGCCCGAAACCACGGTCGATCGCTGGGTCACCAATGAAACGTCCGATTTCTTCGCCGGACATCACAACGGCTACGCGCCGATCATTCACCATCGCTGGGTCTTCGGCCTTAAATCGAAATTCTGGCTGGTGCGCGACACGGTCACAGGCCCGGGTCGCCATCGCCTCGACAGTCACTGGCATTTCCTCGACGAGCGCGACCTCGCCATCCTGCCGCCAGCCGGGCACAACTGGTCCGAATCGATCGCGGCCTGGGACTGGTCGCCGGTCTACGGCAAAAAAGAACCCGCCTTCGTCCGTCGCTTCAGCACGGAAGCCGCGCTGCCCGCCGAATTCGCCGTTTTACTAGCGCCGCGCGAGGCCGGAATATTCACGCAATCAGCTCCCGGCGTTTATCGCTACGAAGAGCCGCAGGGCTCTCACGAGTTCTCGTTTGCCCCCACTGCCGACGCGCGCTTGGTCTATCGTAGTATTGGCCCGGACGGTACCAAAGAATTCGCGCTATGAAGCTCCTGTGGGTCAAAGCCGGAGGCCTGCTCCCGCCCGATACCGGCGGCAAGATTCGCAGCTTCCAGATCCTCAAGCAACTGGCGCGCCAGCACGAGATCACCCTGTTCACCTTCTACCCGGAACATGCCAACGATCTGCACGCCCAAGGTGCGGACATCTTCGCAAAAGTGGTCGCCGTGCCCTTGCCGCTGCCGCCCCGCCGCAGCTTCGCCGAGTATGTCCGCTATGCCCGCATGCTGATGGCCGGGCGCCCCTTCACCATCGACAAGTATTTCTACCCGGAGGTGCGCCGCCGCTACGCCGCGCTCCGCGAATCGTCCGCTTTCGATCTGATCGTTTGCGACTTCATTTTCCCGGCTCCTCAGATCGATTGGCGAAACCCACCCCCCAAGGTCCTGTTCACGCACAACGTGGAGGCCCAGGTTTGGCAGCGCCACTCCAATATCGCTTCCAATCCGTTCGTCAAGCTGGCCTGCTGGCTGGAATCCCGGGCATTGAACCGCGCCGAGCGCCATTATGTGCAACTCGCGGACTACGTTCTGACCGTCTCGGAAAACGACCGCGCCTGTTTCGCGCAATATGTCGATCACAAGCGCATCTCTGTAATCCCCACGGGCGTGGATACCGAGTATTTCCAACCCATGCCCGGACCCGCACAGCCCAACACCACCGTCTTCACCGGTAGCATGGATTGGATGCCGAACGAAGACGGCGTGGCCTACTTTGTGGAGAAAATCTTGCCCCTGATCCGGCGCGAGATTCCCGAGGCGCTATTCTGGGCCGTGGGCCGCCGGCCGCCGCGGCGCCTCGAAGCCCTGGCATCCGGCAATGTGGTGGTGACTGGCGCAGTCGAGGATATCCGCCCCTATCTCGGCAAAGCAGAGGTGTGCGTCGTGCCGTTGCGCAGCGGCAGCGGCACCCGCATTAAAATCTTCGAAGCCATGGCTATGGGCAAGGCCGTAGTGTCGACTTCCCTGGGAGCCGAAGGTCTTCCCGTGCGGCATGGCGAGAACATCATCCTGGCGGACGATCCCGCTGATTTTGCCCGCCAAGTTGTGGATCTGCTGCGCGATCCCCAGCGCCGCGAGCAACTGGGCCGCGCCGCGCGCCAACTCGTCGAACAGAGTTACGGCTGGCCCGCGGTGGCGGCGTACTTCGATCACGTCATGCGAGGCGCCCTCTAGCCATGCGCGCCATCGTCAAGCAAGCTTTCTATGTCGTACAGCGCCAAGCCGCCCGCCTGCGTATGCGGTGTCTTCCACGCGATGAGCACTCCCTCACCAGGTTCGCCATTTTCTCCCTGCACACCATAGCCAAAGCCTCCAGCGACATGGCCGTCACCGAAGCCCGGCTGCGCGCCCAACTAACCGGCCTTCTCGAGGCGGGCTATCGCTGCCTGGACCTTCCGGAAGCGCTTCACGCCCTCACCGGTCAGCAGCCGCTCCCGCAGCCGGCATTCTGCCTGACGTTCGACGACGGCTACCGCAGCGTCTATGAATCCGGCATGCAAATTCTGGAAGACTTAGACCTCACGGCCACCCTGTTTGTAACGGTGAACTTCCTGGAAGGACGTGTACAGCCACCCTGGCACTCAGAGGATGCCGCGCTGCTGCGGGAGTATGCGGTCAACGCCGCGCAGTTCCGGCCTCTCGAATGGCGGCAAGTGCAGGAAATGATCGCCGGCAAGCGGTTGCGGCTCGGCAGTCATTCGCTGAATCATTTCATGGTCGGCAATCTGCCGGAGGCCGACGTCCGCGCTGAAATTCGGGAGTCCAAGGAAATCCTCGAAAACCGCCTGGGGATTGAGGTGCCGTACTTCGCCTATCCTTATGGCGTGCGGCCGTATGGCGCCTACACCGAATGGAGCGAAGCTCTCATCCGCGAAGCCGGGTATCGATGTTCCTGCACCTCCCGCATTAGCCGTGCGGCCATTGGCACAGGCGCTTGGCTGCTGCCGCGCCTGTCTCTGGTCGATTCCGACACGGCCCTGGACGCACGCGCCAAAGCCGCCGGGGCCTATGATTGGGTGGCCTTGGCCCAGAACTCTTTCCACGGCATTTTTCCGAATCCGCACACCCCTCGATGAAGACTTACTTTCTCTTCCACGACAAGTGGACCGAATACATCAAGGCGGATTGGGCCGCAGCCCACTTCTCCTTTGATGGCTTCGTTGTTATTGAGAAAACTCGCGACTGGTTGGTCCCTTTTCTCTGGCGCAGGATTCGCCGTTTGGGAATCCGTAAGGTGGCCGATGAAATCCTGCTTCGTGCATATTACGTCCTCTTCCAAGGCAGGCGAGATGGCCGCATGCTCCGGCAATTCATGGCCGAAGTCCAGCGCAGCATTCCCGCCGATTACGAGCGTCCGCCGGTCTATCGCGTCTCCGATATTAATTCCGATGCATCCGAAGCACTGCTCAGGAGGCTGGCGCCCGATGTCTGCATTTTGATGGTCATGCCGATTCTCAAAAGAAAGATTCTGTCGATCCCGCGCCTGGGGATGCTGGTCTTCCATCCGGGTGTCACGCCGGAATACCGCGGCACGCATCCGGCTTTCTGGGCCGTCTTGAATCGCGACTTCTCGCGGATAGGCTGGTCCCTGCTGCGCATCGATGTCGGCGTCGATACCGGATCTCTCTTGGCGCAGGGCAGCGCGGGCAATGCCGACCCGCTCACCGAAAGCCACATGTTTCTGGCGCATAAGGCGCATGTCGAGGGCTTGCCCGGCGTGGTGGAAACGCTTCGCAAGCTACAGGCCGGCGAGCATCCCGGCGTCTCCACCGAAGGCCGCCAGAGCCACAACTACACCCATCCCGGCTGGACCGATTACTTGGAATACCGCAAGGTCCTCAAGCAATTGCGGCGAGCGCGCTGATGTGGAGAGGTTCGCACAGCGGAATGCACTTGGTTCCACAGAGCCTGCCTGACCCTGTAGGCTAGAATCATCTCGTGCGAAAAATCGTTGTTGTATTCGGCACGCGGCCCGAAGCCATCAAGCTTTGTCCGGTCCTGTTGAATCTGCGGCAGAGCACACAGTTTGAAGTGCGCGTCTGCGTGACCGCGCAGCACCGCTCGATGCTGGACCAGGTTCTGACGGCTTTTGGAGTGGCGCCGGATCACGACCTGGACCTCATGCAGCCTGGACAGACGCTGGCCCAGATCACGGCGCGCATCCTGGCGGCATTGGAGCCGGTGATCGCCGTCGAGCGTCCGGACATGGTGCTGGTGCAGGGCGATACTACGACCACGCTTGCTGGTGCCTTGGCAGCCTTCTACCAGCGCGTGCCGGTGGGGCATGTGGAAGCCGGCCTGCGCACCGGCGACTTGGCGCAGCCGTTTCCCGAAGAGATGAATCGCGTGGTGACCACCCGGCTGGCGGCGCTGCACTTCGCTCCCACGGAAGCAGCGGCACGCCAACTGCAGGCGGAGGGAGTGGAGCGGCTGCGCATCTCGATCACCGGCAATTCGGGCATCGATGCGGTACTCTATGTGCGCGACGCGTTGGCGGCCGGGCGGTTGCCCGCGCCCCAGTGGCCCCAATTGGATACTGCCAAGAAACTGATCGTGGTGACCGCGCACCGCCGGGAAAGCTTCGGCGAGGGCTTCGCGCAGATCTGCGTCGCGCTGGCCCGTCTTGCCAAGCGTCAGGATGTCCAACTGGTCTATCCGGTGCATCGAAATCCAAACGTCATGGACCCGGTATACGCCAGTTTGGGCGGGCTGGCGAACGTGCTCCTGCTCGAACCGCTGGACTACGTACCCTTCGTGGACCTGATGCGGCGGGCGCACCTGCTGCTCACAGATTCGGGCGGAATCCAGGAGGAAGGGCCCTCGTTAGGAAAACCTATTCTCGTGATGCGGGAAAAAACCGAGAGGCCCGAGGCCGTGGCCGCCGGTACTGTGAAGCTGGTGGGCACCGATGCCAGCCGCATCGTGCGCGAAGCCGAGCGACTGTTGGACGACGAGGGCGAATACCTTCGCATGTCGCGTATCCACAATCCTTACGGCGACGGCCGCGCCAGCGATCGGATACGCCAGGCGATGGAAGCGTACTTCGGTAATGCGGACTTGCCTTAATTTACCGTGAAGCCCACCGGCAGACCAGCCTGTTCCGTTCCGGTGGCGACCACGATCGGCGAGGGGTTGGGCGTCGCCCCGGTCTGGCCCGTAAGCTGCACCGTCAAACGGGTAGGACTCGAGACCGCCACATTGGAGGCGGTGATGCCGGGCACCGTCAGCACCTGGGTGATCCCTGCCGCGAAATTCGTGCCCATACCGTATATGGTCACCGTAACAGGTGTGCCTGCCACCGCAGAATTCGGACTCACCGAGGTCAGAATCGGAGTGGTCACCGGCAGCAACTGGTTGAGCAGGCCCCGCACGATGAAATCCGCCATCTCGCCGCGGGTCAATATCGAGAGGGGGCAGTACATGAGCGGGTTGGTGGAGCACCCCGTAGTGACTCCGAGAGAGTACATCTCCTGAACGTAACTGAAGAATGGATCGGACGGCGGCACGTCCACGAAATAAGGCGTCGTCGGGTAGTTGAATGGAATCGAGGCGAACCGGGCCCGGATAATGAAGGCGGCTGTCTGGTCCCGTGTAACACCGCTGGCCGGACAGAACATCAGCGATGGCGAAGTCGCGCAACCATCGGTGATGCCCAGTTCGTACAACTTCTGAATGTAGCTGAAAAACATATTCGTGGGTGGCACGTCGCTGAAGTATGGCGTCGGGTTATACGTGAAGTTGCTGCTGCCCTCGATGGCGATCACGATGAATTTCGCCATCTCGCCGCGTGTATTGGTTTCATTCGGGCAGAACTCCAGAGGTACGGATGTGCAGCCGTTGGTAATGCCCATTTCGTACATGATGTTAGTGGCATCGAAATAGTAAGTCCCCGGCGCAACATCCACGAACGGCACATTATCGGCTCTGGCCACGAAGTCACCGTACTGTGTCCCGGTCAGAGAGGGCTGTATCGCGCCCGCCGTCACGGGAAGATCCGTCGAGACAGTGGCGCCGGAGACATAAACCGTGCCGGCCGGCGTCACTGCGATGTTCTGGCCGATGTCGTTGTCCGTACCGCCTATGCAGGTAGAAAAGGAGAATGAACCGCCGCCTGGGCTAATCCGGGTAAGGAAGGCATCGGTGGCCGAGATAATGCCGGCAAATGGCACGCCCGAGACGCCTGGTTGCGATGCTAGAGCCACGACTTGGTTCTGGGTCAGGCCGGCATAAGTGAACGGACTCCAGTCGCTGGGCTGAGTGCCTCCGTTCGTTCCGGTGGCCATGCCGGAACCCGCGAAAGCCACATAGACGTTATTGGCGGCGTCCAAGGCCACCAGGAGCGGCGTACCGCCTATGCTTCCTAAAACGGCCTTTGTCCAACTGCTTCCGCCGTTCGATATATAGTACAAACCATTTGGTGTCGCGGCATAGAGAGTGCTCGTGCTGCTAATGGCCAGGCTGGTCACGATTGGAGGAAGGGTTAAGCCCGGGAAGTTGTTTACGGGTACCCACGTGGCGCCGGCATTCGTGGTTTGAAATACGCCGCCGGAGCTGGCGCCCGCGTAAGCTATGTTCGCATTGTTCGGATCGACGACCACCACAACGCCGAGCTGGTAGCCATAAGGCGACATACTGACTACCGGCACGGGCACCGTCGTGGTATTCCAGGACGATCCGCCATTCGTGCTGTAGATGAGGCCAGCGCTCGATCCGGCATACACGGTCGAAGGATTGGTCCGGGCGATGGCCAGCGAGCCCGACACGCCCGCCGTCTGGGACAACAGCGTCCAACTTCCGCCGGCATTGGTGCTCCGATAAATCTGGCCGTTACCTATGGCATAAACATCGATGGAGTTATTCGGATCAACGGCCACGGCGTCTATCGTCGTCGATAAGATGCCGTTATTTTCAGCGGTCCAGGTGTTACCGCCGTCAGACGACTTGTAGATTCCACCGCCCGCCGTGACGCTGACTGCGCTGGTCCCGGCGTAGAGGGTGCCGTTCAAGTCGAAGGCCAGCGCCGTAGTTTGGTCGAAACTGCCGGCCAGGGAGGTGGGCGACCAAGTGGTGTTCGAGCCACTGACGGCCCCTTTCATAAGGACCGCGGGCCCGCCATTACGCGCGCCGGCGATCGCGTTGGTCGTCGGGAAGTTAATACACTGAGTGGTGCCGGCGACATAAGCGTATCCTTCCAGGTCCACGCCGATACCCGCTCCCCGCTCGGGGAGGATGCCGCTGCCCAGGCCGCCGATGTAGGTGCCGTATATGGGCGGGAACTGGCCGGCGGCGTTCAACTCGACCGCAAAGGCGTCGGACACGCCGCCGCCATAAGTAGGTTGCGCGGCGCCGCCCGTGATCTGCGGAAAATGCGGGTCGTTTGTCATTCCGGTCACGTATACATTGTTTTGCGAATCCAGGGCGATTCCAAAGCCTATGGTTTGCTGGCCGCCGGTACCAAAACCGACCGGGCCCCAAGCCGTGCCTCCGCCGGGGGCTACTTTGAGCACATACGCCTGGGCCGGTGCGGGGGATATGGCGGTCCCCGTCGAACCGGTTACGTACGCATTGCCGCTACTGTCCACGGCCACACCGTAGCCCATCCCGGCGGGAGCAGGCACAAAGATGGAATACACAAATGCCGAGCCGGTGGAGTTGACTTCCGTCAAGAACCCCGCGGTCGGACTGGATCCGTTCGTCACTGGGAAGGTGGTGCCGATCAATTCCTGTGCGGTTCCGGTCACATACGCGTTTCCGGAACGATCGACTGCGATAGCGCGTCCCCAATCGTTGCCGGTTCCGCCCAGATAGGTACAGTAAACTAAGGCGTTGCCGGCGGCGTTTACTTCGGCCACGAACGCGTTGGTGGGTCCGTGGAGAATGGTCTGGGGAACTCGTAGGGTAGTCGGGAAGTCGATAGAGCTGGTGAATCCGGTAACATAGGCATTTCCCGAGGCGTCCACGGCAATTCCACCACCGACATCCGTGAGGCTGCCGCCGAAAACAACGGAATAGAGCAGCGCGGTTCCGGTGGAGTTCATTTTTGCGACGAATACGTCAGCGTCTGAGCTGGTCTGTCCCTGCCCCAGCAGAGTTACAGGGGACCCGGGAAAGCTGGCGGTGCCGCCGCCGTTGAAGCCGGCCAGGTACACGCTTCCCTGGAAGTCCACGGCAACCGCCGGATAGGTCGTGGTGGTGGTGGCCGACGATAGGCCAAAAATCTCGTTGTTGCCCAGGTACGTTGCAAAAGTGAGGACAGGGTCGATAATCAGTGGTTTGCGGGTATCGTACCGGGCGACTGCAAACGCAACGCGGTTGTGCGATTGGATGACATAGCTTCCATCTACCGGCTGCCGCACGCCCTCGCGCTCCTGGTAAACGATGGGCCGGTGCTGCCGGATCTCCCCTGTCCCAGCGCCCAGCACCAGATTGCCCGCGCTATCCAGGCTCAGGCGATCAACGCCGTCAAAGTGCAGTTTAATGGCCCTGGGATCGGCGCCGGGGGCCACTACCAGGTCGTACTCGAGCTGCCCCTGGTTGCCATAGAAAACCAGGTCCACGCCGGGGTAAAGTTGGCGGTAGCGTACCCGCGCGTAGTTGGCGGCGCCCGTGACCCATTTTGCGGGATCGTTCCCGATAAAGTAGCTGCTCTTGGCGGCCTGCTGGTCTTCCCCCCTGACGGACAGAGGCTGCGCGCCGGAAAATCCCATCCCGATCGCCGCGTGTTTCCCAGGTTCGCCGGGTGAGGCCAAGGATTGCAAGCGCAAAACCACGCCGGAAGAGGTCAGAAACATGGAATAGCCTTGGCCGTGGGACAGAAATTTCACTCGGCGGTTCGTTTGGCCGCGATTCTCCTCGAAGCTCATCGGCAACTTACCGTAGGTCTGGCTCACCTTGGCCTTGGCGATTTCCGCTGCCGGGCCGCTCGCGGAGACTGGGGGCTGCGGTGGCCGGTCTGCACAAAACAGCACCGTGGCCGTCGAGCCCAACACCATCCAACGCGGATTCCTACGAAGAAACCGTGGTCCCATATCTATCTCCTTTTTGCAGAATTGGGGGCCTGCAATTACTGTGCCGCGTATAGAAATAAACCCCAAGTATAGCGCCCGCTAGCCAGCCCCAGGCACTAACTATTAGCCACAAAATGAACCTAACCATTAGCCACTTAATGGAGGATATCTTCGACTGCTTTAAGCCTAATCTAGGGTCTCCATCAAGCCGATCACCAAATTGAGCTAGGGTCCTACCCGAGCGATCTGGACCATGACCTTAATTCGCACCCTCCCTGCCCTGCTTTGCGCCAGCGCAGCCTGGGGCGCTGCGGCGGTCTCTCCGCGCGACGTCCCGTTCCCAGTATATTTTGAACCAAACCAGGGACAGGCGGACGGCCCAACGACTTTTCTGGCACGGGGTCCGGGATACACAGCCTTTTTGCAGCAGAACGGAGCCGCCGTCTATTATCTTTCATCTGGGACGGGAGGCGCCCCGGGAGCCATCCGCATGGAGCTCCGCGGCGCCAAGGGATCCATTGAGGAGGCCGGCGAAAAGCCGTTATCGTCAATCACGCATTATTACTCCGGAAACGAGCCGGGAAAGTGGCGCCCTGGAGTTCCTCATTACCGGGACGTGCGGGCCCGCGACATTTATCCGGGGATCGATATGCTATGGCACTCTCAGGGGCCGGATCTGGAATATGCATTTGCGGTGAATGCCGGTGCCGACCCCCACCAGATCCAACTACAGTTTCGCGGTGTGCATCGCTTGTGGATTGACGGCGGCGGAAATCTGCTGGCGGAGACGCGCACCGGCCGGCTCTGTCATCGTAGACCCGTAGCATGGCAGGAAATTGCAGGCAAGCGAGTGCCGGTAGACGCCAGCTTTCGCCTGGGGACTGACACAGCGAGATTTCGAGTCGGGCCGTACGACCGCCGGCAGAAGCTCTGGATCGATCCGGTACTCACTTACGCGTCCTATCTGGGTGGGGCCGGATATGATGCCGGGTATGCCATGGCCGTGGATGGCTCGGGGCAGATGTATATCACCGGCACAACTTCGTCGGTGAGCTTTTCATCGCAAAATACCGGGCTGCTGGTCAGCCGCGACGCGTTTGTGAGCAAGTTTAGCGCGAATGGAGCGATCGTTTACACTACCATTCTCTCCAGCAGCGCCGACGATTCCGGACAGGCCATCGCAGTGGATTCGACCGGCAATGTATACGTGGCAGGAACTACGGAGGGAAGCGATTTCCCGGCAACTCCGGGCGCCTGGCAAACCGTCTCCGGCGGCGGGGAAGACGGATTTGCCGCCAAGCTGGACTCCAACGGGAACTTGGTGTGTGCCTCGTACATCGGCGGCGCCGGCAACGACGTGGCCACCGGCATAGCGATCGACAAGTCCGGCAACGCCTATATCAGCGGTTATACGTCGTCGGTGGGTTTCCCAACCACGCCCGGCGCACCACAGGTAAGCTATGCCGGGGGCCCGTACGATGCGTTTTTGGTTAAGTTGAATGCTGCCAGCAGTTCGGCGGTCTATGCGACGCTGTTGGGCGGGAGTGGCAACGACCAGGCACAATCGGTAGCTCTGGATCCGGCAGGGAACGTCTGCATCGCCGGATATACAGATTCCACCAATCTGGCGGTCCAATCGCCGCTCCAGGCGAGCTTTGGCGGCGAGGGCGATGCCATGATTGCGTGTCTGAACGCCGCCGGGACCGTTTGGCTGACTGTTTCGTATCTGGGCGGCAGCGGTGTGGACCAAGCCTATGCCCTGGCCATCGATGGCGCCGGGAATCTCTACGTTGCGGGGGCAACCTTCTCCGAGGATTTTCCCACGACCCCGGGTGCGTTTCAGACAGCTCCCGCCGGGAGCTACGATGCGTTTGCGGTCAAGCTCGGCCCCCTCGGCAGCAGCCTGGTGTATGCTACTTTGCTGGGTGGGAGCGGTTCCGATGCGGCCACCTCCCTGGCGCTCGCCAGCGGCGGAGATCTCTGGGTGGCGGGCTATACTGCGTCGTTTGACTTTCCGGTGGCGGGGGCATGGCAATCCTCCAATCATGGCAGCTTTGACGGGTTTGTCGCGCACCTGAGCGCCAACGGCACTATCTTGCTGTCATCCAGTTATTTGGGGGGATCTCAAGAGGACCAGATCTGGGGCATAGCCTTAAGTGCCACCGGGATTGTGCTCGCGACGGGCTCAACCGGTTCCGCGGATTTCCCGGTCACCCCCGGAGCGGTCGAGCCCAGCGCTCCGGCTGGCTATAATGCATTTCTGGCGCAAATCGATCCGCCATTGACAGGCTATTCCGTTTCGGGCCAAGTGACGGTCGCCGGAGCCGCGCCGCTGGCTGGAATAAGCCTTGTGCTGAGCGGCGGCGCTAGCGGCGCCACCACGACCGGCGCCTCAGGGGATTACGCCTTCAACGGGTTGATTGCCGGTGGCAGCTACACCATCGCACCTTCCGCCAACGGTTACACTTTCAGCCCGCCCAGCCAAAGCTTCAACGACTTAAGCGCGGACCAAACAGCCTGCTTCACCGCTACCTGCGGGCTGCGCGTTAACCCTTCGGCGGTGTTCCTGGACTCCACGAGCCAGACCGCTCCTCCCGTGTACGTGGTGACCGACTCGCCTGCGTGCCTCTGGGTCGCATCGGCCGATGCAGAGTTCATTAGCATCACTTCGGGCACCAATGGAAACGGAAATGGCGCGGTCACTTTTTCGGTGCCGGCCAATTCTACCGGCGCCGATTTGACGGGCACGCTGAGCGTTGACGGCCAGGCAGTATCCATTACCCAGCGGGAAACCGCCGTCACCTTCACGGATGTCAGCGATCCGTCGGCCTTCTACTTTAACGCAGCGAACATCATGTACCAACTGGGTATAAGCAACGGCTGCTCGACCACCCCGCTCATGTACTGCCCGGCCGATACCAACACACGCGGACAGATGGCTAAGTTCATGGTGATCGCCCTGGTGGGAACCAGTTTTACATACAGCCCTACGCCCTACTTCACCGACGTCCCAAACACCTATCCTTTCTTCAGCTACATTCAAAAGTTGTATGAGTTGGGCATCACCAATGGTTGCGCGACTTCGCCATCGGCGATGTTTTGCCCGGATGGTAGTGTTACGCGAGGCCAGACCGCAGCGTTTATCATCCGTTCCCGCTTCGCCTCGATCCCCTTCAATGTTCCCAGTACCCCTTACTTCACCGATGTGCCGCCATCTTATCCGTTTTTCGATTACATCCAGATGATGGCCGAACTGGGGGTTACTAACGGATGTACACCAACGGCGTATTGTCCCGGCGAAACGTTGCTGCGGGAGCAGATGTCCGTGTTTATCGTGAGAGGTCTGCTCAACCAGTTGCTGCCGGCGAGCACGCCGATTGTGACTTCCGTGAGTCCGAATTCCGCGGCGGCGGGCACGCCCGTCACGGTGACCATAACCGGATTTGGAACGCATTTCGCAGCCGGGACGAGCCAGGTGATGACCGTAGCGGGCATTAGCGCCAGCAACCTGGTGGTCAACAGCCCCACCAGCCTGACCGTGGCCCTTTTGGCCGCGCCGGGAGTGACGCCGAACCCCTCACCGATCGTGGTTGTTACGGAGAGTGAAGAAGCCGGGCTACCAAGCGGCTTCACCGTGCAGTAGAGGGTCATCTCGCAGAAACCCGCGCCCGGCTAGGTCACCGACTCCAAACCGGCCCGGTTCCATTCCCGCAGTTTTCGATCTGTGCGCCGCGGCGCGGAAGCATTTCCGAGCATGGCTTGCCGCGCCGCGATGGACTCCGCCGGAGGGCCCGCGCCGCTTATACCGGATCCCCATGCCTTACTGCCGGTAGGGCCGGCTCACCACGGACACTCCGCAACTGAAGTACTCGAATAATTCGATGGGATTCGGTGTGGCCGCGGGTCAGCGCTTTTTGCCGATTAGCAATACGAAGTCCGAGGGCCCGATCCCATGCTCGATAAACACACGCTCGAGTCCATCGATACAGTCGATAAGATGATCCGTTGCGGGATCGTCGTCTGGAACATTATGCGCGATCCCGGAGTAAAGCAGGTGCTGGATGGTGCCGCCCAGGTTGTTGTGATGCACTACTTCAAAGGTCTGATGGAATAACGGCACGATCTCGTCGGATCGGATGGCCTCGCTCGGACACACGGCGATCACCTGTTCGACCGAACTTAGCCCCTCCTCCCGTTTTTCGGTGCCGTTCCGGTACGTTCTCAAATGGCGTGGCAGGAGGCCGAGCAACTGTCGTGTGAGTCGCAATTGCATATCCGTCCATTGGAACCGTGCCGGCCCTACGTATTCGTCGAGAACGCAAAATCCCCCGAGCCTAAGCGCCCGGTGAATCGCGCCGAAGAGAAATGCCAGGTTTCGAAGTGGTGGAAGCTCTGCAGGGCGTAGATGAGGTCGTAAGATGAGGACTCCAGGCGGACGTGATTGATGTCCTCGGCGCGAAAGTGCACGTTGTCACCTGCATTTTCAGTCTGTTTTCAGCCGTGTTTTGGCGGCTGCAAAGCGCGTTTCATCGAGATCTACCCGAACCAGGCGTCGAGCCGCGCCCGCCATACGCTTACCAGGCCGTCGCCCTTACCACATCCCAACTCCAGGGCAACCTCAGCGGGGCCGCCCAAAGCCCTGGGAATCCATTCCTGCCACCGCAGGCCGTCCACCAGAGCTTTCCCATAATAAGGTTTCGCCACGCGGGGATGATTGAGCCAGAAGATTCGTTCGCCGGTACGAACCTGCTCCTCAATCTGATTCCAGTGCTCGATTTCGGCGGCATGAGGATAAGGCGCTTCAGAAGGTCGAGCATACTAAGCCATTATGCGCTAAGATCTAGCCTTGCGACTATCGTGCTTGGGATCATGACAGCCTCAGAAAGAAAATCCGGCTCACCCAAACAGGGCAGATGTCCGTATTTGGTCGTTAGAGACCTGGCTGCTGCCGGCGGGGAGCCAGGCTGACGCGGCGGTTGCTGGGAGCGATGGTACGGCGTATTGACGCTTCTCCACGTCTGGTAAGCGAGGCCGAGGGCGTAGAAGTTGTGAAAACGGATCGAAGAGCAGGCATCGGGTGGGAAAGGTATTCGTGAAGTGTTCGGAAATGGCAAAACATCGTGGGTTTGGGTGCATTCGGAGAACTACGGTGCTGGACGCAGGCTGTCACAGAAGAGAATCTGCCGTGTCGAAAGGTGTATACTGATTGGCAATTGGGGAGAGTTCAGCGAGAGTCGTGATCCAGGTTAATCGGCGGTCCCTCACGAAGGCGTTCCTCTTCGAATCCGGCTTCCTGGCCCTTCTCTTAACGGCCCAGGCGCAGATCAACGTCACTACGTACCATTACGACAACGCGCGCGACGGCCAGAATCTCAATGAATTCTTGTTGACTCCCGCCAACGTCAACCCGGCTCAATTCGGCATACTGTTCGTACAGCCGGTAGATGGGTATATCTATGCTCAGCCTCTCTACGTGTCCGGCGTGCAGATCGCCGGCTGCGTGTATGCAGAGGGTTGCGTACATAACGTGGTGTTCATAGCCACCGAAAATGACAGCGTTTATGCCTTCGATGCCGACAGCAACGCGGGGGCCAATGCCAGTCCTCTTTGGCACGTGAGCTTCATCAATCCGGCGGCCGGGATTACGACCGTCAATAGCCTGAACGACGCGGGTTGCAGCGACCTTATGCCCGACATCGGCATCACCGGAACCCCGGTTATCGATCTGTCCTCGAACACGCTCTACGTAGTGGCCAATACGAAGGAGAACGGTACGTTCTTCCAGCGCCTGCACGCGTTGGATATCACCAGCGGAGCGGAGAAGTTCGGCGGGCCCGTAGTCATACAAGCGACTGTACCGGGGGCCGGGACGGGCCAGAGCGGCGGCCAGATCTCCTTCGATCCGCTCAAGAACGGCCAGCGGCCGGGGATTCTGTTGCAGAACGGTTTGGTGTATATCGCGTGGGCGTCGCACTGCGACGTGGGTCCCTATCACGGCTGGGTAATGGCGTACGATGCCCAGTCCTTGCAGCAAGTCGCGGTCTGGAACTCCACCACGAACGGCTCAGACGGCGGTGTCTGGCAGAGCGGCGCAGCGCCAGCCGCCGACTCCAGCGGAAATGTCTTTCTGGCGACGGGAAACGGAACTTTCGATCTCAACACCGCAGGGCCGGACGCCGGCGATACGATATTGAAGCTCGGTGCCGCCAGCGGCGGCACCTTCCCCATTCTCGACTATTTCACGCCCTACAACCAAGCCTCTCTCAGTGCCAGCGATACAGACCTGGGCTCGGGAGGCGTAATGTTGTTTCCCGACCTGCCCGCGGGGTCGGCACACCAACACCTGTTGACGGAAACCGGGAAGCAGGGCACGCTGTACCTGGTGGATCGCGATAACATGGGCCACTTCAATGCCAGCGGCGACACACAGATCGTGCAGTCGCTTGCCAGTGTCGTCGGAGGCCTTTATGCCACACCAGCATTCTGGAACAATACACTCTACCTCGGAGGAACGAACGACGCACTCAAGGCTTTCTCTTTCAACGCTGGCAATAGTGGCCTACTGTCGGATTCGCCGGTCTCGTCTTCGCCGGAGACCTTCTTCTTTCCTGGGCCGACGCCGTCGGTCTCGGCCAGTGGGAACACCAACGGTCTAGTATGGGCGCTGGAGGAGGATAATCCATCGGCGGTACTGCGCGTCTACGAAGCAACCAACCTGTCGAACGAACTCTACAACTCCACGCAAAAGTCGCAGGACACGCCCGGTCCGTCGGTCAAATTCGCCGTCCCCACGGTTGTCAACGGCAAAGTATATGTCGGCACGGCGTCGCAGCTCGCAGTTTTCGGCCTGGCGGGCTCCCTACCCTCCGCTCCTGCTTTACTTACGCCGGCCAACGGCGCCACTGGCGTGAACGTGTTTCCGTCGCTAACCTGGACCGCGGCGAACGGAGCCACATCTTATGACATTTACTACGGTACTTCCTCGCCGCCGCCATTGCTAGGCAACCAAACATCGACCACATACAACCTTGCCGGGCAACAGGAAGGTAACACGACGTATTACTGGATGATTCTAGGCCGCAACGCAGCGGGTACCGCGGCTTCCCCGATGTGGTCGTTCACCACCGGCGGGCCGCCGGCCTTTCCCACGCTACTTTCCCCGGTCAGCGGCGCCACGGGGCTCGATCAGGCGCAGACGCTTACATGGATACCTGCCGCCGGCGCCACCTCTTATCAGGTCTATCTTGGAAGCGTCTCGCCGCCGCCGCAGGTGGCCACCACCGGCGGAACCAGTTATAACGCCGGAACCCTCAACGCCAATACTATTTATTATTGGTCGATTATCGCCGTTAACCAAATGGGCCAGTCGTCTAGTCCTATCTGGTTCTTCACCACGGCGACCTGCCCGTTAAGCGTAAGTCCTTCTGCGGTGTTCATGGATGCTACAAGCCAGTCCGCCACAATAAATGTGACTGCTTTTCCGAGCTGCGCATGGTCGGCATCCGCCGCGGGAAGCTTCATCAGTATCACTTCGGGCGCGAGCGGCGCCGGCAACGGGGTGGTCGCGTTTTCGGTGCCGGCCAATACTACCGGCGCCGACCTGACGGGCAGTCTGAGCGTTGGCGGCGAGGCGGCGTCCATTACCCAGCGGGAGACTCCCATCACTTTCACGGATGTGAGTGATCCGTCAGCCTTTTACTTTGATGCCGCCAATATCATGTACGAACTTGGCATCACCGACGGTTGCCTGGCCGTACCTCTGGAGTTCTGCCCGAACGACACCAATACGCGCGGCGAGATGGCGAAATTCATCGTGATCGCCATCGAGGGCGGCAGCAACTTCACGTATAATCCGATGCCTTATTTCAGCGACGTGCCCTCCAATTATCCGTTTTTCAGCTACATTCAGAAGTTGTACGAACTGGGCATGACCAACGGTTGCGCGACTTCTCCAACGTTGATGTTCTGTCCGGACGATGGCGTCACGCGCGACGAGACAGCCGCCTTCATTATTCGGGCCCGGTTCGCCTCCATTCCGTTCAATTACCCCACAACGCCATACTTCACGGACGTGCCGCCATCCGATCCATTTTTCAGCGATGTCCAAGAGATGTACTTCCTCGGAATCACTAACGGGTGCGCTACGAACCCGCTCATGTATTGTCCCTCTGGGATACTGACCCGCGGCGAGATGGCGGATTTCATCGTGCGGGGCCTGCTCAACCAGTTGCTGCCGGTGACCACGCCGATTCTGACTTCCGTGAGTCCCAATTCCGCCGCGGCTGGCACACCTGTCACGGTGACCATAACCGGATTTGGAACGCATTTCGCGGCCGGGACGAGTCAGGTGATGACGGTGGCTGGTATCAGCGCCAGCAACCTGGTGGTTAACAGCCCGACGAGCCTGACGGTGCAGCTTCTGGGCACAGCGGGAGTGACGCCGAACCCCTCGCCGATCATCGTCGTAACGGGGAGTGAAGAAGCCGGCCTGCCGAGCGGCTTCACGGTGCAGTAGAGGGCCAAAACGCGGCGAATTGCGTGGCTAATGCCTGGGCCCGCGTCATCCAGCTCTCTTCAGCCGCGATTTCCATTCTCCGTCGCTGCCGTGCCGGATCGTTTTCTAGCGTCGCTTGCCGCACGGCGGCGGCGAACTCCGCAGGAGTTCGCGCCACATACACGAGATTGCCCATGCCTTCCACTTCCGGCAGGGCCGTGCTCACCACCGGCATTCCGCAACTGAAGTACTCGTATAGTTTGATCGGGTTGGCGGCCAGGGTCAGTGTATTGAGGCGGAAAGGAATCAATCCCACCCGAAAGTTCGAGCAAATCCCGGGCAGGCGGTCGTAGGGAACTTCTCCGGCGAATTCGACATTGGCTAGGGATGCTAGCCGGCTGATCGGAGCATGGTCCACACGCCCCACCAGCACGAACCGGTAATCCGGATTGGCTCTGGCCGCCTGCTCCAGGCAGGCAATGTCGAACCACTCCTCGAGCGCTCCCACGTAGCCTACCACCTGGGGCCGAGCGCCCGCCGGGCGGGCGTCCTGGAAATGCTCGGCATCTACGCCGTTCCGCAACAACATGCGCGCACGCACGGCGGGGTGGGCCTGCTGCAGTGCTTCCGAGGAGAACAGCACCAAGTCCGCTTCCCGCAACAGATCCGACTCTGCTGCCAGAATGTCACTCGCGATATTTCCAAAACCCGACAAACGATCATGACAGTCATACACCAGCGGAAAGCCTTCAGACTTGCGCAGGGCGCGCGCCACTCCCAGCCAAAGGGGAAAACTGACGATCTGTATGACGCCGCCGTGCCTGGAGGGCAACAGGTTGTGAAGCGTGGACTCAAGCAGGGCCTCTTCTTCGGGGCGTAGCAGGCGGTAATGGAAAACGGGCTCACGGGGCAGTCGTACGTGCAATTCGTAAACGTTAGGCTCGAGCTGCGAAAGCCGGGGGCCGTGGTCGAACAAGGGGCTACTTTCGAATTCGCGGCCTAGGTGCGGGTTCAGGTAGATCGAGCGGTACCCGAGCCGGCCAAAAGCGTGTGCGAGCTGGCGGCTGCGCTGGGTGCGTCCGTGCCAGTCCGTCATCGGATAGAAGACCAGGTCCGGAAGGCCCGAAGCAGGTGATTCCAGGCGCCGGTTCGCATCCAGACGCTCAAAGGGAAAACGCCAGCAACTCCGGAAAGGCTCGGGTTTACGGCCGGGAAAAAGCGGAAAATAAATCCATCGCAAATAATAGGGCCGCACGCGCTCGCGGAAACGTTCAAAGGTTGGCATGCCGGCGTTATTCGTTTCGCGTTTCGCTCTCACAAAACGTGGCGGGCTGAAACCGCACCCGCTCCCATGCGGGCTTCACGTCGGGCCTGGTCTGGTGCCCCTTCCACCGGGTATTCCATTTCTCCTCGAATCGCCGCTGGTTGTTTGCGAAAACCTCGTCATAGGCGCTGCGCGGCAGCTTGGCGAAAGATCCCTGGCCGAAATGATGGACAAAACAGTCCTCCGCCGCCACCGCGCGCAGCCCCCGCTTCCTTACCCGGAGCGAAAAGTCGTCGTCCTCGAACATGCCGATCTCGAAGCGTTCGTCCAGCCCGCCCAGTTCCTCCCACAGCGTCTTCCGCAGTGCCGCGCAAAACAGCGGCGCCACGTCGATGTCCAATACACGCCTGGCATTCCTGCGGGCGACCTCCAGCGCGAATGCCTGCATCTCGCCGGCCGACAGATAGGCGACATCGATCAGCGCTTCGTTTCCGGCAAAGTTGGTGACGGGGCAGATCACTCCGATTTGCGGGTCGCGGCGCAAGTGGCCGAGCAGGCGGCCAATCCATCCCGAGGTGACCATCGTATCGATGTTCAGCAGAATCAGGTACTCGCCGCCCGCCACCCGCGCTCCGGTATTGTTGGCGGCGGCAAATCCCATGTTCGTGGACAGCGCTTGCAGCCGGATACGCGGATTGGCCGCCGCGCACTCCTGGAGTTCCGGCAGCGTGCCGTCCGTCGAGGCGTTGTCCACCACGATCACCTCGTAATTCGGATAGGATGTCTCGCACGCGATCGACCGCAGGCAGGGCCGCACGAATTCCGCGCTGTCATGCGTCACCACGATAATCGAAACCAGCGGGAAGACTGCGCGGATCGCGGCATCCATCGTGGCGTAGCGTTGCTCCCAGGTGTTCGCGGCCGCATATTCGATCCGCCGCTTGCGCAGCGCGGGATCATTTTCCTGAACCGCCTGGTCCAGTTGCGCGACATAGTGCGCCGCATCGCGGGCAATGTAGATCAGGTCGGCGCAGGCGTCCAGTTCCGCCATAGCCGTGGCCACCACAGGCTTGCCGCGCGCCAGGTATTCATACAGCTTTACGGGGTCGGTCGCCCGGGTGACCTCGTTGAGTACGAACGGGATGACACACACATCGAAATGTTCCAGGTAGGACGGAATCTCCGCATACGCTTTACTGCCAAGTAGATGCACGTTAGGCAAGTCGATTTTCGAAATATCATCCCGGAACACCTGTCCAACCATGACAAAGGAATACTGCGGCCGTGCCAGAGCCGTGTCGCGAACCAGGTCCAGATCCATCCAATCGGCAATGGCGCCGAAGTACCCGATCACGGGATTGGGCATATCGCCGTCGCCGGCGGCCGGGTGGGGCCGGGAGTAGAATTCGAAGTCTACGCCGTTCCGCGCCAGCACCGGTTTCAAACCCATCGCCGTATATTTTTCCAGCAAAGTCCGCCCCGAAACAACCAGCACGTCAGTTTCGCGGACAAGCTGCCGTTCCTCGGCAATGTTGAACGTGCCCATGTTGGGGAATGTGTCCCACTCGTCCATGCAGTCGTAAACCACGGCGCAGCCGAATTCCTCGCGCAGCCGCAGGGCCACCTGCCGCCAGAACGGCAGTTGAATCAGCACGGCGCTTTCCGAAATACCGCAATCGGCGCACAACTGCCGGATGCTGGCGATCATCGATGCCACCAGCTCGGTGGTCAGCCGGCCCAGGTAAATGTCCGGCGGTTGCCCGCGGAGGTGGATCTCCCACAGGTTGTCTCGCAGCAGGCTCAGATGGTAAGGCTTTTCAGAGGCCGGAGGAAGGAAGCGCGTCGGGCTAATCCAAAATACCCGGTGGCCGTTGCGCGCGAATTGCGCTGCGATCTGTTGAGGGCGCTGGAAACGGAAATCGAAATCGATAATCGCCAGGACAATGACATCGTACTTTTGCTGCCGGGTTATGGCTGGGACGTTGCGCGCCGACTGCAATGTCAGCAAAGCCGCCGGCACGTTTTCAGCAATGTCCGGGAACGCCAGATCGTGCGGCGCCAGAGGCCCGAGGCCGGCGAACGGCAGCCGCAGCAGCCACTTGCCGAAGTCGAGCTTTCCGCGCCAACCGCCGCCCACCAGCAGCGTATACGCCTTCCTGATGGCCAGCATCACCGTCCAGGCCTTTTGCGACCGGTAGGCCTTCAGATCGCTGGCGAACCGCAACCGGAAGGCGGACAGGCCGGCCGCGGTATCAGCCAGAAGATTGCGTGCGCTCTGCAACTCGGTGACGGTGGCTGCATGTTCGGCGGCATGTTGGGCGGCAGTAGCCGCATGTTCGGCGACGGTGGCTGCATGCTGAGCCCGCTCCTCTACGAAGAGCCTCACGCCGCGCGCCAGCAGCGGAGCGGCGCTCTGCGCCATGCGCGCGCCGGCGCTGGGAGTCTCCAGCAACTTGATGGCGAGACGCGCGTTTTCCCGCGCCAGTCGCGCGAATTCATGGCGCCGCCCGTCGAGCGCCACGTCAAATTGTGGGCGGTTGCCCAGCGCCCGCTTCAGTAGCCCCGCCAGACTCTGCGCGTCCACCGCTGTTATGTCGAGGGCGAAATCCTGCACCCCGGCCGAGCGGGCGAACTCGCCGACTTTGGGATCGTAGCTCAACGCCACGAACGGCCGCCTGTTCAGGAATGCAAAAACCAGCGAATGCAGCCGCATGCCAAGGATTACATCGCAGGCGCCGATCGCGGCATAAAGAGCCTCTGGAGAAGAATCCGGAAGGATTCGCGTCGCCGCTTTTGCGCTCATCGACGACCTTACGCGCTCGATGACCGCCAGATCGTTCTCCCGCTCGCCGGCGCAGGTCTGGAACGGTAGGAACAGAACCGAGCCGCCCGATGTTTCCAGGAACGCGTCCAGAGCCGCAGCTACTTCGCGCTGCCAGAAATCCGGGTACGTGCCGATCGCCCAGTGCCGCAAGGAGACCCCCGCTATCGGCTGCGCCAATACTCCCTCTGGCGGCAAACTGCGTATGGCGGGACCGCCATCCAGCGCGAAGGCAAAAGCAGGATCGGCGGTCAGGGTTATCTTGTCCGCAGCCACGCCGATCGATTCCAGCAACTCCTTCGATCCGGAATCTCTTACCGTGACTAGATCGGCCGCATCGCAAGCCGCCCGCGTGAACCGGCGCGCGTGCTCCGACAGCAAAGGCCCCACCCCCACCGCGTACAGCATGAGGGGCTTCTCGTGCAGCATGGCCAGCACCGCGGGAGTTGCAAAATAGACCGGACCCCAGTGTCTGTTCGTCAGAAACGAGTCTGGATCGACGCCCCAGTAATCATGGAACAAGCCGCCGCCGCCAACCAGCACCAGCGCAGCCTGCTCCACGGCACTCCGTATGGCTCCCATGTCGTTCCAGGGCGCTCCGCGCACACCGTAACGGGTGGACGTCGCTTCCGGGTTTCCCGAAGCGACGGTAATACCGAGACCGGGACGTAGCGCGCGAAGCTGCTCCACCATCGCCTGCAAGATGGCTTCATCGCCTGCGTTCTCAAACCCGTAGTAGCCGACAATAAACACCGATGGTTCAGAATTGGTCAAATAAGGTACCTTCAGGTCATTCTACAGATTCATCGCGCCCGGCGTGGCAGCCGTCTGGAAGAACCACGATGCTATACTCACTGGCGGAAGGCTAGGACTTGCCGTACCATCGCCGCCACCAGAACAGTCCGCGCGCTTTCTAGAGCCGCATGGAATTCCTAGAGGCCGGAATGATGGAAGCGCGCGTGCCGAGCAGGAACTGCGAGGGGACAGGGGCGGCGGAATAGTCCCACCCTGGACCTTTTATCGGCATGGCGTCCTGTAAGATCTGCGGCGGCGAAACGGAGGAGATCGGGAGCAAGCAGGGCAACTTCCGGCAGCAGGTGTTCTACTTCCGCCGCTGCTTGACGTGCGCATTCACGTTCGTCTCCAATCCTTTGACAAATCCCGAAGAAATCTATTCGGACGATTACTTTGCAGGCCGTGGAGCGGACCCGTGGGTGGACTACGTCTTCGAGCTGGAACATCCGGAACAGACCATCCGGGTCTATGAATGGCGCGGAATCCTGCGGACGGTCCGGTCCCTGGTCCGCCTAAATGAGACAACGCGGTGGCTGGACTTCAGTTGCGGCAACGGCGGGCTGGTCAGGTACTGCCGGCAACACGAACGCTGCCAAATCTTCGGTTTTGAAGAGGGGCCCATCGTCAGGAAGGCCGCGGAATTGGGTATTCCGCTCGTGAACAGGGATCAACTCGAGCCATTGAAAGGCACGTTTGACGTGGTTACTGCAATCGAGGTTCTCGAGCACCTGGAAGACCCGCTGGCAACACTCGGCTTGATCCGAAGGCTGCTCAAACCGGGTGGATTGTTCTTCTACACGACCGGGAATGCCGCGCCGCATCGCGCGCGGTTTTTGGAATGGCGGTACGTGTACCCCGAGGTCCACATCAGTTTCTATGAGCCAAGCACCTTGCGCCGGGCCCTGACCCAGACGAAGTTCGAGCCGCAGTTCGCCGGCTACCTTTCCGGTTTCACGGGTATCATCCGGTTCAAAGCGCTCAAGAGCCTGGGTGTCCGCCACCGGGCGGCATGGGAGCGGTTGTTGCCATGGGGCATCCTGGCCCGGCTTACCAATCTCCGGTTGAAGATAACGGCGCATCCCATAGCCTGGGCGGTTGCGGACGGGCCTGCATCCCAGCCGCCTACGCCAGGTCTTTCGGAAACAAACGCGTGAACCGCAATTTCAGGTTTATCCAGATCCAGGTCAGCGGGTCGCGGAAGATGCGCACTTTTTTACCTTCGCGAAAGGATCGCGAGGAGTAGTTCACAGGAATTTCGAGCGGCACGTAACCCTTCCGGACCAGCTTGATGACCAGTTCGTGGTCGAAATCGAACCGGTTGCACTGGAACTCGAGCCCAAACAGGCAATCGCGGCGGAACACTTTGAACATCGTGAAGGGGTCCGTCATATGCTGGCCAAAAAGAACATTCATCAGGCCCGTGAAGAAGACATGGCCGAGATTGAGGGCCGTCGACAAGCCTTCCTGCTCAGCAAATTTCCGCATCTTCCAGTTGCCGCCGTGCCGGGTGCCGAGGACCAGAAGCGCGCGGTTCGAAAGGATCGGCGCCAGCAAGGCGTCGTAGTCGTTCAAATCGTATTCGAGGTCGGCATCCTGGATGAGTATGACGTCGCCGGTGGCATTACGGAACCCCTCCCGCACAGCATTGCCTTTTCCCCGCGGCCGGTCCTGGAACACGAGCTTGATGTCCGTGTGAGTTTCGTACTGCTTCGCCAGTTCGCGCGTGCCGTCCGTCGAATTACTCTCGACAATGATGATTTCGCGATCGATACCGGGGAAATCTTTCTTCAGCAGTTCATCCATCAGAATCGGAAACGACTTGCTTTCATTAAACGCCGCGACGATGACCGAGCACTTTGTGCGGGCAGGCCGTTCGGCCCGCACGGCTGTAACGATGATCCCGGAAGTGGCCAGCCGCGCCCGCACTTCCCGCGCCGGCGGAAGCAACGTGTGAACTAGCGAGATCGAACGCGTCAGCGCGGTCCGCGGACAGCCGGAGGCGCGCTGATGGATGTGCCTAAGTGTGTACAAGCGCCGGTCCGGGCGGACCAGAACGTCCTCGAAGCCGTACCGTAGCAGCAGCAGGTGGATGGTCGCTTCGTCGAAGTACCAGCGGTTTTCGGGGCGCCACTCTGTCCACTGGCGGCCAAAAAATCTGGCCGGCCAGGAGTTGACGCGCGGAAGCGTAAACAGTACAGGGGCACGGGGGCGTAGAGCCGCGTGAACACGGTTCAGCAGTTCGCCAGGCGCCTGCCGCGTCTGCAACTGGTGCAACATGACAGCCGCATCGTACACCGCGGGCTCTGGTAGGTCAGCCCCGGCGGAGAGGTCTAGAACGTCAGTTCGAAAACCGTTCGCCTTTGCCTGCGAAAGAAAAGTCTCAGTGTTCACGCGCGGGCCGGCGCCGCGGACCACCAACAACAAGCCGGTCTGCACGCCGCGTCGCCGGAGAGCATCCAGGTAGCGTAGAGTCGCATCGCGCTCCGTTTCGGGGTCCGTCGAGACCACGCCGTTCTCCGGCTCAGGCGCCTGGCCCGCATAGAAAGCGCTGTAGTCTGCCGCTGTCGGCGGTGCGCCTAGGGCAACGCATCCACAGCCCCTGCAGCGCACAACCGGCAGTCCTCGCACAACGAAGAGGTACGCGAAATTTTGCTCGCCACAAATCGCACAATTCATCTGGGTCCGTGCGGCCTCGACTTATCCCATGGAGGCCTTCCTGCCGACCGCGATCAAACCGCTGGCGGAAAGCCGCAGATGGCGATAGGCCAACCGGTCCGGCATCGTGCGGCGCAATATACCGAGCAGCGGACTTAACAACGGAACCCTGAACCGATCGAAATGGCGCGAGACATAATCGAACGTCAGCACTTTGCGGCTCGGGAAAACACCGACCTCGCCGAAGCCGCAGTTCTCCAACAGGCGGCGCATCGACTTGGCGCTGAAATAGTATAGATGCTCGACCTTGTATTCCATCCAGCGGCTCCGCAGGATGCGGCGTGTCCAACTATCCAGCGAGGGAGTGATCAGCACCACAACGCCGCCGGGACTCAGCAGTGCGTGCGCCCGCATCAGGAATCCTTTTGGATCGCGGACATGTTCGATAACGTCCGCGGCGAGGATGGCGTCGAAATGTCCTGGCGGTAATGAAACCTCCTCGATCGATCCCACCTGGACCGCCTGCACTCCCAAGCGGCTGTTCGCCACGGCGGCGGCGTGCGGAGAGATTTCAATCCCTGAAACCGCAAACCCACGATTCCTTGCTTCCATCAACACTTCACCATGACCGCAGCCCACCTCGAGGAGCTCCGCATTTTGCGGCCGGACCAGCCTGACGAGCGCGTCGATATACAGCGCCCCGGTGGCGCTTTTCATTCGTGACCGGCGCTCGGCAGCCTCATCGCTCTGTTCCCCCAGGAAGTAGTGGTCGCTGTAGATCGCCGCGAGCACGGTCTCGTCTGGCTGCGGGTGGAGAAATTCCACCCTGCACTTCGGGCAAGCGTGCAACGCATAGCCCTGGACAATCGAGCCTTGCGGCACGGCCGGCCGTTGGCAGGCGGGGCAAGAAGGAGGAGACACGATGGCGAATGTGGAAATAACTCCCAGATTGTAGCAGCGTTTGGATCAGGGCAGCCGAATGGCCCGCTCGAAATCCAGTCGGCCTTTCCGATTCTCAACCGGCACGGGTAAGTGGCGCCGGGGCCGCGTATCTGGCGATTGGCCGTTCTTTCAAAAGGACATCGGTCTGGACCTGGCCGACTTTGATATCATTACCGGAGCTTCATGAGAGCCGTTTCCGAGCTAAGCGTCAAGCTATTTGCCGATGGAGCCGACGCCGCGCAGATTGCGCGCGCGCGTACCAATCCGCTGATTCGCGGTTTCACCACCAACCCGACCTTGATGCGGGCTGCCGGTGTTACCAACTACGAATGCTTCGCACGCAAAGTTTTGGAAATTGTTCCGGATCTCCCGGTTTCCCTGGAAGTCTTTGCCGACGAGTTTCCCGAGATGGAGCGGCAGGCCCGGAAGATTGCGAGCTGGGCCAATAATGTCTATGTGAAAATTCCAGTGACGAATACCCGGCGAGAACCTTCGCTGGATTCGATCTGCAGATTGGCCCACTCGGGAATCAAGGTTAACGTCACTGCCATGCTGACGCTCGATCAGGTGCGTGATGTTGCGGCTGTGCTGGGCGGCGGGGCGCCTGCATTCATTTCGGTATTTGCCGGGCGTATAGCGGATACGGGGCGCGACCCGGTGCCGCTCATGGCAGCGGCAGTCGAGTTGCTTAGCATGTACCCGAACGTCGAATTGATCTGGGCCAGCCCTCGCGAGTTGCTGAACCTCTGGCAAGCGGATGCCATTGGATGTCACGTCATAACGGTAACCAACGGGATTCTGTCGAAGCTCGAGCTGGTGGGGAAGGATCTTTGGGACTACTCGCTCGAGACCGTGCGAATGTTTTATGACGATGCGGTGAAATCAGGCTATCGGCTCTAGAGATGTTTAGCCGCGCTACGCCATGTGGGACAAGTTGATTTCCGGGGCGAATCGGGCAATCGCCCTCCTCATTTTTTTCGGTCTATGCGCCACATACGCGTCCTTGACGCCGGGCGCGATCGCCGGCATGGGTTACACCGGCGAAGAAATGCAGGCGGGCGACAGCATGCTCGCGATTCCACGGGCCATCCTCTCGGGGCAGCCGCTACAGGCAATCAAATGGTCCCGGCACGGCCCTCTGCCGGTTATCCTGGACCTGCCCTTTCTGGCGCTCGGCAGGTGGGTCGTTTCAGAGGAGTTCACGCTTTGTTTCGAGCCCGTTTTGTTTACCGCACTACTAGTTACACTCCTGTTTGTCTGGCTCGGAAAGCTGACCTGCAACGGGCTCGCATTTCTGCTGGCGATGGCGGGCGCGTTCGGGACCATGTTTTGGCCGTACGCATATATTGGGCTGGAACTCAAACAATCGTTCTTCCTGATCCTGGCGGGCTATCTTGGGCTGGCGTGTGGACCTATTCGCTCTTACTCCCGAGCGCTCCTGTTTGGTATATCTTGCGCCATCGCGATAAGCGCGAAGTCCACGGGTATCGTTCTGTTGCCCGCAGTCGCGTATCTCTTCTATATCCAGTTCCGTGAGCCCAGGCGTCAGCGGATTCGATTCGGTGCTTTGGTGGTTTCCGCTATCGGTGTCGCCTGGGTGCTAAATTCACTGGGCCGCGCTCAGTTTTGGAGCGCGCGAGGTGGCGCATTTCGAAACTTGCGGCCATTGTTCATCGGCAGCCCCTTTGCGTATTTCAGCAATATGATTGGTATGTTGGGCTCACCCACCAAAGGCTTGTTCTTGTTTGCGCCTCCGCTGCTCGTAAGCGTGTATGCAGTTCCAAAGGCTTGGCGGGCGCACCGCGACGTAACCGCCTTCGCGTTGCTCGTTGTGGGAGGCGTGATGTGCGGATTTGCCTTTCTTCGGTTCTTCGCGGACGAGGTGTGGGGACCTCGTTATTTGCATTGTTGCGTGGCGCCTCTATTGCTCATCATTGGTGCAAGCCGGACGCGATTCTCGCTTCGGCGGGATGCGCTGCTCATTCCATTGACGGCGCTCGGCGTAGCGGTCTCCTTTCTTGGCGCGATCTATTACTACGGCGTTTTGCATTTTGCGGCGATCCGAACGTCACAGAACAGCGCCGAACAACTGGTAGGCGATCCAGTCTGGAATCAAGTACAGTTCAATGCGCGGCTGTTCGAAGTCTGGCTCAAACACCCGCCTGGCCGAGTCCCGTGGACGCCCACGCATCTCTGGATGTACAAGCGTCCCCCGGACCTTCCGCCCGACAAGAGCATCGATCTGCGCGAATTTGCGCAACCGCAAGCCATGCTGGTCCGGTTCTGGGGGGTACCGCGGCCGCGGCTTGTTTCCATTGTGTGCGCGCTGCTGCTGGCCTGCGCCATTCTGGGTCCGTTGCTGCTGACCGGTGCTGGATACCTTATCTGGTCCCAGCGCGTGCGTAGTGCGGATGAGGGGGTGAAAGAAGGTTCCGGACCCGCGGTAACCTGCGCGTAGAAACGGCGCGCTGGGTAGACGCGCGCTTCCTTTAGGGTATTCTGGAAGACACCGCCACACCGAACAGGGCGTGGTGCGCGAGTAGCCCTGCTGCCGGGTGTGGTAACAACTTCTTGCCGGGATGCGTCTCGGCGCGGCGGCCATACGCGCCCTAACACGATGCCGGATACAAATCTCCGCATTTTGATCCTGTGTACGCCGAAGACAGGCAATACCTGGTTGCGGCACCTGCTGGCGGGCGTCTACCACCTGCCGCAAATCTATCTGCCGTCGTGCTTCGACTGCGCGGCGCTCGACAAAGCGGGAGACCGGTGGGTTACGCACCACCACATCCGCCCGCGCCCGCCATTGTTAGCCTGGATTCGCGAGCATCGTCCGGTGGTCATCACCACGATTCGGCATCCCGGAGACGTGCTGATCTCGCTTTATCACCATCTGCATAACTTCCGCGCCGAGGCGCTCGACCCCTACTTTCTGCGGCGCATGTTGTCGACGGGATTCGAGCGTACCAACATGGTCGCCGATTCCACCGGTCAGCCGTTTTCCGCCGATCTGGCGTGCTCGCTCGAATGGATGGCCTGCGAAGGAACGCATGTCGTGCGCTACGAAGATCTGCGGGCCGACACGGCGGGCACATTGCGCGAATTGACCTCGCGCATCTGTCCCGCCACCGACGAGCGCATCGAGGCCGCCATCGAGATGTGCGATCTCGATTTGATGCGCAAATTGGCCGGAAAATTCGGCGGATTCTTCCGGGAAGGCCGCATAGGCGGCTGGCGAGAACTCCTGCTGCCGGATGTAATCGAAGCGCTCCGTTCGACAGCTCCGTATGCGGCCCAAATGGCGGCGCTCGGCTATTCCATGGACGCGGCCGACCCGACGATCACGCGCACAGTTCCATCCCGGCCGCGCCATCCGATGGCCATTCTCGAGCGCTTCGAAAACGGCGTGCCGGTTGCACCGATTCTGATTCAATGCTTCTTCTGGGCCAACGCGGGGCAACGCGCGCATTGGGAGCGGCAACTCGCGGCGACCGGACCGACCAGTTTTTATGACTGGCTGAACCTGCCCTGCATGCCGGCTGGGCGAGGTCTCTACGAAGAACTGCCGCTTTCCAACCTGGCCGCATTCGTATACGACCAGCGGCCCGATATCCGGCTGGTTTACCAGGATCTGACTGCCAGCGACCGTTACAAATACGCGCAGTGGTTCCTGCGCTATGCGGAAACCGAATATGGTCTGGATCGGGTATTCGTCGATTCGCTGCGGGCAGGACTGTTGTGCTGGGCCAACAAGCCCTGCCACGCGGAGGGGCGAGGTCTCTACCAAGGGCTTCCCGTATCCAACCTGGCGGCATTCCTTTATGACCAATCCCCCGACGTGCGGCTGGTTTATCCGGATCTGACCTCCCGCCAGCGGTACGAATTCCTGCAGTGGTTCCTCCGATTTGCGAAGCGGAGGTACGGGTTGGATGCATCATTAATCGATACGGTGCGGGCGGGTCTGCTGCGATGGGCGAATGCCAGGACCTGCATCGATGACGCCACGGGCGGCGCAGCGACCAACTTTGTCCTGCACATCTGCCAGACCCGCACGAACGTGCTGGCCAACTTTCCGCATATCCGCGGCAGGGACCGGCGCGCGCTGGTGCGCTCTGTAATCAAGGCCGCCCGGGCGCTCCAAATGGACCCGGAGTACGTGCTCCCTTTGGAAGAGAGTCTGGGGCGGCACTGGCTCCCCAATGGCGTGTTGCGGCGCCTCAGGCTTTACGAGTAACTGGTGGCCCCGCGCCTCATATTCGCTGCGCCATCGGGGACTACGCTTTGCAGGCCTGCCCGGACTGCCGGCTGGAGTTTTTCGCCCCGCAGCCGGACGAGCCGGTTTGCAGCGAGCAGAGGTTCGCCCTTTCTCTTAGTGGTCCGCAGCATGCCGGTCGGGCGCTACCGCGGCTGCGGATGCATGGCTTTGAGCGGGCGGACTACGGCAATCCCATGCGGGAACCGCCGATTCGACGGACTCTGATACGTCACGAGATACGCGAGGGATTCCGCAATGCCGCTGGCGACTTCGTGCTGATCCAGGAATGCCGATCTCAAATGCGACCTGAACGATTACGAGGCCCTGTTGAGGCCATCCTCTGCGTGTTTCCGGCCGGCCTCACGCGTTCCTTCTTCCTCCAAACGACGAATCCGATCAGGCCTAGCAGCCCGGTCCCGGAAATAGCCGCGCCGGCTGCAAACGAATCGGGCGCGTAGAAGAATCGGACGTTGTGCCTGCCCGGCTCCAGCAGCACTCCGCGAAAGAGATAATCTGCGGTGATCCAGTTGGACCTACGTCCATCGACATCCACCTTCCAACCTGGATAGGCGCTGTCATTCAGCACCAATAAGCCCGGCCGCTCCAAAGAGGCGTCGATCTTCACTTCTTGCGAGGTGTAGGACAAAATCCTGGCGGCCTGCACGTGCGCATGCGGCAAGCTAGCCAGACGGCGAATGGCGGCCACATCCGGGGCGCTCAAGCCTGCTGCGGAAACCACCGCCGTCTGGAATATGTCCAGAGTTGGCGACACCAGCCGGGCGAGCGCAGCTTCGTCATCTGCAACCAACTCCACGTCCGAGAATAGGGCCGCCCGTGGAAGCACATCGCGATACTCGTAAATCTTGACTTTGTGGTCGTACACCAGGGTGAACGCCGGACGCGGCCCGGCGTCTCCGTTGAAATGCGGATCGCCCCAGCCTGCCCAATCCATGCAACTGTTCCCCGCCGGACCTGGAGTTGTCGTGAAAAGCAGATCGACAATCTGGCCCATGTACCTGCTCAGGTCAACCGACTCGGAAATCCACTTCCGCTCCGGCAGATTGTGCTTCGGATCGATATAACGGGAATACAATGGCTCAATCCGGCCGCGGCTGTCCCGCATTTCCAACCGGAACTCCACGCCGTCTCCGCAGATCGGATGCGATCCGTCATACACTGCTGGGTCCATCGCAACATTGAAGAAGAACTGCCGCGTGGCCGGAGTGATCTGAGTCTGAAAAGGCAATCGGTCGTAGGGTGGGTGCTCGTATAAAACGCCTTTCGTCTCTCCCGCTATCGTAAACGCCCGAATTTCTATCAAGTTTTCATGTCCCGGGGCCAGCCGGTTATGGTTCTGCTGGAATATGTTCCTTACCAGCGGCGAATCCGGACTGTATGGCTCTAAAGACAAAAAGTATTTCGCCGAGGAGAGTTGCAGAAATCGTTGCTTGAGGGGACTGTCAAACGCGTACCAATTGAGCCCGGTGAAGCGGTTCACCAAATCTCCGTGCGGAGCGGGTGGGTCGTCACGCAGAAAGAACCGCACGAACTTCATGTACTTCCAGAAATACATGGCGTCCAGCCCGCGAATGTCCGCGATCTGAAAACTGCCCGCCCAGTCCGGATGCAAGATCCCATCGCGTGCGAAAACGCGTTCGTTTGCCGCAATTCTGGATTTGAGATAGTCGATGTAGGGCGCGCCCCGATACGGGTTGGTGTCGTCCGTTACGGACCGAGTCAGGAGATAGTAAAGCGGAAAAAAGTAGCTGCCAGCCGTCTCCGCCACGAGCAGTGCCAGCAACGCACCCGCCAGCCACCGCCGGGGTGCCGCGTTTGGGCCGGAGCCGCTGGGTCCAAATAGAACGAGCGAAGCCAGGAATAGAACCGCACATGCTCCTCCCAGGCTGAGATAAAACTCATGCGGCCGTGCCCTTGCCGCCACAACAGCGGGCAGCGAAAACGCCAGGGCAGCGGTCAAGACCGTAAAGGCCAGGAGGACGGACATCACCAGCCGGCGCCGGCTTGCACCGTGCCTAAGGACCTGCGCTATACCGAGTGCACAGAGCACGGAAAGTGCGAACCCCAGAAGAGGCTCTTGATACTTTGGAAACCAGACAAGCTGGCAAAACGGTAGATATCCGATCCAATTGATTACAGGCGCGCCGTATCTCTTGAGCAGCATCGCGGCCGCTGAGGCCAAAAAAAAGATGGTAAGGGCTCGTTCACCCCGGAAGCATTGCGCGCGTCTGGAGAGCAGGCCTCCGATCGCAACGATGCCAAACAAGAGCGGGATCGTCCCAATGAAACCACGCAGATCGTTGTACCCGCCGAGACCGGGAGCAATGGTATTCCAGGTGGGTCCGAATAACGCGGGTACCACGTATGTAAAAATGGAGAGCCCAAACCGGTCGTGACGCAGGCCCGTGATGGCTCCCTGGATGTTTGCCGGCTGGTGTAAGTCGAAAGAAACCCGCATGAATTCTACAAACGGCGCCAGGAGAAACGCCGCCAGTGCGAAGCCTGCTACATTTGCGAACACACAGTACCGGAGATGTTTACCGGCCGCCACCCGCATCGCAGGGTCGCTCAATAGGCGGAAGAGAAAATAGATATAGCCGAAAGCCAGGACCAGCAGGGTGCTCTCCGGCATTCCGCCCGCAATCGAAAGAAAGACGACCGAAATCGACAGAAGGACGTTGCGGGCGCTTTGTTCTCTTAGAAGACGCTCGGTGACGAGAAAAACCGCTGGTACCAGCGTATCCACACTCAACTCGGGCATATTGAAGAACAAGATGTAGTAGCCCGACAGCATGCACGCTATCCCACCAGCTATGGAAGGCACAAACGGCACGAAGAGGCGGAGATAAAGATAGGCACATAAGCCCGCAATCAGAAAGCGGCAAAGAATGAACGCATTATAAGTTCTTGGCCCAGGGTGTAGCGCAAACAGAATAAACAGCGGATAAAACGGCTGCGACTGCATGTTAGCCGCAAGGGGTGCTCCGTACGACTGGTAAGGATTCCACAGGGGAACCGCTTTTTCGCTGAAGTATTGGTGGTGTACCAAAGCTGCCCAGGGCTCCAGTACCCATGCCGAGGCGGCCGGGTCATTCCCCCGATAAATAGCAGGACCTTGATTCTGCCCATACCAGGCGCCGTTGGGCATGATGCTGGGTATATCGCCCCGCGATGCTGCGAGCAGCGTCTTGTTCCCCCAGATGAAGGGGAAGAAGCAGAGATGGAGCACTACGACTAGGATCAGAGTGGCAAAGAGAGTTTCGTGTTTCGATAGCCAGGCGCAAGCCTCGTACAAGAGATTGCCGGTGACGGCACTGGGCGCGGCTGTCGAAGGTCTCATCTGCCCTGGTCAAACACTCAAACGATTGTAATCGCTTTGAAGAAAGCCGTTCCGCTGAGGTTACGTGGATCGCGCCGTGACGCGAGCCATCCACGCATCTACCGCCACGCCGCCGGTTCCGCCAGATCCTGCAGCTCCAGCCCCGCATCCTCCAGCCTGCGGCTGAGATGCGGGCTGTAAAACGGATCCCCGCGCTCCAGCCACGCGGCCCAGCGCCGCTCGAATGTATAGCGCTCCTCCAGCCGGACCCCGGCCTGCCGCGACTGGCATTCAGAGTGGCGCAATACGGCCGCCGGTTCCACGATTACTTCGTAGCCGGCCTGGCGCGCGCGCAGGCATAAATCCACGTCGTTATAATTCTCCGGGAACGATTCGTCGAACCCACCCAACTCCTCGAAAACGCTTTTGCGCATCGCCAGGCACGCGCCGGTTACGGCGCATACGTTGCGCGTAAACGGCAGCCAGTTCCAATTCGCGGAGCCAAACGTGTTGCGATGCAGATGCCCCGCGCCTTCCATGATCCCTATAACGATTCCAGCATGCTGGATGGCGCCCGAGGGGTACACCAGCTTCGCGCCTACTGCCCCCACTTCCCGCCGGCAGGCATGCGCCAGCATGGCTCCGAGCCAGTCGGAATCGAGCGGCTCCACGTCGTCGTTGAGAAAAACCAGCACCGTCCCGGTGGCTTTGCCCGCGCCCAGATTGTTCATGGCCGCGAAATTGAACGGTCCCGTATACGGCACACGCAGGCACGTGCTGCCTTCCAGCAGCCGGTCCATGGCCGCTATATCTCCGGTTCGGTGCTGTACCACCACGATCTCGCGATCGCAGTGTGACGTGCGCCGCTCGATCGCGCCGAGGCAGCGGCGGAGCAGCTTGGCGTCCCGCGAACAAATCACCACGCTGGCCTTGAGACCGGCCGGCACGGACCAGCGGACGCGATAGGTATTGGGGAGAGCCCCCGGTATCGCGGTCGCGTGCGCGTCCCGCCGCAATACGGTCTCGGATAGCGCCCGCAGCCCCGCGGCTTGTGTGTAAGGCTTGGCGGCCGCATCGAGCGCCGTGGAATCCGCGTGCTGCCGCCAATGGTAGAGCACTCGCGGGATGTGCCGGATTAACGCCGGCCGATCGGCCAGCCTCAGCGCCAAGTCATAATCCTGGCTGCCGTCGTATCCGGCGCGGAACCAGCCCAGTTCGCGCAACTTCGCGATCCGCGCCACCAGCAGGTGACCCAAATACATGCCGCACCGCAGCAGATCCGGAGAAAAGGCAGGCTTGAAAATCGGCTGCACCCGACGGCCTTGGCTGTCCAGGTAATCTTCGTCGCTATAGACGAGATCGGGTTGCCGATCCTGGACGGCTTCGGCCACGCAAGCCAGCGCGTAGGGCGCCAGCACGTCGTCTTGATCCAGAAAACCCGCGTACTCTCCGCTGGCCAGATCCCCGGCCCGGTTCAGAGCCCCCACAATGCCCAAGTGCCCGTTCGAATGCACGAAGCGGAAGCGCGTCTCGTTCCTACCCAGAGCGGCAAAATATTCGGTCACCCAGCCCTGCTCGGAGGCGTCGTCGCAAATGCAAAGCTGCCAGCAGCCGTAGGTCTGCCCCAACACCGACTCCACAGCCGCTTCCAGCCAGTCCCGCCGTGGATTGTATACCGGCAGAATCAGGCTGATGAGCGGCTCCCTGGCGAGTATTCGCTCTGCGGGCCGCCGCTCGCTCTCTACCCACAGACGGTAGCGTTCTACCGCGGACTGCGGATTCATCAGCTTCAGATACAGCGGGTGCAGAGGAGAATGCAGGAGCAACTGCCCCAAGCGGCCCTTCCAATCCCCCAACACTCTACCCGGCCCTTGCAGCGTGCGCAGGAAGCGGCTGTTTTCAATGGCCAGGAGCCGCCGCTCCAGCTCGGTGTAATGGCGGATCGCCTGCTTCTCGTCCGCCTCGATGCGCGCCAGAGCTTCTTCTAGAAACCCGGCCAGTGTCGACAGTTCCTGTCGCGAGGGTGGGGTATCCGCGCGGCGCAGAGCCTCCTGCAGTTCCGCGATCGCCCGACGCATCTGCTCGCTGTTTTCGGCCAGGCGCTCCTCACATTACGCGGTTGCGGTCTGCTGCCCCGCATAGGCCGCCGAGACGTCTGCCACCGAACCGCTCAGGATCAGTTCGCCATGATCCAGCCATAGGGCCCGGTCGCATAACGTTTGGATGATGGGCGTGGCGTGCGATACGCACAGCAGCGTCTTCCCGGCATTGCGGAACTCGTGCAGCTTCTCGAAGCATTTCGCCTGAAACGCCGCGTCCCCTACGGCCAGAACTTCGTCGATCAGCAGAACTTCGGGAGCCGTGTGGATTGCTACGGAAAATGCCAGCCGCATGACCATGCCCGTGGAGTACGTGCGCAACGGTTCGTTAATAAAATCGCGGACGCCCGAAAACTCTACGATTTCTTCAAACACCCGATTCGTCTGCTTGCGTGTCAGCCCCAATAGTGCGGCGTTCAACCGCACATTTTCCCTGCCGGTCAAGCTTGGGTGAAAACCGGATCCCAATTCCAGTAAAGCAGCCACCTGTCCGTTCACCGTCACCGTGCCCTCGTCCGGCTTCGAAAGCCCGGCCACCAGCCCCAGCAATGTGCTCTTGCCAGCCCCGTTACGCCCGATTACCGCCAGGCTCTCCCCGCGTTGCAAGGTGAACGAAACGTGCTTTAACGCAAAGAAGCGCTCCTCGCGCTGCCGCAGCAGAAACCGCGTCAGATGGTTGCGCAACAATATCTGCCCGGCATGCCGGTGAAAGCCCTTCGAGACGTTGTGAAACTCAATCACGCTCATGGCCGGTCACAGATGGTCGTAAAATCGCTGCCTCATACATCGGAACACAATCAGGCCGGAAGCCAGCATCAAGACCGAAACCAAGGTAAGCTTGGCCAGCAGCGGCGCGCCTGGAGACGTCCCTTCGATCAGGATGTCCCGCATCGCCATTACCAGCGCCGCCACCGGGTTCAACTGGTAGATGTCCTTGTAGATTGGGGGAATGATCGCGAAGGAATAGATCACCGGCACCAGCCAGAACAGGACCGTGTTGGCCGACTCGACTATGTAGCGCATGTCCCGTATATACACGTTCAGCGCCGACGTGATCAAAGACAGCCCGCATACGAAGATCACTTCCAAACCCCAAATTAGCGGCAGCCAGACCCAGTGGCGGTTGGGAGTCTTCCCGAATAGAAATACCAGCCCGAATAAGAGACCAATCTGAATGAAAAGATGCACGCAGTTGGAGAGCACCGCGGCCAGTGGGATGATCTCGCGCGGCGCTCGCACGCGCTTAATCAGGTTGGAGTTATCCACCAGCGAGGTCGTTCCCGAAAGCCAGGCGCCGGTAAAAAAATTGAATGGGACTAAACCGCACATTACAAATAGGGCGTAATTCGGGATGCCGCTTCGGAATACCTTCGTGAAAACGAAGGTGAGGACGCCCATCATCACCAGGGGATTCAAAAGCGACCAGAATACCCCCAGTGACATGTTGCGGTAGCGGATCTTAAAGTCCTTCGCGATCAGACTGGATAATAGGAACAAGAAATCGCCATGCCACATTATTGGCCGTGCTGGGAATCCCGAGTATAACACACGCTCGTTCCAGCCTCGCCTTTGGGAAGGGTCTTTCCGTGGCAGCTCGGGGCACAAGTCCCGGCAGGCGGCTAGCTGTTGATCCACTGTGGTGGCGCAGACGGTTTGCCTGTGTAGCGGCGTTCGGTGGCCTCCGCTACAGGCTGCCCGGGCGCATGCGCCCCAATGCACACAGCGATCCCTATTCCGTATACTAGCTTCGTGACTCCCGTAGCCCCGCCCGCCGTAGACGGCGTGCAAAAGTCGATGCAGACGACCCAAGCCGAACGCCTCAAAGAAGTATCGTTCGATTTGTACGAGCGCTACATTCTGCTCGACCGGATCGGGAAGTTCTTTCGCCCGCCGGAGCGGCCGTACAGAGTCCTCGATGTGGGCGGCCATACCCCGGCGTTTTGGCCCGGGTTTTCCTCCATGGCTGGAGTTGTGATCCCGGACGCCAGTGTGACCGTTGTGGACACGCTCTCCCGTGCGGAACTGCGCAATTACGTGCAGGCCAGCCGTCTCCGGCTCCCCTTTGCCGACGATGCCTTCGATCTGGCCTGTTCTCTCGACACGCTCGAGCACCTTCCGGACGAGCATAGGCCGGCTCTGTTATCCGAACTCCTCAGGGTTACTCGCGATGGCCTGTACATAGCCTTTCCGTTCGAGTCCGCGAGCAATCGTTGGGCTGAGTCCATTCTCGTGGGATACGCAGATGTCCTGCTACAAGACCCCATCCCAGCCTTGCTGGAGCACCACCAGTTCGGCCTCCCGAGCCGGGATTTAGTGACGAGCTTGCTCGCCGGCCGCCCGTATCCCTGGATCGACTTCGAGCAGGGCAACACCGACATCTGGCTGTTGATGATGTTGACCTACCACAGCCTGCGCAGACCCGGCACGGACTTTGTCCTGGAGCTGAACCGCCGTTTCAACCAGGCCTACGCAGCGCAGGATTGGGGGGCCCCTGCCTATCGCGCAGGATACGTGCTCTCCAAGCTCCGCGGCGCAGGGGATCTGGAAACCTTGCGCGCGTCCTTCGTATCCACGGGAAAGCAGGCTGACCTCCGAGCCGTGCTGGCCTTCTGTCAGCTCTTCTTGAATATCGCCCAGAGCGGGCGCGTGACTGTCGATAAGGACCGGCACATCGGAAACGTCGAAACAGAGCTGAAAGCCACCCAAGCCAGACTCGAACAGGCACGGCGTGAGTTCACACAGCAAGCGCTCGATAGCCGCGAGTTGAACGGCCTCGTTTCCGAGATCGCCATGCAAGTGGAACAGATGCGGGAGCAACTCCGCGATCTTCAAAGCCAGTCTGCGCAAGCGCACGCCGACCATGTGGAATCGCAGGCGCGCCTGGATAGCCGCCTGCGCGACCTCGAAGTGGGCCAGGTGACAAACAAACGCGCCATTCACGCCATCTATGACAGCCGCATCTGGAGGGCGTTCAGCAGCGTGGGAGGGCTGCTCCTGCGCTTGACCGGCCAGACTGTTCAGGCTCGCGTGGCGGCGCCGGGATGGCACGGCGCCGCACCGGACCGGGGCATCCCCCGTGAACGGCCGATCGGCGGCGATTTCCTGGGCCTGGTCTGCGACTATCCCGGCGGCCACGGCACCATACCCGTGCGCGATGTAGTCGAAATCCGCGGCTGGGCCCTGGCTCGCTCCGGCATCGACCGCGTGCTGGTCCGGGTCGGCAACCAGCCCCCGGAAGCGGCCGCCTACGGGATACTCCGGCAGGACGTGGGCCGCAGCTATCCGGAGATTGCCGGTTCGGATCACGCCGGCTATCGTTTCTTCTGGGACACATCCGGCTTGCCGGAAGGTCCCCGTTCCGTGCGCGTCCGGGCCATCGCCCGATCCGGTCAGCGGCAGGAAGTTACCTGCAATGTCGTAATCGACCGCAGTTCCTCGCCCGGCTACGACCTCTGGATTGCGCGCAACGAACCTACGGCCGAACAAAAACGCCAGATGCGCTGGGAGATCGCCAAGTTCCCCGTAAGTCCCCGCATCGGTATTGCCGTCCCTGTACATAAGACCCCCATCGGCGTGCTGACCCGTTGCATCGAGTCCGTGCTGGAGCAGATTTATCCGAACTGGGAACTCTGCCTGGTCGACGACGGCTCCGGCGATCCCGCCATTACCGGCCTTCTGCAACAGTACATCGAGCGCGATTCTCGCATCCGCGTGCTGACGCTACCCCAAAGCCAGGGCATATCCGCCGCCACCAACCAGGCCGTGCGCCAGTGCTCGGGCGAGTACGTGGCTTTCCTGGACCATGACGACGAACTCGCCGACTTTGCTTTGTGGGAAGTAGTCCGTGCGATTCAGGCGCATCCTGCCACGGATCTGTTCTACTCCGACGAAGACAAAATCGACGAACACGGCCGCCGCTACGATCCTTTTTGTAAGCCGCGGTGGTCTCCGGATCTGTTCCTCTCCTGCAATTACATCTGCCACTTTGTGGTTGTAAAGCGCTCTCTGCTGGATCGCCTCGGCGGGCTGGACGAAACGTACAACGGTTCTCAGGATTACGAATTCCTCCTCCGCGCCACCCGCCACACGCAAAAGATCGAAAGGATTCCTAAGATCCTTTACCACTGGCGCGCGCTTCCGGGTTCTGCCGCTAGCGCCGCCGCGGACAAACCACAAGCCGGCGACGATGGCAGACGGGCGCTGGCTGCGCATCTCGCGAGCGCCGCGCCCGGCGCCACGGTGGAGGAGGTCAAACCATGCCGCTACCGCGTCCGTTATCCCATTGCCGGAGATCCGCGCGTCGCGATTTTGATCCCCACCAACGGCCACATGAATTTGTTCCGCTCCGCGGTGGAAGACGTGCTCGACAAGACCTCGTATCCGAATTACGAAATCCTGCTGATCGACAACTCGCGAGACTCGCGTCTGGAAGACTACGCCGCCCGTATGGCGGCCCGTAACCTACCCGTCCGTCATCTCGACTGGCGCAACCAGCCTTTCAATTTCTCCAGCATGAACAACGCGGCGGCCCGCGCCACCGGCTCGCCCTATCTTCTCTTCCTGAACGACGACACCACCATCATCACCCCCGAATGGCTCACCGCCATGCTGGAGCACGGCCAGCGACCTGAGGTGGGCGCAGTCGGCGCACAACTGTGGTACCCGGATGATTTGATCCAACATGCCGGCGTCGTCATGGGTCTGTACGGCAATTGCAGCCACGCGTTCAAAAACCAGCCCGCTAGGCAGCCGCATTACTTCGACTTCCCCGAGATCGTCCGCAACTGCAGCGCGGTTACCGCCGCCTGCATGCTCGTGGCGCGCCACAAGTTTTTCGAAGCCGGTGGATTTGACGAAACCAATCTGGCCGTAGCTTTTCAGGACGTGGACCTCTGCCTCAAGCTGCTGGAACTGGGCTATCGCAATTTATACACCCCGTATGCCAAGCTCTATCACTACGAATCGGCTACCAAGAACGAGAACGAGAAGATTCCGCACCCCGCCGAAGACAACTTTATGAAGAAGAAATGGGCGAAGTACATCGCCGACGATCCTTACTACAATCCCAACCTGGCGCGCCGCCGGGAGGATTTCAGCCTGGCAGTGGAGTGAGGCTTATCAATGCGCCTGATCGGATGCGTGGACACGCTCAACGATACCGGCATCTCCGGCTGGGCTGCCGACGAATTGGACCCGGAGCAGCAGATCTTCGTGGACATTCTGGTCAATTCGCTGCTGGTCGCTACCGTGCGCGGCACAATTTTCCGCGAAGATCTGCGCCAGGCAGGCATCGGAGATGGCCGCAAGGGTTTCCAGTTTGACCCCCGGCCTTACTTAAACCCCGGTCGCAACGATGTGGAAGTGCGCTACAACGCCTCCGGACTGCCAGTCCCCAGGGGGCAAGCCCGTCTGGTCAGACGTTCCCGCAGCAAGCTGTCCGGACCGTGCGCGTCCTTTCTCACAGCCCTCCAGGCGTATTACCAGTTCAGCCCGGGTCATCATATTTGCGAGATCGGCCCCGCGCGCTTGCACAGCGCGGTTCTGGAAGCCCAACTGCCATTCCGAAAATACTCCACGCTGGATTTGCCGGGCGCTTCGGCTGCCATCGCGCCGCTCGATAAGGCGGACCTGGTAATTTCATCGGGCTGGGAGCGACCTTTGCAGGAATTGACGGCCGCCCTGAAGAACATCCTGGAACGTCACACCAATAGGCCGGGTTACCTGGCCCTCGACTTTTCGGAAACGGACGACGCACCCGGGCAGATTCGCAACGCGCTCCAGGAGTGCGGCGTGCCGCGGGTGAAATTCGATTCCATTCCATCGGGCCTGGGCGATGCGCGCCGGCTCTTCGCGTTCGGCGAAGTCGGCGGAGCCGAAACTTCCGGAACTGAACCGTTGCCGGTGCTGGCACATATCCACGTGCCCAAGTGCGCCGGGACGTCGTTTCGTTATCTGTTCGAGAATTACTTCGGATCGGCTCACCTGCGCCTCTACGTAAACGACACGTATTTTGTCTATACCGAGGACGCGTTGCGGCACTACCTTCTGGCGGCTCCCGAGAGCCGCGCCTTCAGTTCGCACCACGTGCGTACTTACCCGCGCTGGCTGGCCGGCCGCGAGATGCTGTACATCACTTTTTTGCGTGATCCTATCCAGCAGTTCGTCTCTTACATGACGCATATCAAAAAGCACTACGCCGGCATCACCTCGAAAAGCCTCCTCGCAGCCGTCCCGCCGGACGCGCCCAAGCTCACGTTGCGAGAATTCGCAAGCTGGCTCCTGACCCACGACCGCGACATCCCCTTCCGCGAGAATCACAACGTGAACTTCTTCGCCCGGCACACCTCAACTGCGGCGGATAGTCTGGAGGCCGCCAAATCCGCGCTGGCTGGTTTCTTCTTCGTCGGCATCACCGAACGTATGGACGAAAGTATGCGGAAGCTGCGATCGCTGGCACACGCGGCCGGGCTGGACTTCCCGCCGGATCCGCTATCCTTCGAAAACACCTCCAACGACTATCGTGACGACCTGAGCTGGATCAACCCAGCCGATCAGGTTGGAGCGAAGCTGCTCCGCTCGGTCGAAAAGGACCAGCAGCTCTACCGTTGGGCTGCGAAGCGTCTGGATGAGGATCTTTGGCCCGGTTACAGGCCCAAAAACCGGCTGGAGCTGTCCGTAGGCCGGGCGTGAAGATAGCGCCCCGTGGTGGTGATGCTGGCATGGCCCAAAGTGGCCTGCACTAGGTGTATGGGAGCGCCGCGGTCGAGTGCGTGAGAAGCATGCGCGTGCCGCAGCCAGTGCGGTGACACCGCCACACTCATACCCGCGCGCTGCGCCGCCCGCCGCACAATCCGCAGCACGGCTGTCGGCTGCAAGCCGCCGCCCCTCTTGCGCGACCGGAAGACCGGCCGGTCGCCGCCGTCTCCCGCTAGCCGTATCCCGAACAATTGCTTCGCCACTGACACCGGCAACCGTATCGCGCGCGTCTTGCCGCCTTTCCCGAATACCGTGATCTGCGCACTGTCGCCGTTCTCCTGCAAATCCCGCCAGCGCAGCCCGCACAGCTCGCTGACACGCACCCCCGAGGCGTAGAGCAGGGTCAGTATCGCGCGGTTGCGCTCGTTCTCCTCCAGGCTGAGCATGCGATGTACGGCAGTCTCGGGCAGAATGCGCTCCGCCAGCCGGCCGCGCACTGCTGGCAGCCGTAGCGCGCTGCCTACATCGAAGGGCAAATATCCGATCCGATGCCCAAACGCCAAAAGCGATTTGACCGCGGACAGCGCCCGGTATTGGCCGGCCGGAGATAAATCCGCCACGGAATCCGCGAAGCTCTGCAGATCGGCCAGCGTCAGCGCCGCCAGGCGCTTCCCGGTCCTGGCGCGCAACCGGGCCACATCGGCGGCATACGCCCGTTGCGTGTGCGGGCTCCGCCCATGTAGCCAGATCCCGATCAACTGGTCGTCGCTGGCAGCCTGTGGAGTCGTTACAACCACAGGGGTCGAGATTGCGACACTCTGTTGGTCCAAAGTTCGAGCATAGCCCTTCGATTCACTGAATGCAAGATAATATTACTTATCAGTCTCTCTATAACAAGATCTATTCTGCACATCTGTGCAGAAACAACTAGAAGTGTATCACCTCGATTTTGAAACAGCCTAAGGCATTGATAATAGGTCCCGAATTGGTCCTGTGAGTGGCTCGCGCCATGCGTCCAGTTGGCGGCGAGCAACAGTTGCATCGATTTGCACCGCTGCAGCGTTGACAGCACAGACCCCCACCCGGTCAATCCGGCAGACGCTGTTCCTGGTCGTCGAAGAGGTTCCGTCTTCAGCCTGACCAGGCACGGCCCACTGGCATGCGACAGTCAATCGGGAAAAGCGTAGATTCCCTTAACCTCCCACCATCCGTTTTGCTTGCGGTTCAACCGCCAACGGTGATTGGCTACGAAACTGAGGATCTGGGGATGTGCAAGCGCCAAGGGTGCGGAAGACTGCTTCTGCCGGAGATCGACTGCAACGGACTACGGAAAGGATGCGGCCTTTCGCGTGGAGGCCAACCGGCTTTTGGCTCGCCCTTCCCACAACCACGTGCAACCCCAGCATGCTTCACCTCAGCGGTTGAGATTTAGCTGGTGCGGGGCGGCTCAAAACTTGGAGACGGTGCCGCCGTAGTTTGCAACCCACACATTGACGCCGTCAAATGCCACGAAACCGGGCGTGATGCCGGCAGGATACGTGCCCACTAGTTGGCCATCGCTGGCCCGTATCTCGGTAGCGTCGTCCGTGTTTTGATTCCCAACCCAAATGTTGGTTCCGTCAAAGACTGCGCCGTTCGGGCCGTTTCCCACGGGGAACGTGCCAAGGTTGGCGCCGTCGCTGACCCGGAACTTGGTGATGGTGCTGTCGGTCCAATTCGTCACCCACATATTGGCTCCATCAAAGACCAGGCCGTTGGCATTGCGTCCCGCGGGATAGGTGGCCAGTATCGTACCACTTGGGCTGAGCTTTACGACGTTGTTGCTGTGCCAATTCGATACCCAGATATTGGTGCCATCATACGCCACGTCAACTGGGCCGCTTGTTGCGGGACCTACTGAAAAGGGACCCAGTACCGTACCGGTGCTGGCCTGGAACTCGACGACGTTGCCGCTGTCGTAGTACGCCGCCCAGACGTTGGTCCCGTCAAAGCACAGTGCGTTCGGGCCAACGGCTCCGCTAACGATAAATGTCCCTAGCACCGTGCCGTCGCTGGCGCGTATCTTGGCAACGTTGTTGCTGGTGCCGTTCGCTATCCAAATGTTAGCGCCGTCATAGGTTATTCCAGTCGGGTACGTCCCGCCCGTGCTGAACGTCTTGAGGAGCTTACCGTCGCTGGCCCGCAGCTTAGTAACCGTGTTGCTCGCCGCGCCCGTCACCCAGATGTTCGCTCCATCATAGACGGCGGCCCAGCCTCCGGATCCGACCGGGAAACTGGTAATTGAGTTACCCGAGTACCAGCGCAGCAACGCAATGGCTGCCTTGTTCTGGCTGACGGGTCCCGGGGATCCGGGCGGGCCCTGCGAGCCGGCAGGTCCTGGCGATCCCTGTGCCCCGGCCGGCCCGGTAGCCCCTTGTGGCCCTGCCGATCCCGTCGATCCGGTTGGCCCCGCAGGCCCCTGAGTCCCAGGGCTTCCCAGCGTCAGGTCCAGAACTGCCAGTTGGCCGCTGACGTTGATCGACAGCCCATAGGTACCGGGTTTAACCCCGGTTGGCAGATTGGCCGTGACAGTCTGGTTCGTACAGGGGAGCACTAGCGTCAAAGTGGAACCGGGGAAGTTCACTACCGGCGTCACACCCGTGGGACAGAGGTTCTGTCCGTGAAGGGTGACCTGATTTAGCGAGTAGTTCACCGTCGTGTAATAGATTACCGGCGCTGTGGCGGCCCAGGACGTTGAAGTTATGAGCAAATTGGCGTACGCCGTAAAGGCTAGTATGCGGAAGCCGGATGCCATCGTTGGGTTCCTCCTCTTCTCTTTGCGGGAGCCGCACTCATAGCTTCGAAACGGTCTTCGTACTGTAGTTAGCGACCCAGATGTTGGCGCCGTCGAAGGCCACTCCAATTTGGCCGGCTACGGGAATAACTTCCACGATCGCGCCGGTGCTGGCTTGCAGCTTCGTTACGTTGTTGGTGCCCGCTACCCAGATGTAGCTCCCGTCAAAGACTACGCCGTATGGATACAAGCTTTGCGGCACGTTAAATGATTGCGTCGTGCCATTGGCTAGCACCTCAGTGACCGAGTTGCTGCCCTCATTGACCACCCAGATGTTCGCTCCATCAAAGGCCACCCCCGTGGGATGCGATCCGACTGAAAATGTGTTCAGCACTGCGCCATTGCTACCGCTGAGCTCCACTACATTGCCGCTGGTATAGTTCGTGACCCAGACGTTGGTCCCGTCGAAAGCCACACCGCGGGGATAAGTTCCCCCAGACGAATAGACGTTCAGCACCGCGCCAGTGCTAGCCTGCAATTCGGTAACGTTGTTCGACGAGTTATTGGTTACCCAGATATGCGCCCCGTCAAAGGCGATGCCTTCCGGCTGCCCCGTATCTCCGCCCAATGGGTAGGTCCCCAGAATGGTCGTAGGGTTGTTGCCCTGCAACTTGGTCACGCTGTTCACGGTGGCATTGACGACCCAAATGTTGGCGCCATCATAGGCCACTCCTCGGGGGCTGGCGCCGGCAGGATAGGTCCCCAGCACAGTTCCATCGTTGGCCTGCAGCCGGGTAATGGTGCCGTCGCCGTTGTTGCTCACCCACATGCTGGCCCCGTCGAACGCGATCCCGACGGGATTAGTGCCTACCGCAAAGGTCGTCGCTTGGTTCGCGCCGTACCAGCGCAGAATGCTCAGCGATACGGTATCCGGACCGGGAGGCCCGGCTGGTCCAGCGGGGCCCGTTGGCCCAGGGTTACCTTGCGATCCCGGCGCTCCTTGCGATCCTGGGGGTCCGGTCGGCCCTTGCGGTCCCGTAGGCCCGGCGGGACCTTGCGGCCCGGCCGGCCCTGCGGCTCCCAAAGTGATACTGAAGGTGGCCTGCTGGCTGTTGCTGTTGGTCAGCCTTAGGCTATAGGAACCGGCGGGTTTGGCGGGCAGGCTGACGACCACTGTGGTGTTGCTGAAGGAGGTCACGGTCAGACTGGTGCTGCCTAGCGTCACCGTCGGCGCCAGAGTGGTAGGGCTGAAGTCTGTGCCGGTAATGGTGATCTGGGTGCCGGCGGCGTTGACTACCGCGGTGTAAATGAGCGGGGTTGTGGCGCTCCAAGCCGACGGCGAGGCAGCCAGCGCCGCGGCGGCTGCCATGATTACTCCGAATCGAGATAGCATGCGAACATAATCCTTTATGGACAACTAGAGAAGCGGACGTCCTCGTTCACCATCGTTGCGTCTATGTGATAGGCGGCTTATACATGCTCGGCATGCGCCAGATGCGGTAATTTTGCGGCGCCTCGATGTTCAGGACTTCCGTGCCAGTGTCCGTGCCCGCCGTGGGAAGGATTTCTTCAATGTAGCTCACAAAACTCAGCGTGTGTGTAAGTACGTCTGAGGGGAGAAAGGAGTAATTCCCATCGGACAGCAATTGGGCGCTGCCATCCCCGAACGACTGGTACCCCATATCCTGACTCAGCACTGGCGAAACCGTCAGGGTGGCCTCATCGATGTTGAGGGCCATGCCACGACTGTTGCCGCTGCCTACGCCCGGCATGCATCCGGTTGAGATGCTAGGCTGAGACCACCGCGTATTGCCATTGTCGAACACCGTAATAGGCCCGGCGCCGCTGTTTTCAATACCGAATTCGTGCTGATGCGAGAACCAAGGCCAGGGGTCGCTATAAGTATTGGTAAAGGTGAAGTCTCCGCACGGGCCCATGCGCCACAGGATATTTCCCGTTCCCAAGCCACCACTTTGGACGCCGTTGTTATAGTCGATCTTCACTACCCAGTCCTGGTTCCGCATCGACATGACAATATCTTTGTCTTGCGGCCAATAATACAAGGCGTTGGCGTGCAGCCAGTCCTTCGCCTTGGGCGAAATACCGGAAGTCACCAGGAATATCTCCGGGCAGCCGCCAGATAGGCCGGCGGAGCAGGTTTCGCCTAAGACGGGCGGCCGGGTGTAATCGAGCTGCGGTGCGCCGCTATCATGCTGGAATGTGTCAAAATACCAAATCACTTGCCAACTGCTGTTCATGACGATTATCATGTCGCCAATGATGTCGACTGGAAGACCGGTGGTGTCGCCTTGTGTTCCAGGTGGAAATATTTTCTCAATGGCAACCAGAGCTGCGGTGTCGCCATTCGGCAGAGTCTGGATGGCGTCATGGTGAAAAGAATCGATGCAGGCAGCCCCGACGGGCGCAGGAACGGCGACTGTGTTGCACAAGACCGCGTCGGTCGCTCCCATAGCGACCAGTTGGTGTGAAAGCACGCCTATGTTGGTCTCTTTGACGATGTTGCCCGCGAAGTCAATCTGATCCAGCAACTGCAGTTGAGTCGAAGCGGGGTCCCAGGAGGGGCCGCTTTGCATAGTCAGGAACGTGCCGTTCTGCAGGGGACGCGTGAGAAAAATGCTCTGGCCCGGGTTGTAATACCACAGAATGTTGCCTGACAAGTCAGTCGCCACAGCGGGGTAAATTGGCGTTACTCCGAACTGTAGCAGATTTTGCAAGAGCACCCAGTCGGTCGTGTCAGTGGTTGAGCCGGCCGCTGTATTCACCGTAAACTTCGGAATAGGAACATTGGTTGGTATGGCTCCGGTCGTGAAAGCCACGACGTTGCCGAGCGTGATTTTGCCCGATGTTTCCGTCTCGGAAACCATCTGGTACTCAGTAGTGGGGTACATGCCGGCGATTTCAAAGTTCATGGTGGCGGGGGGATGGCATTTTTGAAAGGGAGTCGTAACCGCAGGCGCTAGGCTTTTGGTTTGCGGTTGAAAGCGGACCGCCATGGTGCTGCCCGACGCGCAGGAGGGCGCGCTAAACAAGGCCACCAGCGGATTGGCGGTTGCAGTGACAACGGACTTAGTGGTAGCCAGAGGAGTTACCTGAAACAAGGCGGTTTTCGAGGTCGTTTCGCCGGATGTGAAATCCTTGATGACCACCTCGATCTTATATACGCCTTCGACTCCGGTCGGCACCCACACGAATGGCTGCGCAGTCCAGGTGCCGGCTGCGAGTGTGCCCACGTTGAAGTCCTTCACCAGAGCAAAGGACTGCGCGGGGATAGCCACGTTGAACTGGAAAGTCAGCGGACCGGGATTCGTGTCTGTCGCGGTCACCGTCCAGGTGACTGGCGTGCCGAGCAGTTGCGGCGAGGTATGCGACGGCGTCAGGGCCGTAATCTGGACCGTGGCATATGCCGGAGCACAAAGAACGGCCAGGAGCGCGGTGAAGTACAACGACTTGTTTTCTAGAGTTTGCATAAAGACGACTCTCCTCCTCGGAGCACCAGTCATGAAGAATACACGCGCAGCGGAATGGGTGTCAAGGACCAGACTTGTCCAAGCAATGCCAAAAGCGGCTCGACCCGCTCATGAAAATGCCGGGGCTGCGGCGAGAGCAGGGTGTGAAAAATCACGTTGCGGTGCGGAGGCCAAAGGCAGAGTGGGTCAAGTTGTTGAAACTCAACAGACTTAATGCCGCTGTTTTCGAAAGGAAGAGCCAATCGTCTTAGTACCATTGTTTTCTTGCGGGAAAGGTCATTGGTCTTAGTACCACTGTTTTTCGAAAAGAACCTGAATGGTATTAGTACCACTGTTTTTCGTAAGGACGCGATGCCATGCCCGATGTCTTGACACGCAACCGCTCGGTTGCGTATATTCGCGGAGGGTGCGTGCCGTATCCGAGCCGGCGAAACTGGCGGACCGCCTGCACCAGGACAACGGACAGACGCAGGAAACATGACTATCCGACTACCGCTGCTCAGAAATTGCGGAACGCTATTAAAGACGCTTCTAATGTTCACCGCGTATACCGCGGCTCAGGCGGCTTCTCCGACGACTCGGGCGGTTTCCCCGACGCTAAAGACGCTCTATAACTTCACTCCCGGCAGCGACGGGACCAATCCCAACGCAGGAGTGGTGATGGGTAGTAACGGGGTCCTCTACGGCACCGCCTATGGTGGCGGAACCTCTGGGTTTGGCACCGCGTTTTCATTGACCCCACCGACGCCGCCAAGCACAACCTGGACTGAGACCGTGCTCCACAGCTTTACGGCGGGCAGCGACGGGGCCTATCCCTACGCGAGCATGGTGATCGGCAGCGGGGGAGTGCTCTACGGCACTACCGACGGTGGCGGAACCTCCGGGCTGGGCACCGTGTTCTCGTTGACGCCGCCGACGCCACCAAGCACAACCTGGACTGAGAAGGTACTTTACAGTTTCGGTTCCGGCAGCGACGGGCTCATCCCGTTCGGAGGGGTGGTGATCGGCAGTGGCGGTGTGTTGTACGGTACTACCTATTTGGGCGGAACGTCGGGCGCGGGCACGGTATTCTCACTGACCCCGCCGACATCGGGCAGCGCTTGGACGGAAAGCGTTTTGTACAGTTTCACTGGCGGTGACGACGGGGCATATCCTACCGCGAGCGTGGTGGTTGGCACTGGTGTGCTCTACGGCACCACCTACCTCGGCGGAACCTCCGATCTGGGCGCTGTGTTCGTGTTGACGGCCCCCACATCTCAGGGTGCGCCTTGGACGGAAGCCGTGCTCCACAGTTTTGCGGGTGGCAGCGACGGAGCCTATCCCTATTCAAACGTGGCAATTGGCAGTAGCGGGGTGCTGTACGGCACGACCTACAGCGGCGGACCCGGCACAAGTTGCAAAATCAGCACCGGCTGCGGCACGGTATTCTCGTTGACCCCCCCGGCAACTAAGGGGGCCGCTTGGACTGAGGCCGTGCTCCACACTTTCGGCTCCAGCAAGGACGGTTCCACCCCATTCCCAGGTCTGATGGTGGGCTCTACCAGCGGAGTGTTGTACGGCACCACCTACGGCGGCGGCAGCGGCACAGGTTGCGGGGTCAAGGCCGGCTGTGGCACGGTGTTTGGGTTGACCCCACCTTCAACTAAGGGCGGCGCTTGGAGCGAGACGATCCTCCAAAACTTCAGTTTTAACGGCACCGAGGGGGTAGCGCCTCAGGGAGGCGTGGTGTTCAACAATGGCGTTCTCTACGGCACCACCAGCGGGGGCGGAACGTCGATCCTTGGTACGGTGTTCTCGTTAACGCTGTAAGGGTCGGCTGCGCTCCGCCGCAATTCGGCGAATAGGGGTTTGTTGCCTTCCACACTTTAAATCAAGGGACGCAGTTTAAGGAGCAGATCCGCATTTTCGACCCGAAATAATCGGAACCGCCGCCTTTCGGGAAAACATGGAGCGCATCGCCGATCGAAGACAGGCTTGCTGAAAAGCCTGCCGAGTTTTTGGTTGTGATGCCCCTGCTACTTCTTCTCCGACCGAAACTTCGCCCACGCCAACTGCGACTTACCCACTTCAAACAACAGCTTCAGCGCCGTCATCTTCTCCGGCGGCACTAATTCCCCCGCCAGAAACTGCCGCAGCGCTTCGGACCGCCGCAACTTTCCTGACGACGTTCGCGGCAGCGTCCCCGGCTCCAGCAGTTCCACGTCCCGCGGCTTGAGCGAGAGGCCCGTCAGGATGCAGTGGTTGATCTCCGCTACGACGTCCTCTTCCGGCCGTTTGCTGCGCGGATCCTTCTCCGCCAGAATAATAAGCTGCTCGCCCTCGCTTTCCACCATCGTGCTAACGGCCACCGCGCAGCCCTTGCGAACGCCTTCCACATCCAAGAGCAGTTCTTCCATTTCCTGCGGAGCGTAGTTGCGCCCGCGAATAATGATCAGATCCTTGGCGCGCCCGGCAATATAGAGTTCGCCTTCATGAAAGAACCCCAGATCGCCGGTGTCCAGCCAATCGCCGTGAATCATGTTGGCGGTCAGCTCGGGGCTTTCCCAGTAACCTTTGGTAATCGACGGGCCCTTCACCCAGATGCGCCCCACGCGCCCATCCGGCACGCGCTGTTCCAGGTCGTCGAAGATGGCCACCTCGACGCCCGGCAACGCGCGGCCGACCGACACGATGCGCCGTCCCGGCCCGGTATGCGCGGTGCCGCCATTCCACAAACCTTCGCGGCTGAACTCGGTAAAGCGAGGCAGATCGTCGAGTTCCGTAAAGGTGACGCCCAAGCCCGCCTCCGCCAGGCCGTACACCGGCGTCAGGGCATTGGCCTTGAAGCCCCAGCGCGCGAAGCGCTCGGTGAAGCGGTCGATACCGTCGGACTCGATCGGCTCGGCTCCGTTCAAGGCCGCCCGCCAATGCGACAGGTCCACCCCTTCCATCTCTTCGTCTTTAATCTTGGTGGCGCACAGGCTGTAAGCAAAATGCGGCGCCGGCGAAATAGCCGACTTGTAGCGCGACAGCGTCCGCAGCCAGATGGCTGGCCTTGCCAGGAAAGCATCCGGCCCCATGTAGGTCACCGTGCCGGGATAATACATCCCCAAATACACGCAGCCCACCAGGCCCATGTCGTGATACAGAGGCAGCCAGCAGACGCAGCCGTGATCGATCTCATCCTCACCGCGGTACGTCAGGCACTGCTGCATCATGGTCAGATTGGCAAGTAGGTTGGTGTGCGTCACCATCACGGCCTTGGGCTCGACCGTGGTACCCGAGGAGAATTGCAAAAAGGCGGGCGCCTCGGGATCTACTTCCACGGGTTGCCAGCGGCCGGCGCCGTTCTGCAAATCCTTGGCGTCCAGCACCTCCTCAAGCGACCCCACCCCCACCACGCCGGGGCCCAGGAGCCGGCGTATGCGGCCTTCGGTAATTAGAAACCGCGCGCCGATCTTGGCCAGCATCTTCCGCAGGCGGGCGAAATATTCGTCGAGCTTGCCCAGCCGGAATGGCGGATACAGGCAGGCCGGAATGCCGCCCGCAAGCTGCACGCCCAGCAGGGAGTCGAAGAACTCGATCGATGTCGACAGGATCAGTGCCACGCGGTCGCCTGGCCGGAGTCCTCGCGCCTGCAATGCCGCGGCGGACTTCTGCGCGCGCCGCAGCACGTCCTGATACGGATAAAATGTAGCCTCCTCGGAGGGCGCCACGAAGCGCGCGCCCCACCGGGTGCAGGTCTCCAGATTCAATAGAATCTCGGGTAGCGTCGCCCCTTTGAGTGTCAGCGCACTCATTGCTGCGGCTCCGGCTCGCAAACGCGGCTGGCGATCATCTTTACCAGGTCCTGCACGGTGACGAGCTGCTGCCACTGCTCCAGCCCGAAAGCGCAGCCGAAGTCCTGTTCGATGGTGGTCACCAGCACCACCTGCGCCAGAGAATCCAGTTGCAGAGCATCCATCAGCGACACGTTGGGGCCAATCGCCTCGATTTGCGCCGGCGTCAAGTTGAGCTGCTCGCGGGCGATTTTCTTCAGATGCTCCAAAATCGTTTCTTCATTCCATTTCACGAGTGTCTGTTCGGGCATGGGTTCCTCCTATGATGTTGTGTACCTGCTCACGGGCACGATCTGCCCCGGTGGCGGGATGACCAGCGGGTCTTCCTGTTGGTACATCTGCCGGATCCAGTCGGCGTACTTGCGCTCCAGCACCGCACGGCGGACTTTCTGCGTGGGCGTGACCAGTTCGCTGTCCAGCAAAGCCTCCTCTGTCAGGAAGCAGAATCGTTTGGCCCGCTCGAACGGGGAGAAGTCGGCCTGCAAACTGTCCAGTTCCGCGCGGAACAGCGCCACCACCGGCGGCGCCAGCAGCATTTCCTCGTGGCTTGTATGCGCCAGCCCGTGCTCTGTGGCGATGCGCGCCACGTGCTCCGGATGCGCCACAATCAAGGCGCTCACGAATTTGCGGCCTTCTCCCACGATCAGTGCCTGCTGTATGTAAGGACTGCGCTGCAGAGCGTGCTCCAGTGCAGCGCAGGCCACATTCTTGCCGTTCGATAGGACCAGGATCTCCTTGCGGCGGCCCGTGATGGTGACGCAGCCGTCCGCATCGATCGAGCCCAGGTCGCCCGTGTGCAGCCAACCGCCCTCCGTGAATGTCTGGCGGGTGCCGGCTTCGTCCTTATAATATCCGAGCATCACGTGCGGCCCGCGCGTGAGGATCTCGCCATCTTCACTGATCCGCACTTCCACGCTATCCAGCGGGGGACCTACCGAGCCGGGCTTCTCCCGCTTGTACGCGTTCAGCGTGATTACCGGCGACGTTTCCGTCATGCCGTAGCCTTGCAGCACATCGAATCCGGCCGCCCGGAAGAACAGTTCCACGTCGGGGTTCAACCACGCTCCGCCGGAGATGAAGTAGCGCAGGCCGCATAACTGGCGGTGCACTTTCGGAAATACCAGCAACTTGGCGAGAGGCGCCAGCAGGCCGGCCGAAAGCGAGGCGGGGGCGCCCGTCAACCGCCGCCGGGTGCTCGCCACCGCGGCTTGGATTAGCTTGCCGGCAATCGCCCGGCGCCATGGCGCAAGCTGCGCGATTTGCGTCTCCACGGCCTCCTTCACCTTCTCCAGAATGCGCGGCACAACTCCGATGATGTCGGGCCGGTGCACGGGCAGCAGCTCTCTCAAATCGTGGGGATCGCCGTAGGCGATACACACGCCTTCGTGGAAGTACCCATAACACAGCGTCCGCTCCAAGACATGCGGCAGCGGCAGCACAGACAGAGCTTGGTGCGCAGTATTTGAGGGGACCCGTGCCAGGCTGCCTTTCAGGTCGAATGTGATGTTGCCGTGCGACAACATCACGCCCTTCGGCGTGCCCGTCGTTCCGGAGGTGTAGACGATGGTGGCCAGGTCTTGCGGCTCGGCAACCAGCGCTTCAGTGCGGATACGCGCCATCGCCGCACCGTCAAACTCGGGCGCTGCGGCCACGATCTGGGGCAGGGAAGCGGGGACGCCGGCCGTCTCGCCCATGCCGATAATGTTTCCGAGTTCCGGCAGGTCCCACAGCAGCGGCTGCAAGGTCTCCCATTGTTTGGCGCCGCCGATAATGGCCGTCCGGCAACCGCTGTGCCGCAGCAGGTAAGCGATCTGCGAAGGCGCCAGCGTGTTGTAAACCGGCACCACCACCAGCCGTGCAAGCAAAACCGCAAAATCGGCGATGTGCCACTCCGGCCGGTTCTCCGAGAACACCGCCACGCGATCGCCTGGCGCCAAACCGGAACCCTGCAGGAATTGCCGCAGCGCGAAGACGGACTGCGCGAAACGCTCCGTGGACCAAGCCGTCAGTTCGCCGCAGTCGCAAAACGTCAGCAGACGGTCGAAGCGGTAATGATCCAGATGGTAAAAGAAGAGATGATTCAGCGTGGCGATACCGTCGTTCGGCTGCATGCGATTTCCAGGGGGCGCGCCAGGGTACGAGTTTCTCCGAAGCTAACACAGAATCCACAGTGGAATCAAGGGAATGGGGGCCATAACCTGGTTTCTCTGCGCTTTACGGTACCGTCTGGGTACTAGCGCGCTTCGCTCCACTTCGTGCCCGGCTCACAAGGCCGAGCGCCAGCCCATTTCGACCACCCATCTGCGGCTGCCTTACCCTATTTGTAACGGGAATGCAAAGAAACACCGCCGAGCTCTGCAAGCCGTGCAACTAACACCTGTCATTAGACTTAAAGAAGGACTCGGACAGTACTAGCTCTCCATTGGTAGACCTTGACTCCAGTGGTGCTATCGTGGTCTCATTCGATAATAGCGAAACTAGCGGGATTCTGGTTTTGCATCTGGGCGCGTGACTACATCCTAGGTAAAGAAGGACATGGCCGGTAAGACTCTTGTCATCGGACTAGACTGTGCGGCTCCGGAAATCCTGTTCCGGCACAGCGGATTGAACAATATACGGGCGCTGATGGAGCGCGGCTGTTACGGCCGGCTGGAAAGCGTGATTCCACCGATCACCGTACCGGCCTGGATGTGCATGTCTACCAGCCAGGACCCCGGCTCACTGGGCGTTTACGGATTTCGCAACCGCAAAGATTATTCCTACAACGGCCTATCCATAGTTAACTCCACCTCCATTCAGCAGACGGCGATCTGGGACGTCATGGGGGCGCACGGCCAGAATGTGGTGGTCGTCGGCGTGCCGCCCTCCTATCCGCCGCGTCACGTGCGGGGCGTCAATGTCGGGTGCTTCATGACGCCGGACACCAAGGTGAACGATTACACCTATCCAGCCAGCGTCAAACAGGAAATCCAGCAGTTGGTAGGCGAGTACCCGGTGGATGTCAAAGGCTTCCGCACCGAGAACAAGGATTGGCTGCGTGACGAGATCTATGCCATGACGCGGAAGCACTTCGAGGTGATCAGATATCTGATGACCACAGTGGATTGGGACTACTTCCAGTTCGTCGAAATCGGCGTCGACCGGGTGCATCACGGCTTCTGGAAATACCACGATCCCCAACACCGTCAATATGTTCCAGGCAATCCTTACGAAACACTGATCAACGATTACTACGCCTACATCGACCAGGAAATCGGCAGCATCCTGGAATTGCTGGACGACGACACAAACGTGCTGGTGGTATCGGATCACGGAGCGCAACGCCTGGAGGGTGGCTTTTGTGTGAACGAATGGCTGCGGCGGGAAGGCCTGCTGGTCTTGAAGGAGCCTGTTACGAAACCCACGCCGTTCTCACCATCCTTGGTGGATTGGAAACGCACGCGCGTGTGGAGCGAGGGTGGCTATTACGCTCGCGTCTTCTTCAACGTGGAAGGCCGTGAGCCGCAAGGGACTGTTCGGGAATCCGAGTATGACGATTTAATTCAGGAAATGACGGCGCGTTTCCATGCGCTGCGCGACGATCGCGGCGAGCCCATGGGTTCGCTGGTGTTTGAGCCGCGCCATCTCTATCGCAGCCTGTGCAACGTGCCTCCGGACCTCGTGGTGCATTTTGGGGCGTTGTACTGGCGCTCCATAGGCGGGCTGGGGTATGATTCGCTGTATTTACAGGAGAACGACACTGGTCCGGATGATTGCAATCACGCGCAGTTCGGCAGCTTCTTGCTGGCGGCTCCCAACCTGCCAGTGAGAGGAGAGGTGGAAGGCATGCATTTGCTGGACATTGCTCCCACCTTGCTGTCGCTGGCCGGGCTTGAAGCGCCGGAATCCATGCAAGGCGGTAACTTGCTGGCGCGCAGCCGCGGTGAAGTTGCTTGTGGACGAATTCGTTGAAAAGCAGCGCTCAGGGATCGAGCAAGCTGTCGAGAACGCGTGCAAAGGTTCTGGAAAACCTGGTACCCGTGAGACTGTTATTACAGCAGTCGACAGAGTATCCTATTTGCTTGCCGTATGGGGCTGAGCTTCTAAAGTGAATGTTTGCGCGGGTTTGAAAGAACCCGCTTCTGATGTAGTGGTAGGGCAGGTCTGGGCGCCCCTGGGGGCCGCTTGTCCAAAACAAACTCTCGGAGAAACATGGAATCCAAAAATAAAGTCGAATTGAATCCGCCTTACGGCGGTAAATTGATCGATCTTCTCGTGGCCGGCGCGGAGCGCGAAGATCTGGCGCGCCGAGCAGGCGAGGGGCCTACACTGCAACTGTCCCCGCGCAGCCTGTGCGACCTGGAATTGCTCGCGACCGGCGGGTTCTCCCCGCTCGACCGCTTCATGAGCAAGGCCGATTATGACAGCGTGCTAAATAACATGCGCCTGGCCAACGGGCTGATATGGTCCATCCCTATCACTCTCCCGGTCGCCAAACTGGACGGCATCCGCGAGGGGCAGGAGATGGCCCTGCGCAATGCCAATAACAACCTCATTGCATGGATGCGCGTCGATGAGATCTACGAAACCGACCCGCACGAGGAAGCGGCCAAGGGCTTGGGATGCTCGGACGAGGAACACCCCACTTATCGCGAGATGCTCTCCTGGGGCAAGTTCCGCCTGAGCGGCCCGCTGAAGGTGCTCGAGATGCCGCAGCACTTCGATTTCCCGGAATTGCGCCGCACCCCCGCCCAGGTTCGGGAATTGCTGTCGGCGATGGGCAATTCCGACGTGGTGGCCTTCCAGACCCGCAACCCCATGCACCGCGCGCACGAAGAGCTCACTAAGCGCGCCGCGCAGGAATCCGGCGCGAACCTGCTGCTTAACCCCGTGGTCGGCATGACCAAGCCGGGCGATGTGGACCACTACACGCGCGTGCGCATTTACAAAGCGTTGGTCGAGAATTATTACAGCCCGAACAGCACGCTGCTCAGCCTGCTGCCGCTGGCCATGCGCATGGCTGGCCCGCGCGAAGCCATCTGGCACGCTATCATCCGCCGGAACTTCGGCTGCAATCATCTGATCGTTGGCCGCGACCACGCCGGTCCCGGCAAGAACTCCAACGGAAAACCCTTTTACGATCCCGCCGCCGCCCGCGAACTGCTCAAGAAGCACGGCGCCGAAATCGGCGTCAAATGTCTGCCGTACGAGGAAATGGTCTACCTGGCCGACGAGGATCGCTATGAGCAGGTCACCGAAGTTCAGCCCAACCGCAAAGTCTTCTCCATTTCCGGCACGCAGGTGCGCGACAACTATCTGACGAAGGGCCGCCTGCTGCCCTCCTGGTTCACGCGCAAGGAAACCGCCGAGATCCTCAGCTCTGCGTACCCCGCCCGCCACAAGCAGGGATTCTGCATTTGGTTCACCGGCCTGCCAAGCGCCGGCAAAAGCACTATAGCGGACATCCTCACGGTCATGCTGATGGAGCACGGCCGGTCGGTCACAGTCCTCGACGGCGATGTGGTGCGCACCCACTTGTCCAAAGGACTGGGCTTTTCGCGCGAAGACCGCGACACCAATATTTTGCGCATCGGCTATGTGGCATCGGAAATTGTGCGGCACCATGGCGCTGTCATCTGTGCTGCGGTCAGCCCCTATCGCGAGACTCGCGACCGGGTACGTGCCATGATGCGCAACGACGCCTTTATCGAAACCTTTGTGGATACTCCGGTCGAAATCTGCGAACAGCGGGATGTGAAGGGCTTTTACGGTAAAGCCCGCGCCGGGCAGATCAAGGGCTTCACCGGCGTGGACGATCCTTACGAGGCCCCGCTCCATCCGGAAATCACTCTTCTCACCGGTAAAACGACCCCGCAGGAGAATGCCGAGATCATCATGGCATATCTGATCGGGCAGGGATTCCTGCTCGAAGACACCGCGGAGATCGTGAAAGACGGCGGCGGGGGAGTAGGGGCGGTGGCGTAGGCGCTCGTTCCCGCCGCGCCGGAGGCTTCCTAGTGTACAGAGCCGCGACCGTTAAGGAGCGGTCTTTGAGAGACACCCATCGTGCACAGAGTCGTTATCACCGGAATGGGAATGAGCACCGCCCTCGGTCCGGATCTGTACACGTGCTGGCCGCGCCTGCTGGCAGGCGATAACGGTATCGCGCCCCTTAGCTTCTGGGACTCATCGGACTACAACACCAAGGTGGTCGCTGAGGTCAAGCATGTTCCGAGGGACACAGGGTCGGACGCGATCCCGCGGGCGTGGTGCCGCCGCGGCGTCCGGCTGTTTCTGGCGGTGGCCCGGGAGGCCTTTGCGGATGCCCAACTTCGCCGCGCCGGGAACCCTGGGGATCCCGGGCCGGCAGAGATCGGGATCGCGGTCGGGACCAGCGTCAACTATCTGGACATGTATTTGATGAAGCATTATTTCCAGCTTCGCAGGCCGGACAGCCCAGCTTTGGATATGGCGCGCTTCGCCCGCGAAGGGCGGCAGCCGGAGAACAGCTTCTATCGCCGTTTAGGGGACATGATTGCGAGTGTGCCGGCTAAGCTGCTGAACCTGGCGGGTCCGGCTTTCGTGATGGACACGGCCTGCGCGGCCAGTTCGCACGCTATCGGCGAAGCTTTCCGCCTGGTGCGGCTGGGAAAAGTCAAAGCCATGCTGGCCGGCGGCGCGGCTGCCCTGGTCAGCCCGCTGCCTATCCTGGCGTTTAGCCTCCTTGGAGCTTTAAGCCGCAATGCCAATCCGGAGTTGGCCTCGCGCCCCTTCGACCGGCAGCGGGATGGCTTTGTCATGGGCGAAGGCGGCGGCGCTGTGGTTCTGGAGACTCTGGAGAGCGCCCAGGCGCGGGGCGCGCGTATTTATGCCGAACTGGCTGGCTATGGCTCCAGCCTGAACGCCTATACCTTGACGGATCCATCGCCGGATGGCAGCGCCGAAGCGCGGGCCATGTCCATCGCTTTAGGACAGGCGTCGCTCTCCCCGGAAGAGGTGGATTACATCGCGGCGCATGGCACCTCGACCCCCAAGAACGACGCCATTGAAACGACCGCAATCAAGCGCGTGTTCGGCCCGCAAGCCAAGCGTTTGATGGTATCCTCCAATAAGGGTCAGATCGGGCACACCATTTCCGCGGCGGGTGTGTGCAACTTGATTTGCGCAGTAAAAGCCATCGCGGAGGGCCAAGTCCCGCCCACCATGCATCTGCGAACCCCGGATCCCCAGTGTGACCTGGACTATGTCCCCAATCGGAGCCGCGTCGCCAAAGTTCGCGCCGCGCTGGCCAACGCCTTTGCCTTTGGTGGGCAGAACGCTGTGCTGGC
>Ga0187858_10000292_pt1 | contig 62796 bp, 64 predicted proteins | sample June2016WEW_8_15_FD_133015 | JGI IMG/M metagenome (GOLD analysis project Ga0187858, IMG submission 133015) | Peatland microbial communities from SPRUCE experiment site at the Marcell Experimental Forest, Minnesota, USA - June2016WEW_8_150 | ecosystem: Environmental > Terrestrial > Soil >...
CGAGGAGAAGATCACCGGCTATCGCGTGATGTTCGCGATCACGCTCTCCCAGGAGTGCCGGTCCGAACGCGCCTGGCACGACTTCGAGGAGGAGTACGTGCGGACGAGCGTTCCCGCCGCGTTCACTCCGCGGGTGGCCGAGACCTGGCAGGTCGAGCTCGACCGGGCCCGGGCCGAAGGGCAGGCCGACCGGAAGAAGATCGAGGATTGGGTCGCACGGACCACCGCCTACGTCCCCGGCCGTGCGTAGTCGCGGGACGGTAGAGGAACGATCCGAATGAGCGGTCCGATCGCTGCAGGTACACGCCACGAGCTCGACCGCGCCGATTTCCCGCGCCTGTTGACGGCCCTCCGCGGGGCCGGCTACCGCGTCGTGGGGCCGACCGTCCGGGACCGGGCGATCGTGTACGGCGAGATCCGGGAGGAATCCGACCTTCCGATCGGCTGGACGGACCGGCAGGAGGCCGGCCAGTACCGCCTCGAACGTCGCGCCGACGCCGCGTTGTTCGGCTACAATGTCGGACCGCACAGCTGGAAGAAGTACCTGTTTCCCTCGCGCGAGCGCCTCTGGACGGCCGTCCGGAAGGACGGCTCGTTCGAGGTCACCCCCGAGTCCGTGGACCCGACCCCGCTCGCATTCCTCGGGGTCCGGGCCTGCGAGCTCGCGGCGATGGAGATCTCCGACCGGGTGTTCGGGAAGGCCGGCGACCCGAGCTACGCCCAGCGGCGTCGCCGGGTCCTTCGGATCGCCGTGCAGTGCGGCCAGGCCGGGAAGACCTGTTTCTGCACGTCCATGGGGACCGGACCGGCGGTCCGCACCGGGCACGACCTCTCCCTCACCGAGGTCATCCAGCCCCAGCGCCACTTCTTTGTCGTCGAGGTCGGTTCCGACGCCGGAGCCCGGATCCTCACGGGGCTTCCGCTGCGCGACGCACCGGACGACGACGTCCGCGCCGCCACCGCCCTCGTCGACGGGGCCGCGGCGTCGATGGGACGCACGATGGACCCCCAGGGCCTCCGCGACCTGTTCGTCAACAACCCGGAACACCCGCGGTGGGAGATCGTCGCCCGACGTTGCCTCGCCTGCACGAACTGCACGATGGCCTGCCCCACCTGCTTCTGCCAGACCACCGAGGAAGTACCGGACCTCTCGGGGGAGTCGGCCGAGCGGTGGCGCCGGTGGGATTCGTGCTTCAATTCCGGTTTCAGCGCGGTCCACGGGACGAGCGTCCGGCAGACCACCAACTCCCGCTACCGCCAGTGGCTCACGCACAAGCTGGGGACGTGGCACGACCAGTTCGGCGAGTCCGGGTGCGTCGGCTGCGGACGGTGCATCACGTGGTGCCCGGTCGGCATCGACCTGACCGAAGAGGCGGCCGCGTTCCGGGTCCTCCCGTCGCCGGTGAAGGCGGCCCCCGCCGCGGGGGGGAAGGCATGACCGCCGTCCCGTCCCCCGCCCCCCTCCGCCTCGCGGACCATCCGTTCTTCCAGGGGATGACGGGCGACCTGCCGCAACGGCTGGCCCCACTGGCGGTCGAGAAATCGTACGCCCTCGGGGACATGCTGATCCGGGAAGGGGACGTCGCCGACCGGTTCGTCCTGCTCTTCGAGGGAAAGGTCGCGCTCGAGATCGTCCTCCCCGACCGGCCCCGCGTCACCATCCAGACGGTCGGAGGGGGGGAGGTCCTCGGCTGGTCGTGGCTGCTCCCGCCGCCCCAGTGGTGGTTGGACGCCCGTGCGGTGAAGCGAACCCGGTGCCTGGAGCTGCCCGCGGCCCCACTGCGCGCCCTGCTCGACTCGCGACCGGAGTACGGCTACCAGTTCCTCCTCCGCCTTCTACCGGTCGTCGCCCAGCGGCTCGACCACACGCGATTCCAACTGATGGATCTCCATGGTCGCTAGATCGATGCCCTCCGCAGTCCCCGAGCCGCCGGGCGCGAGTCCGTGGGTTCCGGTCCCCTTCCGGGTCGAGCAGCGCGCGGCGGAGACCTCGGATACGATCACGCTCGTCCTCTCCCCGCCGAAGGGGGTCCCCGCGACCCCGTTCGCCCCGGGCCAGTTCAACATGCTCTACGTCTTCGGGGTCGGAGAGGCCGCGATCTCCGTGGCCGGTGACCCCGCCCATCCGGAGACCCTCATCCACACGGTGCGCTCGGCCGGCAAGGTCTCCTCGGCCCTGTCCCAGGCCTCGCCCGGGACGACCGTGGGCGTCCGCGGCCCCTACGGGACCGGCTGGCCCGTCGCCGCCGCCCGGGGGAAGGACGTGGTCCTGGTCGCGGGGGGGCTCGGACTACCCCCGCTCCGCCCCGTCCTCTACGAGCTGCTCCGCCACCGGGAGCTCTACGGCCGGATCGAGGTGATCTACGGTGCGCGCACGCCGAAGGACCTCGTCTACTACAACCAGATCCAGGAGTGGAGGGGTCGGAGCGACCTGCGGTTCCAGACGACCGTGGACGCCGCCGGCCGCGAGTGGTACGGGGACGTCGGACTGGTCACGGCCCGCGTGCCGGACATCCGCATCGACCCCGCGAACACCGTCGCTTTCCTCTGCGGTCCGGAGATCATGATGAAGTTCACCGCGCAAGCCCTCGAGGCGAAGGGGATGACCGACGCGTCGATCTACGTCTCGCTCGAGCGCAACATGAAGTGCGCGATCGGGGTCTGCGGCCATTGCCAGCTCGGGCCGGAGTTCGTCTGCCGGAACGGCCCGGTATTCCTCTACAAGGACGTACGACGGTACCTCTCCGTACGGGAGCTGTGAAATGGCGCCACCGAACCGCCCCAAGCTCGGGGTCTTCAAGTTCGCCTCGTGCGACGGCTGCCAGCTGACGCTCCTCGACTGCGAGGACGACCTGCTCGCCGTCACGGACCGCGTCGAGATCGCCGACTTCCGCGAGGCGTCGAGCGCGGTGCTCGAGGGACCCTACGACCTCTCCCTGGTCGAAGGCTCGGTCACGACACCGGACGACCTCGAGCGCCTCTCCGAGATCCGCGCCCAGTCCAAGGTCCTCGTCACCATCGGCGCCTGCGCGACCGCGGGGGGGATCCAGTCCCTGCGGAACTTCGGGGACGTCGACGAGTTCCGCCGCATCGTCTACGCCCACCCCGAGTTCATCAAGACCCTCGCGACCTCGACCCCGATCAAGGACCATGTCCCCGTCGACTTCGAGCTGCGGGGCTGCCCGATCGACAAGGGCCAGCTCATCGAGGTCCTCTCCGCCTTCCTGGGCGGTCGGACTCCGAACGTCCCGACCGAGAGCGTGTGCATCGAGTGCAAGCGCCGCGGCCAGGTGTGTGTCGTCGTCGCCCACGGCACCCCCTGCCTCGGGCCCGTGACCCAGGCCGGCTGCGGGGCGATATGCCCCGGATTCCACCGGGGGTGCTACGGATGCTTCGGGCCGCAGGACACGCCGAACACGGTCTCGATGGTCCACAAGCTCGCGGAGCTGGGGATGGACCCGCCCGCGGTCGCCCGGGTCTTCCGGACCTTCAACGCCATGGCGCCCGCGTTCCGCGCCGCCGGCGATGCTGCCGAGCGGGGGACGTCGCCATGACCGAGCGGACGATCGCGGTCAATTACCTCGCCCGGGTCGAGGGCGAGGGCGCCCTCCACGTCCGCATCCACGACCGGACGGTCGAGGAGGTGGAGCTCCGCATCTTCGAGCCGCCACGCTTCTTCGAGGCGTTCCTGCGGGGCCGAAAGTACACCGAGGCCCCCGACATCACGGCCCGCATCTGCGGGATCTGCCCCGTGGCCTACCAGATGAGCTCGTGCCACGCCATCGAGCGGGCGCTCGGCATGCACGTGGGCGGCGCGCTCCGCGACCTGCGCCGGCTCCTCTACTGCGGCGAGTGGATCGAGAGCCACGCGCTCCACATCTACCTCCTCCACGCCCCCGACTTCCTCGGGTACCCGGACGCGATCTCCCTCGCGCACGACCATCCGGAGGCGGTGAAGAAGGGTCTCGCGCTGAAGAAGACCGGCAACGCCATCATGCGGGTCCTCGGGGGCCGCGAGATCCATCCGATCAACGTCCGCGTCGGCGGCTTCTACCGCTGCCCCGGGCGCGAGGAGTTCGACGCGCTTCGCCCGGACGTCGAGAAGGCCCTCGAGCTCGCGGAGGAGACGGTCCGTTTCGTCAGCGGCTTCACCTTCCCCTCGGTCGAGGAGGACTACGAGTTCGTGGCCCTGCGCCACCCGGACGAGTACCCGCTCAACGAGGGCCGGATCGAATCGAGCGTCGGGCTCAGCATCGACCCGGCGGAGTTCGACGGGACCTTCGAGGAGGTCCACGTCCCCCACTCCCACGCGCTCCAGTCCGTCCGGAAGGGGGCGGGCTCCTACCTCGTCGGTCCGATGGCGCGCTACGCGCTCAACCACGACCGTCTGACGCCCCGGGCCGCGAAGGCCGCCCGGGAGGTGGGGCTCGAACCGGTCGTCCGCAACCCGTTCCGCAGCGTCCTCGTGCGGGCGGTCGAGACGGTCTACGCCTGCGAGGAGGCGCTCCGCATCATGGACCGCTACCGCATGCCCGAGACGGCCTGGGTCGAGCCGCCCGCCATCGACCATCCGGTGCACGGCGCCGCGGCCACCGAGGCTCCGCGGGGGATGCTCTACCATTCCTACGACATCGACCCGCAGGGACTCATCCAGTCGGCGCGGATCATCGCCCCGACCTCCCAGAACCAGAAGCGGATCGAGGACGACGTCCGCCACCTCGTGCAGCGCTCGTTGGACCTCGACACTCCGGCGTTGACGTTCGCCTGCGAGCGGACGATCCGCAACCACGACCCGTGCATCTCGTGCGCGACGCACTTCCTGACCCTCGACCTCGTTCGGGAGTGATCGTTCCGCATGTCCTCCTCTCGGCCGCTCGTCCTCGGGGTCGGGACCCTCCACCGCCATGACGACGCCGTGGGGCTCGAGGCGGCCGACCACGTGCGCGACCGGCTCGGCGACCGGGTCGACTGCGTACGGTACGAGGGGGAGACCACCGGCCTCCTCGACCTCTGGGCGGGGGTCGGGTTCGTCGTCCTCGTGGACGCGATCCAGAGCCACGGCACCCCCGGCCGCATCCACCGGTTCGAGGGCGACCTCGCGCGGCTCCTCACCGAGCCCCCCACCACGTCGACCCACGGGCTCTCCGTCGGAGAGGCCTGGCAGCTCGGCCGGTCGCTCGGCCAGGTGCCGCAGCGCCTGGTCGTCTTCGGGGTCGAGGGCGAGGATTTCTCGCCCGGCCTCGGGCTCTCGCCGGCCGTGGCCCGCGCCCTCTCCCCGCTCACCGGGGCGATCGTCGCCGAAGTGCACCGGGACCCTTCCCCGGGAACCGTTCCCCTCCGCGCGGGGGTCCCCCATGCATGAGGAAGCGCTCCTGCGCGACCTGCGCCGGAAGATCCAGGAGGTCTCCCGCGCCGAGGGGGACGTGACGATCCGGCGGGTCCGCCTGTGGGTCGGGGCGCTCGCCCACGTGACCCCGGCGACCCTCCGGGTCCGGTGGCCCGACGTGGTGGCCGACACCCCCGCCCAGGGCGGCCGGCTCGAGATCGACGTCTCGAACGACCCGTCCGATCCGGCCGCGCAAGGGATCCGCCTCGTGGAGCTGACCGTCGACGATCGAACCGAACCGGGCCCCTCGGCCGGCCCGAGCGGGGCGTAGGGTCTTACCCTGCGGAGCGTTCGGGACGGAGGACGGAGAACGGTCGATGTGTCTCGCAGTTCCCGGCCGCATCCTCCGCGTGCTCGACGAGACGCCCGAGGCCCGAGTCGCCGAGGTCGATTTCGCGGGCGTTCGGAAGAGCGTCAACCTGGTCTTCCTTCCCGAAGCGGCCGTGGGGAACTACGTGGTCGTGCACGCCGGGTTCGCGACCAATCTCATCCCCGAGGCCGAGGCCCTCGAGGCGCAGGAGCACTTCCGCCAGATCCAGCGCCTGACCGCGTCGGCGGATGCGTGAAACCATGACCGGAAGCAACGACTCAGCGTGCGGGGCCTGCCGAACGACGCCGGGCCCGCGGCTCGGGGCTCCCACCCGGAGGGTCCATGCCGCTCCCTAAGGTTACGACCGGCCGCGTGGCGGCCGTCGGTCTGTTGCTCGTGCTCGCCACCGCCGTGATCAGCGGGGTCTCGACGTTCGTGAACTCGTACGCCCTCGTGGGCACGAGCTCGGATGCGTTCGTGACCGTCCGGAACCTCGTAGTGGCGCTGATGATCGCCCCGGTCGCCCTGGTCGCGACCCGACGGGCCCCCGAGCGCCTGCGCGCCGTCGACTACGGCTGGCTGGCCCTCGTCGGCCTCATCGGGGGCGCGATCCCGTTCCTCCTGTTCTTCCACGGCCTCCAGCTCGCCACCGCCGCCGGCGGGGCGGCGACGGCCTCGTTCGTCTACCGTACCCTGTTCCTGATGGCCACCGTGTTCGGCATCGTGCTGCTCCACGAACGGTTCTCGGCCCGGGTGTTCGCCGGGGCCGCGCTCCTGCTCGCGGGGAACGTGCTGCTGCTCTCGATCATCTCCCCGCTCTGGACCCCGGGAACGACGTACGTCCTCGCGGCGACCGTCCTGTGGGCCGCGGAGTACACCGTTTCGAAGCACCTGCTCGGCTCGCTGCGGAGCAGTACGGTCGGCTTCGGGCGGATGGGATTCGGGGCCGCGTTCCTGCTCGCCTACCTCGCCCTGACGAGCCAGTACGGGGCGGTCGCCGCGATGTCCGGCGCCCAGTGGACCTGGGTGGCGATCAGCGCGCTCCTGCTCACCGCCTTTGTCCTCACCTGGTACGCGGGCCTGCAGCGGGTCGACCTCTCGGTCGCGACGTCGATGCTCGTCCTGGGCTTCCCCGTCACGTTCCTCCTCGGCATCCTCGCGAAGGGGGCGCACTTCACGCTCGATGAGGCGATCGGCGCGGCGGCCGTGGTGGCCGGCGCGGTGGTCATCGCCGGGTGGCGGCAGTGGCGCGACCTCGGCTCGTACCTCCGGGCGTCCGTCGCGCGTCGCGCGCCGACCTCGGCATGAACGGCGTCGCGCTGGGCGCCCGGTTCAGCCTCGCCACGAACCGGCTGCAGTACTGCGGGCCCGCCGACGCGGAGCCGCTGCTCTACCGTGCGATCACGGAGGGGAGCGGGCTTCCCGAGGCCGCTCGGGCCCTCTCCGGGTTCGAGGCGCTGATGCCGTACCTCGAGCTCATCGCGGAGAAGCACGGCCGCGAGGTGTTCGACCGCGACGTGGTGGAGGCGTACTGGGTCGGGAACCCCCTCCTCGACGCGTTCGACCGCGCCGACTTCCTCCGGCTCCTCGAGGCCCTCGTCCGCCGCGGCCTGCCGCGGTCGATGGCCCGGGGCCTCGCCGACCGTCTGCCGCCCGAGCCCCTGCCGCACCACACCTTCCACGTCGCCTACGTCGGCGTGGGGAACGTCACGGGCCACGTCCCGACGACGCTCGCCAACATGGAGGCGTGCCGACCGGCATGGGCCGAGGTCGTGGAGGCCGCGGGCGAACGGCTTCGTCTCCGCGGCCCGACCCTCGTGCTCGACGGGGGGTCGATCGCCTGGGGACCTCCGGTCGAGCGGGAGCTCCGCTACGACCCGAGGGTGATCTCCGACCCACGGCCGGGCGAGTCGGTGGCCGTGCACTGGGGGTGGCCGGCCCTCAAGCTCACCGCGGACCAGCGCGCCGCGCTCGAACGCTACAGCCGGCGCTCGCTCGACCAGGCGAACGCGGCGCGGCCCGCCGGGCCCGGCCCGGCCCCGGGGACGCCTACGTCCCGTACGTGAGCCACCCCGCGTACTGCGGGCTGCGGCCGTGGATCGCGTCCTCGTAGCGCGCCTGCAGGCGCTTCGTGATCGGATAGGCGCCGGTCCCGATCGCGCGTCCGTCCACCTCCCGGATGGGGGTGATGCCCGCGGCGGTGCCGGTGTAGAACAGCTCGTCGGAGGTGAACAGCTCCTCCCGGGTGAAGTCGTTGCGCCGGAACTCGAGGCCCTCGTCCACGAGGAACCGGATGACGGAGTCGCGCGTGACGCCCCGGAGGATCCCCGAGCTCGCCGGCGGGGTGCTCACGATCCCGTGCTTGATGCGGAAGATGTTCTCGCCCGGTCCCTCCGCCACCATCCCCTGGGAGTTCAGCAGGATCGCCTCGTCGTACCCGCCCGAGACGGCCTCCATCTTCGCGAGGGCCGAGTTGGCGTAGTTCGCGGCGCACTTCGCCTGCGGAGGCAGCGAGCGGGAATCCATGCGGACCCAGCTCGAGACGGTCGCCCGCACCCCCTTCTCGACGCCGGCGGCGCCGAGGTATGCGCCCCACTCCCACATCCCGATCGCGACCTGGATCTTGCTCTGCGTGGGGTCGAGCCCCATCTGGCCGTACCCGGAGTAGGCGATGGGCCGGATGTACGCCTCGGGGATGTGGTTCGCGGCGATCAGCTCGAGGGTCGCCTGACGGAGGGCGGGCAGGTCGAAGGGCATCTTCATCCGGTAGATCTGCGCGCTCTGCAAAAAGCGCGTCATGTGCTCGTCCAGGCGGAACACGGCGGGGCCCCGCTCGGTCTTGTGGCACCGGATCCCCTCGAAGACGGCGTAGCCGTAATGGAGGGCGTGGGTCAGCACGTGGACGCGTGCCTCGTCCCAGGGAACCAGTTTCCCGTCCATCCAGATCCAACGAAGGGGTCGCAGGTCGACCATCGGTTCCCAACTGGGCCTCGGCGCGATTTAAGAGGTCGTCAAGGCGAAATGACGAAGCGCGGCGACCCCACCGAGCATCCGACCGTTGCGGAGGGTTCACGCGGAAAGGTTATACCGGTAACATCGGGGTTTATGCCGCTCCTCTCGGATGGTCTCGGGAACGGTCATGGCGAAGATGTTGGTGAAAGGCGAGGGGACACGTGCCAAGCCGTGGGTGCTGAAGACCGCGAGCGGGCAGTCGGAGTTCACGGCCTACCGTGATCCCACCGCCGACCCTCCGGCCCTCATCGTCACGGTCGGGAAGACCGAACTGCGCTACCACCTCCGCGCCATCGACGACCTGGGGGCGATGCTGAAGGCCCGTGGGGACTGGATCCCGCTCGGGAGCACGGACGAGCAGAAGGAGGCCCCGGCCGACACCGTCGAGGCGTGGGGCCGCTCGGCGTCCAACCCGGTGGGCGGGTGGTATGGGCTCAAGAAGGGGCTCCGCGGCCGGTTCGGAATGTACCTCCCACCGGTCCTCGAGGCGCTCGGTACGGCCGAGGTCGAGCACAACCTGCGGAACAATCGGATGCGCTCGACGTGAGCCACCGCTCCCCGCCGCGTGACGGCGAGTAGGCCGGGCGATTCAGGGTCGGGGCGCCAGCGCGTGGCGGGGTTGATAGAGCCCCACCCGGGCCCCGCTCGGCAGGGTGACCATCGCCAGCGTCCCCCAGCCCCGGTCGACCGGCGCGGAGCACCGGACCTTCTTCTGGCGCAGCGACCGAACGGTGGCCGGGAGGTCGTCGCAGAGGAGGTAGAGCTCGTGCGAGGGGGTCTCCTCGGTCGGATGGACCGCGAGCTCCGTCGGGGGAAGGGCGAAGATGAGCCACCCGTCGCCCGCGTCCACGTGCGGGAGCCTCAGCACCGTGCGGAAGAACTCCCGGTCGGCCTCCGCATCCGTGCTGTAGAGGATCACGTGAGCCCCTGAGACCCGCGGGGGGGCGGAAGGACCCGTTCGTTTCATCGACGGCACGGAGGGCGGCGGGACACTTGAGGAGGTCGTCGGGTCCCGACGGCCCGGGGTTCGGTTCCCTCAGGTGGGACCGGAGTTCAGCGGCCGGGCGAGCGACCGTCCGCTCGTCCCAACAGCTCTGTCAGCGCGGCGTCGAACGCCTCGGGACGGGAGAGGTTGATGAGGTGGTCCCCGCCGGGAACGTCCACCCGACGGGCACCGGGGATGCTCTGGACCACCCGGCGGACGATGTACCCCATCGTCGGCTCGTCCCGGTCCCCGAACAGGACGACCGTCGGGGCGTGAATGGAGCCGAGCCGGGCCGCCGTGTCGGTCTCGGCCGCGCGGCCGAACTGTCCGCTCGCGTCCGTGAAGATCTCGTGGGAATTCTCCTTCATCCACCGGGCGAGCGAGTCCCGCGACGCGCCGACGGTCGCCGAGGCCCAGTAGACGAGGAGGCGCTCGAGCGCCTCGTCCTGACGGCCGGCGTTCCAGGCCGCCACGATCTCCCCCGAGCGCGCCATGTCGGCCTCGTACACGGGCTGTCCGTCCGGGTCGAGCTCCGGGTTCCAGCCGGCCAGGCCGGGCGACACGAGGAGGAGTCCCCGCACCCGGTCCGGATGCTGGACCGCGAAATCCAGCGCGATGCGCCCCCCGTTGGAGCAACCGACGATCGTCACCGCGCCGACCCCCAGGTGGTCGAGCAGGAGCCGGAGGTCCTGGGCATCCGAATAGGGCGCCCGGGCCGGTGGTGAACGGCCGAGTCCCCGCACGTCGTACCGGACGACCGTTCGCTCCTGCGCGTAGAGGTCGAACTCCCGGTCCCACATGCGGCGGTCGGCGATGGCCGCGTGGATCCACACGATGGCTGGGCCGGTGCCCGCCCGCTCGTAGAACAGCCGGCCGTCCGGTACGTCGAAGAAACCCGAGTCCGCCATCGGGGTCACCGGCCCTCTCAGGGGAGGGCGGGCATAACCGTTCGCCCGACCCCCGAGCGCGGCCAACCGTGCCCGACGAATTCGGCCGCAGACCGAGGTGGCGCCCTCCGCGCGGAGGGAAAGCCCGTCAACCCGCGTTGACCGCGCGTACATCAGGGCCGGCGGGGTCCGGTGGGTGATGGACGCCGTAACCACGCCACCCTCCGCGCCGGTCCTTGCCGTTCCGGTTCGGAAGCCGGGGGCACTCCCGCGGCTGCGCGGGATGGATCTTCTCGAGACCCCGATGTTGAACAAGGGTACCGCGTTCACGAACAGTGAACGCGCTGCGCTCGGCCTGCACGGGCTATTGCCTCCGCAGGTCGAGACGCTTCACCAGCAGGCCGTCCGGGCCTACGAGGCGTACCGCCGGAAGACCGACGACCTCGAGCGGCACATCTACCTGCGGGCGCTCCAGGACACCAACGAGGTACTGTTCTACCGTCTCCTCATCGATCACATGGAGGAGATGATGCCGGTCGTCTACACGCCGGTCGTCGGACAGGGATGCCAGGAGTTCAGCCACATCTACCGACGGCCGCGCGGACTGTTCATCCCCTATCCGCTGCGCGAGTCGATCCCGGCGCTCCTCGAGCACCGACCGAACCGGGAGGTGGACGCCATCGTCGTCACGGACGGCGAACGGATCCTCGGGATCGGGGACCAGGGGGTCGGCGGTCTCGGGATCCCGATCGGCAAGCTCTCCCTCTACACCCTCATCGGCGGCATTCGGCCCGAGCGGACCCTGCCGATCGTGCTCGACGTCGGGACGAACAACGTCGACCGCCTGCGCGACCCCGAGTACCTCGGGTGGCGCCACGAACGGATCACCGGCCCCGAGTACGACGAGTTCATCGGTCGGTTCGTCCGGGCGGTTCGCCAGGCTCTCCCCGGGACGCTCTTGCAATGGGAGGATTTCGGGGCGGAGCACGCCCGTCCGATCCTCGACAAGTACCGGGATTGGGCCCTCACGTTCAACGACGACATCCAGGGGACGGGCGCGGTCACGCTCGGGGCGATCCTCTCGGCCCTGAACGTCACCCGGACCCCGCTCCGGGACCAACGGGTCGCGATCTTCGGTGCCGGCTCGGCCGGGCTCGGGGTCGCCGATGCGATCCGCGCCGCGATGGCCCAGGAGGGCGTGCCGGACGCCGAGGCCCGCGGAAAGTTCTGGATCGTCAATCGGGGCGGCCTCCTGCATTCGGGACGGACCGACCTCAAGGCGGAGCAACAGCAGTACGCCCGGCCCTGGAAGGAGGTCTCCGCGTGGGCGCACGCCGACCCGCAGCGGGTCAGCCTCGCCGAGGTCGTGCACGAGGCCCACCCCACCATCCTGATCGGCCTCTCGACGGTCGCCGGCGCGTTCGACGAGTCCCTGGTGCGCCGGATGGCCGCAACGGTCGAACGCCCGGTGATCTTCCCGCTCTCCAACCCGACCGCGAAGAGCGAGGCGGTGCCGAAGGACCTCCTCCGATGGACCGACGGCCGTGCGGTGATCGCCACAGGCTCGCCGTTCGCCCCGGTCGAGGTCGACGGCCGCTCGGTCCCCATCGCGCAGTGCAACAATGTGTACATCTTCCCCGCGCTCGGGCTCGGGGCGGTCGCGAGCGGGGCCCGTCGCGTCACGGACGGGATGATCCTGACCGCGGCCCGCGCGCTCGCCGACCACTCTCCGGCCAGGACCGACCCGTTCGGCCCGCTCCTCCCGCGGATCCCGGACCTGCGCGCCCTGGCCGTCGACATCGCCGTCGCCGTCGGACTTGAGGCGCAACGGACCGGCCATGCCGTCGGCACCACCCCCGAGCAACTGCGCGCCCGGGTGCTCGCGACCCAGTGGACGCCCGAGTACCCGCACTACGAGGGGCACGAGGAATCGCACCTCCCAATCTCGCCGTCGTGAACCACCCCCTACCGGGAGTGGTCGGCGCCCCGCGACCGCGGGCCTAGGCCGGGTTCAGCTCCGCGATCCCGCCGACCCGGACCTCTCTCGGGTTCTTCCCGAACGCCGCGAGGAGGCCGACCGGGGAAGGCAGGTCGACCGGCGCTCGGTATCTCGAGGGCGGCTGGCCCGAGATGCGGACGACCTTCTCGGCCACGCCCGCACAGTACCCGCACTCGTCGCACGTACGGTGGGCACAGTCGGTCGCGGCGATCTTGCGCAGGAATCCGGCCGGGAAGGCGTCGTTGTCGATCACCACGTCCTCGAGTCCCGCGAAGGCGGTGCGGAGCGGCTCGACCACCTCCGGCGCGACCCCCTGGTGGGCGAGCGTCGCGAGGGCGTTGGAGGGACCCTTGACCTGGACGAAGCTGAGGATGTCGAGCAGGTTGCCGTGGTACTCCCGGCGGGCGTACGCCGTCGCCGCCCGGACGAGCCAGTCGGTGGAGCGGTTCCGTCCGGAGACCTTGAAGCGGTGCACCCCGGCCTCCTCGTAGGCGGCGAGGTCCTCGGGACGGACCCAGATCGAGGAGATCATCTTCCGCGGGTCCCGGACGACCTCGAGCCCGCATTCGAGGATCGGGAACTCGAACCAGAGGTGGTCCCCGCCCGGCTGCGAGCAGAGCGAGCTCGTGTTCAGGTGATGCCCGCGGAAGGGGCACTCCCGGATGCAGGTCTGGTTGGTCAGGACCTCCACGCGGACCCCGGCCCGGACGAGGCCCTGGATGAGCGCGAAGTCCCGGTTGGCTTCCTCCAGGACGACCGTGTCGGCCCCCAGCCGGACGAAGTACTCGGCCTGGCTCACCGAACGGATCCGCGCGAACGAGGAGACGGTCAGGGGGACGTCGGGGTAGGCGCGGTGGATCTCCTCGAGGAGCGCCGGGATCGCGACCACGAAGCCGTCCACTCCCAGGTCGAGCAGCTCGGCGACCTCCCGGATGAACGCGTACAGGTAGCCGGAGCGGTATTCGTGCAGCCCGAGGTCGCTGCTGTTGAGCGTGGCATAGAACTCGCGACCGCCGGCATGGATCGCCTCGACGTGCCGCTCGAAGCCGTCCCGGTCGATGTCGGGCAGGATGTAGGGGGGGCGTCCGGCCCCCGTCAGGGAGACCGGGAATCCCCCGAAGAACGCACGGACCGGCAGCTCCGAGACTCGGTCCGGTAGGGCGTCGTCAAAGTTCGTCCCCAGCACGAGCTCCATGCCCGATGGGAGGCGTTGGTCCACGTCAGAGTGACCCCGCACCGGTGCGGCGCAAGGGGCATCGAGCCACCTCGCCTCTCCGAGGAGAATGACCGCGCATTCCCCCGAAGACGAGTCGCTGGGCCGCCTCCGCCAGGAGATCGAGAGCATCGACCGCTCCCTCGTCCTCCTGCTGGCGGCCCGCCTCCACGCCGCCCGTCGGGCGCTCCGCGTGCGGGTCGGCCAGGAGCGTCGACTGACGGACCGGGCGCAGGAGCGTCGCGTCCTCGAGCGGAGTCGCCGCTGGGCGGAGGAGCTCGGGCTCCCGCCGAAGTTCGTGGAGGGGTTGTTCCGGGCGCTGATGGAGGAGGGGAAGGTCCACTTCCAGACCTCCGAGGGGAGCTCGGAGCCCCCGGTGGTGACCGTCCTACTCGAGGGACCGGAGGGCGCCCCGCGGCCCTTCGGGCAGGACCCGCGTCTTCAGCTCCTCCCCGTACCGCCGTCCGGCTAGTTTCGCGCTGCCGCGCCGCAGCACCTCGAGCGTCGAGGATCGGCCGGTGCCGAGCGTGCGGGCCACGTCCCCCAGCGTGGCGCGCCGGGGATAGTCGAAGTAGCCGAGGTCGTAGGCGACCCGGAGCGCGCGGTCCTGGTGCCGGGTCAGCGTGGTCGGGGAACGGTAGGGGCCCACCCGGGCGATCGCGCGGTGCGTGATCGAGCCGGAGGGCAGGTCCCGCACGAACGCGTTCGTCCGGGCCCCCCTCGGGAGGATGATCCTCCAGGATTCGCGCTCCTTGGTCCCGAGCAAAGGGCAGCGGACGCAAATGCCGCCCGCCTCGTGCGTCGCCGCGCAGATCGCGGGAGCGGGTTCACTGAGGCGGAGGAGGACCCGCCCCGGGCCGAGCCGGGAGAGCCCGAGGTGGCGCGTCCGCATCCGCGCGCGCAACGCGGTCAGGAACGGGTCCATCCGCTCGGGGTCGACCTCGACGTCCAGCCAGCGGACCAGTCGACGGGGGGACCCGTCGGTCAGGCGACAGGCGATCAGGTGGGCCTCGCCGCCCTCCTTCTGGAGCAGGTCCGCAAGCGCGTGCCCCCGCGGGGGGGAATCGAATCGGATCTCGAGGAGCGGCACCCCGCAGAGGTCGGGATCCTTCGCCGCGGCCCGGCGACCCGGGCCCCTGCGCCGACCGATGGAGCTGCCTGGCGACCGCATGGACCGGTGCGGGGGCGACGCGCCGGGGGGTCTATGAGGCCGCCGTCAAGAGCGGTCCACTCGACCGACCGCGGGTACCCCTTCGGTGGGTGCGAAGAGCTCCCCCCGCGGTTCCGGCGTGAACGAGTACGCCTTTGGACCGCTCGAGCTAGACCCCGCGTGCGATGGGAGCGTCTCGTCGTCGCCCGTCCCGGGAGACGCTCGTCAGCCTCCGCGTACGCGCGAGGATGGCGACGTTTTGCCGCGGTTCGCTCTGGGACCCCTCTCGGGGTAGGTCCCGACCCCCCTTGGCGGGCTCACGGAGGGGATGTCGGGCGCCCCGCCCAAATCGACCGACGGGCGCGGGCCGCACCCCGATGCGGGACCTACCGTGGGTCCCATACTGCACGGGCATTAATTCGTTGAGTCAACTCGAATTGACTGAACCCGAATACGCTCGGAGGGAGTCCCCGCCCCGAGGTGTCGGATGGACCGGAAGGAGAAGGCCACGGTGATCGAGTATCTTCGGCGAGAGCAGGCCAACGCGGTGCAGCTCTACCTGCAGTACAAGGGGTACCACTGGAACGTCGCGGGACCGATGTTCCGCGACCTTCACACCATGTTCGACGAGAACGCCGAGCATGTGCTCGAAACCGTGGACGAGCTTGCCGAACGCCAGCGGATCCTGGGCGAGGCGGCCGAGTACACGCTCGAGCAGCTCCGGCACACCACGACCCTCGCTGTGGAGGAGAAGCTGCCGGCGAACCCGAAGGGGATGGTCGAGCGCCTCGTGGCCTCGCACCGTCTCATCATCCGGGACCTGAAGAGAGGCTACGAGCTCGCCGACGCCCAGTGCGACCCGGGAACCTCGGACCTGTTCGCGCGGGTCGTCCAGATCCACGAGAAGATGGAATGGTTCCTGCGGGAGCTCCTCGAAAGCCCCAGCCCCGTCCTGGAAGGAATGAGCGTTGGGCCGGTCTTCTCGCACGGCAAGGAGATCCCCGTCCCCACCGGACGGTAGCGCCGAACGCACCGAGGCCCGACCGGACCGGGGCAACCCCTTCCTCCGACCGGGGGCGACGTGCCTCCGGTCGGGATTCCCGCGGCGCACGACCGGGCAAGGGGCCAAATCCTAGCGGTCGGTCCCGCCCCCGGTAGACCGTGGCTTCGAGAACCCCAACCGGCACGCGGCGGCTCGCCGCGATCATGTTCACCGACATCGTCGGCTTCACGACGCTGGCCCAGACGAGCGAATCGGACGCCCTGCGGTTGTTGGAGCGCCACAACCAGAAGCTTCGCCCCTTCTTCGCTCGCTTCCACGGCCGCGAGGTGAAGACGATGGGCGATGCCTTCCTCGTGGAGTTCGACAGCGCGCTCGACGCGGCCACGTGCGCGGTGGAGATCCAGCGGTCGCTCCGGGACGAGCCCTCGACGACCCTCGAGCGGGAGCGGTTCCGCGTGCGGATCGGGGTGCACCTCGGCGATGTGGTGGCGTCGGACGGCGACCTGCTCGGCGATGCGGTGAACATCGCCTCCCGCATCGAGCCGCTCGCCGAGCCGGGCGGGATCTGCGTTTCCGGTCCGGTGTACGACCAGGTGCAGAACAAGGTGGATTTCCGGTTCGAACGGGTGGACGCCCCCGAGCTCAAGAACGTGCAGATGCCCATTCCGGTCTACCGGATCGTTCTCGCCCCCCCACCCCCCCCGGCGAGCACGTCCCCGGGGGAGGTCGAGCCGCCGCGGCGGCTGGCCGTGCTCCCGTTCACGAACATGAGCCCCGACCCGCAGGACGACTTCTTCGCGGACGGACTCACGGAGGAGATCATCACCGAGCTCTCCCGCATTCGGAGCCTGCGGGTGATCGCGCGCACCTCGGTGATGCGCTACAAGGCCCTCACCAAACCGGTCCGGGAGATCGGAAGCGAGCTCCGGGTCGGATACGTGCTCGAGGGCAGCGTCCGCAAGGCGGGAACGCGCATCCGGATCACCGCCCAGCTCATCGAGGCGGCGACGGAGGAGCACCTGTGGGCCGACCGGTACGACCGGGAGCTCGCGGACATCTTCGCCCTCCAGGCCGAGATCGCCTCCAGCGTCGCGGAAGCGCTCGACCTGCGATTGCGCCCGGCACCTTCCGCGGTGGGGACCCCGATGCCGAACGTCGAGGCCTACACGCTCTACCTTCGGGGGCGCTTCCTGTGGAACCAGAGGACCGTGGCCTCCGTCCAGGAGGCGGCGCGCCGGTTCGAGGAGGCCATCGCGATCGACCCCGCGTTCGCGCTCGCGCATTCCGGGTTGGCCGACTGCTACTCGGTGCTGGTGGATCGGGGCATGTACTCCGGATCCGGTATCCCCGCCCGGGCCCGCGCGGAGGCAGAGCGGGGGATCGAGCTGGACCCCAGTTCGGCCGAGGTCCACGCCTCCCTGGGACTGGTCTTCGCGCACCTCGCGGACTTTGCGGGCGCGGAGCGCGAGCTCCGGACCGCGATCGCACTGAACCCCGGATACGCGATCGCCCACCACTGGTTGCACCTCGTGCTGCTCAGCAGCGGCCGGGTCGAGGAGGCGGGGGCGGAGATGCGGACGGCCGAGGAGCTGGACCCGCTCTCGCCGACGGTCCTGAACTCCGCCGGCGCGCTCGCGTGGGCCGGGGGCCGCGCGGAGGAGGCGGTCCGAAAGCTCGAGCGCGCCCTCGAGATCGCTCCGACGGCCGATGTGGTGACGTTCAACCTCGTGTCCGTGCTCGCCCTCCACGGGCGGGCCGAGGAGGCGCGGGGCCGGCTGGAGGCGTATGAGAAGGGCCCGGCCGCCCTACCCTCCCGACTCTGGGTGGGGGCGGCCGCGCACGCGATCCTCGGCGATCGCGAGGAAGCCCACCGGGTCATGGACCGGATGCGGGCCCTCCCCGAGGCTGAGCAGTTCTCGCCCCCGTTCTACGGCTACCTCTTCGCGTTGATGGGCGAAACGGAGGACGCGTACTCCGTCTTCCTCGACCCTAAGACACCGACCGGCGGCTCCTTCCGGGCCACCCTCCGCATATCACCGGCGCTGGCCAAGTTCCGGAACGACCCGCGCTTCGCGACTCTCCTCCAACTCTGGGAAGCCTCCCCCGCGGGGCGTGGCGACGGCCCGGCCCCCGGGACCGACGGGACGCGGTAGGCGTTCTCCGTGCACGGTCCCTCCGAGGAACGGCAGCGCTCCGCTCCGCCGTGGGGGCCGGGGTTCCTGGGAGTGGATTCGTGGATCTACCGGCTCGAGTACGCGCTCGCCTTCGTGGCGATCCTCGGGATCCTGATCGTTTGGCCGTGGCTTCTCCTCAAGGACCTCCCGGCGGGGTCGATCGTCCTCGCGGTGTTCTGGTTCCTCTGGCCCGACCTGGGCGCCTTCCTCCCGATCGGCCTCGCGACCGGGAAGGGTCGGGAGTGGCCCCGGTGGGGTCCGAGCCTGTACAATGCGCTCCATACCTGGATCACGTTCGGAGCGGTGTTCGTGGTCTGGAGCGTGGTCGTGGGCTCCATCGAATGGCCGGTGCTCGGCTGGGCTGCGCACATCGCGTTGGATCGGGCGAGCGGATTCTCTCTTCGAGCCGCCGCGGCCCCTCACCCCGGGTCGCCTTCGAAATGACCACCCCCGCTCCGGGTCGGCCCCGCGGCCGGCGGTCGGACCGGGGTCTACCGGGGACCTACCGCGGAACTCACGGAGTCGGCGCTCGGGGGAATCGGAGCTCGTACGCTTCCTGACCCTGGCGGTACTCCTTTGTCTTCACGCTCGTCCGAGCGAGCTGAATGCCGCGCTCCTCCAGCCAGTCCTTCCGCTCGGCGAGCTGTTCTCCGAGGTAGACGTTGAGCAGTGTTTGTCCTGGCTTTGCGCCCGCCACCATGCGCGTCGCCCCGACGATCGGTCCGCCGACGAGGGTGAGCGCCTCCCCCACCAGCACCAGCTCGCAGGGGCCGGAGTCGGCCCCGAGCGAGAGCCCGACCCCCACCGGGAAGTTCCGGGAGGTCCGCCGCAGGTTGGCGACCAGGCTGCCGGCGGCCGGGAGCAGCGCCTGGCAGAACTCGGGGACATCGCGCATGGCGGCCGTCTCGCCCGCCGGGTGGAGCCAGTAGGCGACGAAGCCGTCACCCGTGAACTTGTCGAACCATCCGCCGCTCGAGTTCGCGAGGCTTCGAACGGCCTCCGTGAACCCGACGATGAACCGGGCGAACTGCGTGGTCGCGACCGCTTCCCGGAGCACGATCGTCGACATCCGCAGGTCGCCGACGACCACGGAGGCCTCGACGGAGGTCGAACGGTGGGTCAGCAGGTCGTCCACGGCCCGGTCACCGAGCGCTGCCCGCGCCCCGGGGGGCCCGTGCCGATCGAGGACGGAATCCAGGTCCGAGAGGCGTTCCTCCACGGTCGAGGGACCACCGGCTCCGCTCATGGGTCCACCGGGTCCGTCCCGGGGCGGCGGGGCGCGTTCCCGTCGGGGAGCGTGTAGCGCACCGTGGGGTTGTCGACGTACTCGAGCACCTTGTCGATGCCCTTCTCCACCGCGGTCCGGTAGGCCAGCCGCAGCACCTCCTGGCCGGTCGCCGCCTCCAGGGCGGGAATCTCCTCGATCGTGGTGGTCACGGGCGTGACGTGTCGGTCAAAACTGGCGAGGAAGGCGCGGAAGTTCGGGAACGCGAGCTGGAACAGGCGGAGTTGGAGTTGCACGTCCGGCGGGGTGGGGGTCGCATGGTAGCTCTTCATCTCGTAGAATCGGTCGCGCCCGTCCCAGTAGTCCGGTTGGGCGTAAATGCCGACCCGCCCGTCGATGATGATGAGCCGGCTGCGGGGCCGGGCCAGCCCCATCACCGGACTGTTCCGGAATGCCTGGAGCACTCCCGAGATCGCGGTGAGCTGCCGCTCGCGGTCCGGAGTGGTCAGCTGAACGTCCGCATCCTCTAGCTCCCGGTCGAGGATCTCGGATGCCAGGCGGTTCATCGCCGTGCGCGTCGGCTTGCGGGACTGGGCGAACTCGTAGCTGTACTTCGCGAGCGTCTCGTCGATCGCCTTCCCGACCGCCATTCCGATCTCGTCCCTCTCCGTGACCGGCCGCGGGTACGCGGCCTGGACTACCTCGTGTGCGGCGACGGTCCGAACGGTGGTCATCGAAGGGAAGCGGCCGGGCCATGAAGTGGTGGCTATTGGGGTTGTTTCCCCGTCGCGCCTCGCGTTCTGGGGAAGGTTACCGGGTTCGCGCAACACGGACCCCCCGGTCATCGACTCGAGCCGAGATCCTCGAGCTGAACGGTGCGCCCACCCTCGATCACTCCTCGGGGGTTGCAGAAGACTGTCCAGTGGACGTCCTGGTCTCTCCCCCTACTCAGTCCGAGCCGACGGCGGGGACACTCCGGGCCGCGACGCGGCAGGTTCGGCCCGCTCGGCCGGAGTTCGGACCCCGCGCCCCTGGCCGAACGCGTCGACCTACTCTTCGACGAACTTGCGGAGCCTCGTGAGGGTGAGATCCCATTGGTCCGAGATGGACGCGAGGTCCCGTCGGGCGAGCTCGAGCGTCGGAGATTCCAGTTGACAGATGCGCGACCTTCCCCGCCGCACGGAGCGGACCAATCCGGCGTCCTCCAGTACCCGGAGGTGCTTGGCGACCGCCTGGCGGGTCACGCCGGCCGTGCGCGTGATCGTGGACACCGACATCGGCCCGTGGTTGCACAGACGGGAGACGATGCGAAGGCGGGTCGGGTCGCCGAGGGCGTCGAAGACCGGGGCCGATCCCCTCAACGATGCGGCCGTCGGGGGTCTACGGTGCACGGTCAAGGTGCTTTCCGACGAGCGTCATCTGCATGTCCCATCCCGCGGAGTTCGCCTCGAACGCGGCCCTGCGGCGGTGCGACGGGACGCGGTCGAACCCGGATTCGGTGACCTTCAGTCGCGTGCCTCCGGGAACAGCCTCGAGCTCAAAGACGACCAAGGTCGTAGGCTCCTCCGAGTAGTTGACGCTGCGGTCGCTCGCGTGGGGATGCCAGCGGAAGGAGAAGACCTTCTCCGGCTCCATGCGCTCGATCGTGATTACGAGGGGTACCCCGACCACGGACTCCATGGCGCGAGCGGCCTCCGGGTCGACCTTGGTGCCCGAGATGACGCCGTGCACGGTGGCTCCCGGGACGAACCGCTCCTGGAACGTGATCCCGAACCAATGCCCGAATTCGGTGGCGTCGGAGAGCGCCCGCCAGACCCGGCGAGGCGGTGCCCGCAGCACGATCACCCTCTCGATCCGGTCCGTCGTCATGCGCAACCCGCCGGTTGCGTTGAGGTTGGCCGATATATAAGGCAACCGTTTGGTTGCCTTTTCGAGGGATACTGTCCGGCCGACCCGGGGGGTTATCCACCCCCCGTGGGTGGGTCCGCGGAGCCTTCGATGCCGAAAGTACGCACGATCCAGCAGACCGTTGTCCTACCCGGAACACCGAGCGCCGTCTACCGGGCCCTCGTGGACCCCAAGGTCCACGCCGAGTTCTCCGGCCGACCGGCCCGGTCGACCGGACGGCCCGGCGGAGCGTTCTCCCACTACGGCGGCGCGCTGGAGGGGTTCACAATCTTCCTCCAGAAGGACCGACGTATGGTCCTGGCCTGGCGCGCCAACAGCTGGCCCGTCGGTCACTACTCGATCGTCGACGTGGTCCTGACCCGGGTCCCCGGCGGGACGCGGGTGGAGTTCACCCAGTCCGGCGTTCCTACGGACGCATTCGCGAGCATTTCCAGCGGATGGCGCGAACACTACTGGGGTCCGCTGACCCGCTTCCTGAAGGCGGCGTAGGGTCACCGGTGCGAGGGTCGGACGGGGCGGCTCGTTCCACCCTTGGGGTCTCACGGCGTCGGTGAGGCGAGCGGTTCGGGGAGCAGCCGGACCAGGAATCGACCGCACCGAGGACAGCTCGCCGTTCCTCGAACGCCCCTCCAGCCGCACGCCGGACACAGCCATCGACCCGTGGGGTTGGACGTCCGGGACGGGGGCTCCGGGCCAAGGAAGAACGGAGTCCCCTCGATGGCCCATCGGGCCGACTGACGGAGCACGAGCTGCTGGGTCACAAATCCGCCGATCATGAGTCCAAGACCGAGGGCCGACCAGACGGTCTCAGCCCGGATCACCCCCAGAAGGAACACGGCGAACCCTGCCAGGAACAGCGCATGGTATGCAACGAGCCAGCCCACAAGGCGGCCCGGGGACCGGGGTCCATGCGGATCCGCCGGGCGGGGAACGGTGGCGTCTTGCATCGTCTGGAAGTTCGAACGGGGCGATCCCGTCCGACCCATTGAGCAGTTCGGTGGGCCCGTCCCCCCGAGTCCACGGGTGGGGATCAGGCCGCGGTCACGTCCGCGGTCGAGTGCATCCAGTGCCGATGGAGCGTGGCCAGTACCTCGGCATCCGTGAGCTGGGGGAACTCCCGATACCACTCGCCCACGGCGAATAGCAGGGGTGGGATGAGCGGGCACACAAGGTCATCGACCCGGGGCCGGAGCTCCTGGGCCGCCTCCCGGGACGAAACGCCGACCGCGAGCACGAGTCGCCCCGGCCGCTGGAGACGTACTGCGTCGACCGCACATCGCACGGTGCCGCCCGTGGCCATCCCGTCATCGACGAGCACGACCGTACGGCCCTCAAGGTCCGGGGGGCTCCGCCCTCCCCGGAGATGTCGGGCGAGCTGATCGACCGCCTCGGTCTGGGAGCGGATCTCCGGGTCCAACTGGCCGGGCGAGAGTCCCAGTTCCCGGACCCGGTCCCAGTCGACGTACCGTACCCCGCCCTCGGCCACAGCCCCGAGCCCGTACTCACGGTTGCCGGGGGCTCCGACCTTTCGGACCACCAGGATGTCCAGGGGCGCGTTGAGTCGTTCCGCGATGACGGAGGCAATCGGGACACCGCCTCGGGGGAGCGCCAGAACGATCGCGCGGGAGAACCGGCGGGGTCCGATCTCTGCCGCCAAGCGACGCCCCGCGTCTGCACGGTCGAGGTAGGGTGCGCCGGGAGTCGTCATCGGGTGCGACCTCCGAACCCTGACACGAACGTCATTACGAAAAGTCGTTGGTCGAATCGAATTGACCCCCGGGCGCACGGACCTCCCTCTCGGGCGAGTTCCGTCCGACTCCGGCGTAGCCGAGGCTTCAAGGCGTCCGGGGCGCTCCGTTGACCCGGAGGTCGCGGGCGTGCGGGCGATGGTATTGGACGCCCCCCGAACGCCGCTCCTCCTCGACCCGCGCCGGGAGGCTCCGCGCCCGGGACCCGGTCAAGTGCTCCTGCAGGTCCGGGCCTGCGGCGTCTGCCGCACGGACCTCCACATCGTGGACGGCGAGCTGCCGTTCCCCGGCCATCCGGTCGTTCCCGGCCACGAGATCGTCGGGACGGTCGTCGAGGTGGGTGACGGAGTGACTGCTCCCTCGGTCGGATCGCGGGTCGGGGTGCCCTGGCTTGGGTGGACCTGCGGGGAGTGCGCGTTCTGCCGGTCCGGTCGCGAGAACCTATGCGACCGGGCCCGCTTCACCGGTTACCACCTCGACGGGGGCTACGCCGAGCGTACCGTCGCGGACGCGCGGTTCACGTTCCCGATCCCGGAGGCGTACGGGGACGTCGAGGCTGCGCCGCTTCTGTGCGCGGGCCTCATCGGCTATCGCGCGCTTCGCCTGGCGGGGCCGGGGGCGAAGCTGGGCTTCTACGGCTTCGGTGCCGCCGCCCACATCGCCGCGCAGGTGGCCCAGGCTCGAGGCCAGTCGGTTTACGCCTTCACGCGTCCCGGGGATACCGAGGGCCAGGCATTCGCCCGGGACCTCGGGGCGGTCTGGGCGGGCGGCTCGGACGAGCGCCCCCCCGAACCGCTCGACGCGGCCGCGATCTTCGCGCCCGTGGGAGCGCTGGTTCCGGCGGCCCTCTCGGCGGTCGTCAAGGGGGGGACGGTCGTGTGCGCCGGAATCCACATGAGCGACATCCCGACGTTCCCCTACGCCCTGCTCTGGGAGGAGCGCGTCCTCCGTTCGGTCGCCAACCTTACGCGAACCGACGGGGAGGAGTTCTTCTCGTTCCTCCGGGTCCACCGGCTGCGAACCCGGACCACAGCCTACCCCCTCGAACGCGCGAACGACGCGCTCGCGGACCTTCGGGAGGGCCGCATCCAGGGCGCCGCGGTGCTGGAACCCTGACCCGGTAACCCGCCCCGCCGCACGTCTCACCGCTCGTAACTGGACGGGGGGTACTTGGTCCGGCGGCGGCGTGCCCGGAGAGCGGTCGCGACGGAGGCCACGACGACCAGGGGGATCACGACGAGCGCGAGCCCCTCGTACAGCGGGAGCCCAAGGAACGTCGGTGCCGCCGGAGATCCGGGGGCGGACGTTCCGGTGGACGTCGCGGCGAATCCGACCGCGACCGTGGAGTTCGTTCCATCGACCGACACGAGCCCGCTCGTGCGGTTCGCCGTGTAGCCGGAGACGCTGCCCACCGTGAACGCGAAGGACCCGTTCGATTCCGCGAACGCGATCGTGGAGGTCGCCGCCTCCTGGGTGCTTCCGTTCGCGGTGACGGACCACAGGGTGCCCGCGGCGAGGCCCGATTCGCGGAAGGTCACGGTGTAGGGGCCGGAGATGGGGTGGGCCGACCACTGGATTGTCTCGGAAACGTTCGCCCCCGAAATGTTCAGGGTTCCTTGGGAGGGGCTGGAAGTGTATCCACTGGGCCCGGAGCGGATGCGGAACGAGTACGCCGTCCCGTTCGGAGCCGTGAATCCGACGGAGCTGCCCGACGAGTCCGTGGTCGTTCCATTGAACTCGACCCCCCACTCCGATCCCGTGGGCAGGCCGGATTCAACGAAGGTGACACCGTACTCCACGGCCGTGAACTGGATCGTCACCGTCACCGGAGCGCCGTCCACGGAGAGGTTGCCGGAGCCCGGAGCGACCCGATACCCGGCGACGGCGGCGACGTAGTACGCGTAGCCGGTACCGTTGGGGGCAAGGAAGCCGATCGACGAGCCGGTGCCGGGGAGGGAGGACGCGTTGAACGTGACCGACCAGGCGGCGCCGGTCGGAAGTCCGTTTTCAATGAACGTCACGGCGTACTCGGTCGGACCTACCTGTGCCTGGAAGGCGATTGGAATCGTCACCGCGTGGCCGGAGACCGCTGCGAGCCCGAACTCGGGGGTCGCGACGAATCCCCGCACCGGCCCGACGGAGTAGGGTTGCGCCGAGCCGTTCGGCTCCGCGTAGGCGATGGTGTCAGAATCCGCGGCGTGGCCGACCCCGTCCAGCCGAACGCTCCACGGGGTGTCCGAGGGGAGCCCGGTCTCGGTGAACGTGACGTTGTACGGCTGGCACAGCACCGTGGGGGACAGCAGCGTGAGCGAGCCGGAATCGTAGTTGGCGATGAAGACGGTGCCACTTGCCGGGTCGACGGCGGCCGCGACCGGTCCGTTCCCGACCTGGTAGCCCCCGACGCCCGCGCCGGAAGTCGAGTTGATGACCGTGACCAAGTCGGTCGTGAAGCTCACGACGAACAGGTCGCCGTCCCGAGGGTTGTACGTCGAGCCGAACACCCCCACCCCCGCCGCGATGTTGCTGCCCAACTGTTGGCCGTCCGGCCCGAGTTCGGTGACGTTGTCGGAGGCATAGTTGCCGACGAAGGCGTTCCCCGACCCCGGGTCGACGGCGATCGTGTACGGCTCCGTCCCGACGGTCGCGTTCGCGAGGAAGGCGTTCGTGCTGGCGTTGTAGATCGACACGTTGTTGACGTCGTAATCTCCGACGAACAGTCGGGAGCTCTGGGGGTCGTAGGCGATCGCTCCCGGCGCGGAGGACATGTTGATCGAGCCAGCGACCGTCCCGTTGGCCGGGTTCAGGACGGTGATGTTGTCCGACCCGGGGTTGGTCACGTAGAGGTCGTGGTTCGCGCCGTCGTACGCGATCCCCCAGGGTTGGACGCCGGCGGGGAGGTATCCGATGAGGGAGTTGGTGGCCGTGCTGACGACCGAGACGTTGCCCGCGTAGTAGTTGTCGACGTAGACGTCCCGGGTCCGCGGGTCGTAGGCGACCCCGTAGGGGGTCGAGCCGAGCGGCACGAAGCCGGTCACCCGGTCGGACGAGCCGTTCACGACGATCAACTGGCTCGAGAGCAGGTCGGCGACGTACAGGTCCCCGTTGGCGCCGTCGAACGCCATGTTGTACGGAGCGGCCCCGAGGAGCACCGCCGCGACTGGGCGGTAGGACGAGGTGTTCACGACGCTGACGTTGTTCCAGACGTAATCCGAGATGTAGAGCTCGGAGCTGAGGGTATCGAATGCGAGCCCGTCGGGCTGGCGCGTGACGGCGAACGTCTTGATCACCCGGTTCGTCTCGCTGTTGACCACCGAGACGTTTCCGTCGATCCCGACGTAGACCCGGTGCTGCGACGCGGCGTCCTCGAGGAGGGAGGGCGTGTCCGGGAGCGACACGTTGCCGACCACGGAGGTCGAGGTCGGGTCGTAGATCGAGAGGTTGGCTCCGCTGTCGTTCCCCAAGAAGAAGTCGCCGGTCGAGGGAAGGTACAGGATCGCGTCCGGGTTGAAGGTGAGCGAGAGGTTCGTGAGGACCGCGGGCGTTGTGCCGTTGACGACCGTGAGGTTGCCCCGGGTGCCCTGCGGGACCCCGCCGACGATCGACGGGATGTAGAAGTTCCCGTCGGTCGGGTCGTACGCGATCCCGTTCGGCCCGACCACCGGGAAGCGGTTGGTACCGAACGGGAAGGTGGTGAGGACCGTCCCGTAGGCCCCACTGAGGACCGCGACGAACGCCGTGCCGGTGGAGTTCCACCCGGTCACGAACAGATCGCCCGTCACCGGATCGGCGGCCATCGCGAGCGGCTCGAACCCGATGTTGACCGTCCGCTGGATCAGGTCGGTCGAGGCGTTGACCGTCCCGACGAGGTCCGCCGTCTGGAGTCCAAAGTAGATGTTGTTGTTCTGGGAGTCGTAGGCGAGAGTGTTGGCGTACTGGCCCGCGTCGATGGTCGCGACCACCTCGTTCGATTGGCCGCTCACCACGTCGATGATCCCCGAGTAGAACCCCTCGACGAACACCTCGTCCGTCTGCGGGTCGAACACTTCGAGGGAGGGGAGGCTGCTCCCGACGGAAAGGAGATCGCCGGGCTGCAAGGTGTTGTTGAACAGGACCAGGGTCGATTCGTTCAGGATGCTCGGGTAATCGGCAGGGACCGCTCCGCCCGTCGAGACGGTGACCGGGGCAGCGGGGAACGCCGAGGCCCCCACGTGCGGCGTCGTGTTCGTGATTTCGGCCACGACGGGCAAGGAGAAACCCATCAGGAGGGCCACGGCCAGCGCGACGAGCGTGCGGCGGCGGGTCGGGAGCTTCCCTCCGTTGCTGCGGACCATCGTGATGCCTCCACGAAGCCGACCCCCAGCGGGCAGGGGGCGGTTCGAGCCGGGGTTGCATCAACTTGGCGGGAACGGTGGATAAACGTTCGCTTTGCCCTAGGCCACGAAGGTCGACGGACCGGCGGCCTCACCCACGGTCGAAACGCGCTCCGGGCCGCGCGATCGGGGCCGAACCAGAGTAGCCTCGGACCCGAAGAGGGTCCGGAACGGTAGGAGGCTTTGCGCTAGTCGACGGTGACTTTGACCTCGTCCGTCGACGGGGCCCGGGTGACTTTCGGTAGCTCGAGGTTGAGTTTCCCATTCTCGACCGTGCATTTCGCCTGTGCCGCCGCGACCGCTTCGGGGAGTTCGAGACGTCGGTAGAAGCCGGCGCGGGTCCGTTCCCGACGGACGAACTCAGAATCCTTCTCCTCGTCCTCCGCGGTTTGTTCGCCCCGAATCTCCACGACGGAACCGCGCACGCGGATGTCCAGCAGGTCCTTCGGGACCCCCGGGATCTCCGCGACGATCCGGAAGGCCTTGCCCGTGTCGCGGACATCGATCATCGCCGCTCGCAAGAACCCCGCCGGTCCGCGGCGGTCGGCGAGGGCGTGCCCGCTCCTGCTCGCCGTCAGCCCGAAGTCACGGTAGAATTGTGCGCGACGCTCTTCCAGGACCCGGTCCGAGTCGATACCCGGATTGGTCGTTGGCTTTGGTTCCTGGATATCGTTCGTCATCGTGATGCCTCGGAGCATTCATTATGTATAAGTTATCACTTGTATAAAATAATATCTGGTTTGTCGAGGGTGACTCCACTCCACCGGCCCGTCGGGCGGCACGGGGCCCGGTGGGTCGTCGGGGATCGGCTGGAACGAGGGGCGTGGGCGCGGGAAGCAGACCCCTTCTCGAGACTCAGGGGGCCCTCGGAGGCGACGGTGCCGCGGCAGGTTTGCCATAGGGGAACCAGTAGGGCTCCCGGTCCGACTTCCCGTCCACGAATAGCATCCCCTTCGTTTCCGCGAACAGTCGAAGTCCGACCTTGCCGTGGTAGCGCATGATCCCGGACTGCTTGACGCCCCCGAACGGGAGCGCCTCGATGACGTAGTGGACGACCGAATCGTTCACGTCGACCGAACCTGCATCCAGCCGGTTGGCGATCGCGTTCCCCCGACGGGCATCGCCGCAGAAGACGTAGGCACCGAGGCCGTACTCGCTATCGTTCGCGAGACGGATCGCCTCCTCCTCGGTCGGGACCGCGCGGATCGGCAGGATCGGCCCGAAGACCTCCTCCCGAAGCACCCGCATGGACTCGTCGACCCGGCTCAGGACGGTCGGCGGCCAGAAGTACCCCTTCTCCCCCGGCTTCGGGAAACCTCCGGCTTCGAGCTTCGCCCCCTTGTCGAGGGCGTCCTGCAACTGGGCGCGCAGGTTCTCCAGCCCCCGGCCGTTCGCGAGGGGTCCGACATCCGAATTCGGGTTGGTGTACGGGCCGACCTTGAGCCGGCCCACCTTCTCCACGACCTTCCGCAGGAACTCCGGCGCGACCTTCTCGTCGACGTAGACGCGCTTGATCGCCGTGCAGACCTGGCCGTTGTTGGTGAACCGCCCCCAGACGACCCCGTTCGCGGCGCGTTCGAGGTTGGCGTCGTGCGTGACGATCGCCGGGTCGCTCCCCCCCAGCTCCATGAGCGCGGGTCGTAGGAGCGGGGCGAGCGCGGTCTGCAGCTCTCGGCCGACCCGGGTCGACCCGGTGAAGGCCACGAAGTCGACGCCGGGGGCGACGGCGAGCCGGCTGCCGATTGCGCCCGGGCCGTGCACCACCTGGACGAGGTCGGGCCGGTCCGGGAACGCCTCCCGCACGAGCTGCTCGATGAACACCCCGACCAGCGGGGCCGCGGACGTGGGCTTGAGGATCGCGGAGTTACCGGCCGCGAGCGCGGTAATCACCGGATCGAGCGCGAGGCCGAGGGGGTAGTTCCACGGGGCGATCACGACCACCACCCCCCGGGGATGGAAGCGCACGAGCGCCGCCTTGTCGAGCCCGAACTTGGTGGGAATGGCGATCGGCTCGTCGGCGAGGTAGTCGCCGGCGTGGTCGATGTAATCGTCCAGCGTATCGAGGACGAGGCCCACGTCGTGGCCCATCGCCTCCCCCAGCGGTTTTCCCATCCCCTTCGAGACCGCCTCGGCGGCCTCGTTCCGGCGCCGGTCGAGCACCGCGCGCAGACGTCGGAGCGCGACCGCGCGGTCGTGGAAGGAGAGCCCCGACCACGCGACCTGGGCCGCGCGGGACCGACGAACGATCTCGGGGATCCGACTTTCCGGGGTGACGTCCACCCGGCCGAACACCTCGCCCGTGGCAGGGTCGACCGCGAGGAGCTCCTGGGGAGGTTCCGATGGAGCGTGGGATGCCTGCGGAGGCGAGTTCGTCGGGAGCGTCCGGGCCGCGGGTTCCGTGGCGGACATGATGATTCACTACCCTTGAGCCCATTCTGGGGAACGGACGAAGCGGAGAGGAGTGGTACGCCACTTAGAGGGGTCCTCAACCCGGATTGACGGAGCGGCCCGGACGAGGGGCCTCGTGCGGGACCCCAGACACCGGGGGTCGCCGCACGGCGGAGGGAGCCCCAGTTCAACGTGGGTCCGGGTCCAGTTCCTTCTTGAGTCCAGTTGAGGAACGCCTTATCGACCGGCCCGCCCCCACTGATCTTGAAGCGAGGTCATGAGATGAGTGCAGAAGGTGCCGCGCGGTCCGTCGTCAGTATCGTTCTCCTGTTGATCGGGTTGGTGTTCCTGGTGGTCGCAGCGTTCGACTTCCTCGGAGGGTTCGGGTTGATCTACTGTCTGATCCTCGTCGTCTTCGGGGTCATCTTCCTCGCCGTCTCCGGGAGCGTCTGACCGCTCCTGCGCCTCCCAGCGCCGCCGGGAGTTCCGGCGCGGAGGCCGGCCGGCGGCGGGCGAGCGAGTTTGGGCACCGTTAAATAGCGAGTCCCCTACCCCACCCCCCGTGAGCCGAGGACCCCCCATTCGGGGGTTCCGCTGACGCGAGGAACAATGGCGCGACCAATCTACGTACGCTTCGAGACGCCGACGGAACTGGCCGACAAGGCCCTTCAGCTCGTTCAGGTGGCGAGCGAGACCGGAAAGATCCGGGTCGGCACGAACGAGGTCACCAAGTCCAGCGAGCGCGCCGAGGCGAAGCTCGTGGTGATGGCCGAGGACGTCGACCCGGTCGAGATCCTCGTCCACATCCCGATGTTGTGCGAGGAGAAGCGCATTCCCTACGTCTACGTCGGCAAGAAGCAGCGGCTCGGCCAGTCGGCCGGCCTGTCCAAGTCAGCGGCGAGCGTGGCGATCGTCGAGCCCGGCGACGCGAAGGCGCTGCTGGAAGAGATCTCGGCGCAGTTCCTGACCCTCAAGAAGTAGGCGACCGTCGGACCGGAAACTCTAGACCATGGCGGAAGACAAGGGATCCCCCGCAGAGGTCGTCGAGCTCGTGGGCCGCACGGGGATGGCCGGCGAGGCCACCCAGGTGAAGGTCCGCGTCCTCGCGGGACGCGACCGCGGGAAGATCATCACCCGCAACGTGGCGGGCCCGATCCGTCTGGGCGATGTCCTGATCCTCCGAGAGACCGCGCGCGAAGCCCGAAAGCTGTCGGTCCGGTAGGAGCGCGTCGATGGTCGTCAAGCGCCAGTGCTCCTTTTGCGCCGCCGAGATCGAGCCGGGCACCGGCATGATGTTCGTCAAGCGCGACGGGTCGATCTTCCACTTCTGCACCTCCTCCTGCCGGAAGCAGCAGCTCCACCTGGGACGCGTAGGCCACCGACTGAAGTGGACCCGCGCCCACGCACTCAAGAAGGCCGCGGACCGCTCCGCCGCCGCCGCGCGCCCGACGGGCGCCAAGCCGGCCCGCGGGTCGAAGCGCCCCCAGCCCACCCCCGCCCCTGCTCCCGCCGTCGTACCGGAAGCGAAATCTGCCCCCGCCGCCCCGGTCGAACCGGTCGCCGCGGCCCCGCCCGCGGCCGAGGAGCCGAGGCCCAAAGCCCCCCCGAAGCCCCGCCCCCGGGCCAAGAAGCCCGCGGCCGAGAAGGCGAAGGACACCCCGTAGGCCGCGCCCCTTCGTGCGCCTCCAACGCAATCGGTAAGGTCGAGACCCGGGACTCCGGGGATCGATGTCCTCTGGAGACCCGACGGTCGTCTCCGCTTCCGACCTCGCCGACTACGCCTACTGCCCTCGCTCGCACTGGTATCGGTACCACCCGCCGCCGGAGGGTCCGGCCCGCGACTCGGTCCGCCGCTCGGCCGCCGGCACCCGATCCCACGTCCGGCAGCTGGGTGGGGAGCGGCGGCGCTCGGATCGCGGCGTGGCGTACTGGGTCCTGCTGGTCGTCGGCGTCCTGGTCCTCCTCGGAGGTCTCGCGTGGTTGCTCTAGCCGAGGTCGCGGCCATGGTCCTGATCTTCGCCGGGATCGGGGCGGTGGCGCTCGGTGCGCACGCCCTCACGCTCCGGCGACGGGAGTCCCGGTACGGGACCCTGGTGTCCGTGGACGACGCGCCCGGGTCGGCGCCCCTGCTCCGGTCGGTGCGCTACGGGATCTCCGGGCGGCCGGACGAACTCCGCCGCCGACCGGACGGGCGGGTCGTGCCCATCGAGTACAAGAGCCGGCCTTCGCCGCGGAACGGAGTGCCCCGTTCGCACCGGATCCAGGTGGCCGCGTACTGCCTGCTGGTGGAGGAGACGACCGGGGTGTCGCCCCCGTACGGCGTCGTCCGGTACGGGGACGGCGGCGAGGCACGGGTCCCGTGGGACCGGGAGGCACGCGCAGAGCTACTCCGGCTCCGGGAAGAGGTCGCGCGACCGTACGACGGACGGGCGACGCCCTCCCTCGCCCGGTGCACCCGTTGCCCCTGGCGCGAAGTCTGCGACGCCCGGGTCGTTTAGGCCGACCGGGCCCGGGTGCGGCGCTCGGGTCGTCTTCGGGTGAAATAGACCTCGGTCGTGTAGGGGAGCTCGACCACCTTCCGACCGCGGGTCCGTGGGTCGGTGGCGAGCACCTCGCGGACCTCGCGCGCGATCCGGCGCCGCACGGCCGGGGATTGGACCGCGACGTGGCTGACCGAGAGGACCCGGGCAATGAATGTAGACGGCGTGGCGGTCTGGGTATGGGAGAACGTCTTCCATCGGAGGGCGGTGAACGGGCTCGTCACCCCGCGGAACGACCGGCGCCAATCTCCTTCGGAGCGGTACGGTTTCTGGCGAGGCCCTCCCGCGTCCCGGATGATCTCCGTCAGGCTCCGCGACCATCGGACGCGGTCGTCCCGGGTGTTCCAAACGAGCACGAGGACGCCGCCGGGCCGGAGGACCCGCGCGATCTCCCGGAGGGCATGTCGACCCCGGAACCAGTGGAACGCCTGCCCCACGAACACGGCGTCGGCAAAGCCGGTGGGCAGCGGGATCGCCTCGGCACGACCGTCCACGACGGGCACCCCGGGCACCACGCGCCGGAAGACCCGGCGCATCCCCGGCATCGGCTCGACCGCGACGATCGTCGAACCGGTGGCAAGGAGGGCCCGGGTGAGCTTCCCCGTGCCGGCCGCGAGGTCGACCAGGATCGACCCCCGCCCGAGACCGAACCTGGACGCGGCGAATCGGATCGCCACGTCGGGATAGTCCGGCCGCCCCCGTTCGTAGAGGGGGGCCGAACGGTCGAAGGTGCGGGCCAACCGGTCCTTCTGCGCGCGCCGAGCGACCATGGGCGGTCCCGAACGGGGGAGCGAGCGAGTCCGCAGGAAAGCTTTACGCGCCCGCCGGGTTCGACCCGCCGATGACCGAAGGCAGCTCCGAGCGCACGCTGGTCCTGATCAAGCCCGACGGGGTCCGCCGCGGCGTCGTGGGAGCGATCCTCACCCGCTTCGAGCAGAAGGGGCTCAAGATCGTGGCGGCCAAGGCGATCCGGATCACTCCGGAGGCGGCGCAGCGCCACTACGCCGAGCACGAGGGTAAGCCGTTCTATCCGGCCCTCATCCAGCACATCACCTCCGGCCCGGTCCTCGCGCTCGCGCTCGAGGGCCGCTCGGCGATCGCCGTCGTGCGCCTGCTGACGGGCGCGACGAACCCCCAGACCGCGGCTCCCGGAACGATCCGGGGCGACTGGGGACTCGGGATCACCCCGAACCTCGTCCACGCCTCCGACTCGCCCGCCTCGGCCGCCCGCGAGCTCGCCCTCTACTTCACCCCCGACGAGTACCTCGCCTACTCCCGGGTCGGCGAAGAGTACGCCTAGATCGATGGGCGCGACGATCGGCCCCGCCGTGCGCGCCCTCGCGCGCGGGGAGTTGGTCGTCTACCCCACGGACACCCTCCTGGGGCTCGGCGCGAACGCGTCCGACCGGGCCGCGGTCGAGCGGCTCGAGCGGGCCAAGGGACGCCCCAAGGGCCAGGCCCTCTCCGTGGCGTTGAGCTCGCTCGACGAGGTCGACAAGTGGGGGGAACTCTCGGCCGAGTCGCGGGCCTGGGTCCGCCGGCACCTACCGGGTCCGTACACCCTCCTCGTCCGTCCCTCCGCCCGCGCCCGTCGCTCGTTCGGGCCCTCGATCCTCCCGGCGGGCGGTCTCCTCGGGGTGCGGGTACCCGACCACCCGGTCGCCCGCGAGCTGGCCCGCCGGGCCGGCCCCATCACGTCCACCAGCGCGAACCTTCACGGCCAGCCGACCTCCCGTACGCTGGCCGAGGCCCGCCGTTCGCTCGGCGACCGGGTGGCGGTCTACCTGCCGGCGGCGCCGAAGCCCTCGGGCCGGCCGTCGGTCCTCGTGGACCTCTCCGGCGACCTCCCCATCCGGGTCGCACGGGGGTAAGATGGCCGACTACCCTCCCGACCTCGAACGGTGGCGCGAGGCCGCCCGCATCGCGGCGCGCGCACGGGAACTGGGCCTCCGCCTGATCCTCCCCGGTGCCCGACGCCGCGACGTCGCCGAGGCGATCGAGGCGTCGATCCGCGCGGAGGGTGCTCAACCGGCGTTCCCCGCGAACCTCTCCCGGAACGACGAGGCCGCCCACTACACGCCGGACCCGGACGACGCGGGAACGTTCGTCGCCGGGGATGTCGTGAAGGTCGACGTCGGGGCCCATCTGGACGGGGCGATCGCCGACACGGCCGACACGGTGGAGGTCGGGGGCACCCACCGCCACGAGAACCTCGTGCGGGCGGCCCGCGAAGGACTCCGGGCCGGGATCGCCGAGGTCCGCCCCGGTGCCCGGGTCAACGACATCAGCCGCGCGATCGCGGGAGCGATCCGCGCCCGCGGCCTCAAGCCGATGGAGAACCTCACCGGGCACTCGATCGAGCGCTACCTCCTCCACGCCGGCAAGGCGATCCCGAACGTCCCCGGCATGAGCGACGACTCGCTGCGGGAGGGGGAGATCATCGCGATCGAGCCGTTCGCGACGAACGGGGTCGGCATGATCGAGAACGGCCCGTTCGGGAACATCGTGCGCTTTCGCTCGGACCCCGGCGCGAAGGACCCCGAGCTTGCGCGCCTCTTCGCCCGGTTTCGGACCCTGCCCTTCACGCTCCGCTGGGTCGCGACCGACGCGGAACGGACCGCGCTGGCCCACGGGCGGCGGTACCTTCAGACCTACCCCGTGTTCGTCGAGCGGGGGCATGGCCTCGTCTCGCAGGCCGAGCACACGGTGCTGGTCGGACCCGCCGGTCCCGAGGTCCTCTCGGCCGGGCCGTGAGGTCCCGCTAGCCGACGAGGTTCGCTTCGACGATCCGGTCGAAGTCCTTGGGTTTCGGCGGCCAGCCGTCGGTCATGTACCGGACGAACGCCTCGTGCGAGCCCTGGTTGAGGGCCTCGTTGGTCGCCCGCTCGAAGCCGACGGTGGAAACGAACCGGTCCGGGAGGGCGTGGTGCGGCCCGTAGTGGGCCGGGTAGACCTCCGTCTCGTTCGGCAGCCGGAGGATCTTCTCGTGGAGGCTCTCCCAGAGGAGGTCGGGAGAGCCGCCTCCCAGGTCCGTGCGCCCGCACGACCCCAGCAGCAGCGTGTCGCCGGTGAAGACCTGGTCCGGGAGGCGGAGCGTGAGGTGGTCCATCGTGTGGCCGGGGGTCTCCAGGACGACGAGCTCCTGCCCGCCGAACGATACGGCCTCCCCCTCGGTCAGCCGGCGGTGGGGATACTGCGCCGGCGAGCGGTGGCTGACGTAGATCGGAGCACCGGTCGCCGCATGGAGGGCGGAGTGGCCCGCGAGGTGGTCGGCGTGGGTGTGGGTCTCCACGATCGCCGCCAGCTTCCATCCGCCCTCCGCCAAGGCGGCCCGGTAGGGCGTGACGTCATGGCCGGGGTCGATGAGGACCGCGACCCGGGCCTGCGGGTCGCCGACGAAGTAGCTGAGACAGCCGGTTTCGAGGCGCGGCATCTGCCGGACGACGAGGTCCGGTCCCCGGACGTGGTCCGAATACCGGCCGAGCGACGGGTCCACGACCCGCGCGTACTCCTCGATCCCTCCCTCCAGGGCCGCGACCCGGTCGAATCCCCGCCCGAGGAGGAAATCGGCGGCGGCCCGGCCGCGGTATCCGAGGTGGTCGTACACCACGATCGCCCGGTCGCGGGGCAGGGCGCCGAGCGCGGCCGGCAACTGGTCGAGAGGCACATGGCGGTCCCCGGGGAAATGGCCGAGGCGCCGCTCCTCGGCGGGCCGGACGTCCACGAGCAGTGGTGGGTCCGGGCCCCGGAGGAGGCCGTCCAGCTCCTTTGGGATGACCAGGGGCACGGCCCCGGTGCGGGGTGGGCGGGCGTACGGGTGCGGAGCGGGGGCGACGGCGGTCAAGCGGAGCGTCCTCTGCTCCTCAACCCGGCCGCCGATACTTATCCTTCCCTACACCCCCGTCGCCGGCCCCGGCGGCGGGCGCTCGAAAGTGCGTCAATTGACGAACTCCTCGGTCGTCTCGGGAAAGTGTTAATAAAGGCCCCCTCGGTGAATCCCCCCGGCATGGCGGAGAGCGTCCCGGTCCCCGTCGAGAGCGGGCGAGAACCGCGGCGGCGCGCCCGCCCCAAGCGTCGGACGTCGGACGACGAGACCCAGACCGACGAGCTCGGACGCCGCGCGGTCGAGCTCTCCCGCCTCTACGGCGGCAAGATCGAGACGGTCCCGAAGGTGCCGGTCCGTTCCCTCCGCGACTTTGCCCTCTGGTACACCCCCGGGGTCGCCGAGGTCTCCCGGGTGATCCACGCCGACCCCGACCTCTCCTTCGACCTCACCGGGCGCTGGAACACGATCGCGATCGTGACCGACGGATCCCGGGTCCTCGGCCTCGGGGACATGGGACCCGAGGGGGCGCTCCCCGTGATGGAAGGGAAGGCCCTCCTGTTCCGCTGGCTGGGCGGGGTGGACGCCGTTCCCCTCCCGATCCGCGCGAACTCGCCGGACGAGATCATCGAGACGGTCGAGCGGATCGCCCCGGCGTTCGGGGCGATCAACTTGGAAGACATCTCCTCGCCGAAATGCTTCGGGATCCTCGAGGAGCTCCAGAAGCGCCTTCCGATCCCCGTCTGGCATGACGACCAGCTTGGCACGGCCGCCGCGACCATCGCGGGCCTGCTGAACGCCCTCGAGCTCACCCACCGCTCGGTGAAGGAGATCCGGACCGTCCTGCTCGGCGCCGGGGCCGCCAACGTCGCGACCGCCCGCCTTCTCTTCGCACTGGGCCACGACCCCGCGCGGCTCACGATCGTCGACAGCCGGGGGATCCTCCATGCCGAGCGCTCCGACGTCGACGAGCTGAGCGTCCGGAACCCCTGGAAGTACCGCCTCGCGCTCCGCACGAACGGCGGGGGGCGGACGGGAGACCTTTCCGTCGCGCTCGACGGGGCGGACGTCCTCCTCGCCGCGTCGACCCCCGACCCGAACACGATCCGGGCGGCGCAGGTCCGCTCGATGGCCCGCGACCCGATCGTCTTCGCCCTCGCGAACCCGGTCCCCGAGATCTGGCCCCAGGTCGCCCGGGACGCCGGTGCCGCCGTCGTCGCGACCGGGCGGAGCGACTTCCCCAACCAGGTCAACAACTCGCTCGTCTTCCCCGCCGTGTTCCGGGGCGTCCTGGACGCCCGGGCCCGCTCGATCCCCGACGAGATCGTGCTCGCCGCCGCCCGCGAGCTCGCCCGGCACGCGGCCGACCGGGGTTTATCCGTCGAGCACCTGCTCCCCACCATGCAGGAGACCGAGGTGTTCCCCCACGTGGCCGCGGCGGTCGCGGATGCGGCGGTCCGCCAGGGGATCGCCCGACGGAAGCTGGGGCACGACGAATTCCTCCAACGGGCCGTGACGCTGATGGCCCGGTCCCGCCGGCTCGTCCAGGCCCTGCAGCGCTCCCACCTCGTCCCCCCCATGCCCCGGACCACCCCGGCCATCCCCCGGAGGCGCGCCCGATGACCGGTGCCCCGAGCGCCTCGGGAGACTCCCCCAGCGGAGAGTCCACCTCGGTCCCCATCCACCTGCGGCCCGCCCGCGCCGCGGACCTTCCCGTCCTCGTCTCCCTCCTCCTCCGGCTGAAGCGGCTCAACGAGGAGTTCGACCCGTTGCTGCGGGTCCGGGACGACGCCGAGGTCCAGGCGCGCGACGTGCTCCAGGCGAGCCTGAAGGACCCGAAGGCGATCGTCCTCGCCGCCGAGGGGGTCGGACCCGACAAGGACAAGGTCGTCGGGCTCGTCCACGCGGTGTTGCGGGAGCGGCCGTTCTACACGCCCGAGGTCGAGGGCGTCATCGTCGACATCTACCTCCTCCCGCTCTACCGCCGCCACGGCGTCGGCGAGTACCTCCTCAAGGAGATCTCCGCCCAACTGAAGGCGAAGGGTGCGGGGGTCGTCATCGCGGAGTTCCCCTCCCAGAACGAGATCGCGAGCCGGTTCTACGCGAAGCGCGGGTTCCGCGCGATCACCGGCCGCCATGCCCGGTCGCTCTAGCGCCCGGGCGCCCCGCAACCTTAAACCTCCCCGGCCCCGTCGACCGCCCATGAGCCCCGCCCCGTCGGCCCCGGCGTCGAGCGCTCCGAAATACCTGCGCCGCGGCAAGGTGAAAGAGGTCTACGAGGTTTCGCCGACCGAGCTCGAGTTCCGCTTCACGGACGACATCTCGGTCTTCGACAAGCACATCCCGAGCGAGATCCCGCACAAGGGCGAGACGCTCAACGGGACCGCCGCGCACTGGTTCGCGGTCTGCTCCCGGCTCGGCGTTCCCCACCACTTCCTCCAGAAGAGCGGCCCCGCGTCGATGCGGGTGAAGCGGGTCCGCATCGTCCCGAAGCCCCGCACCCTCGGGCCCCACCCGAAGGACTACCTCGTCCCGCTCGAGGTGATCGTCCGCTACTACCTCGCCGGCTCGATGTGGGACCGCGTCAAGTCCGGGGCGGTGAAGTCCGAGACCCTCGGGTTCCCCGCCGGCCGGACCCTCGAGTACGGGGTGCCGCTCCCGGAGCCCCACTTCGAGGTCACGACCAAGCTCGAGCCGGTCGACCGGCTGCTGACCCGGGCGGAGGCGCTCGAGCTCTCCGCGCTCGACGGCCGCCAGCTCGACGGGATCCGCGAGACGATCCTCCGGATCGACGAGGCGATGCAGAAGGAGATCGGGCCCCGGGGGCTCCTCCACGTCGACGGGAAGAAGGAGTTCGGGGTCGATGCGGAAGGCACGATCATGGTCGTCGACACGTTCGGCACCGCCGACGAGGACCGGTTCTGGGACAAGGACGCGTACGAGCGCGGCCGGCACGTCGACTTCTCCAAGGAGTTCGTCCGCCAGCACTACCGCACGACCGGCTACTACGACCGGCTGGCGAAGGCGCGCGAGGCGAAGGCGGAGGAGCCGCCGATCCCGGCCCTCCCTCCGCTCCTGGTCGACGAGGTGAGCCGGCTCTACACGACGGTCTACCAGCGGCTGACGGGCGAGCCGTTCGTCCCGAAGGCCCTGGGGACGTAGGGCACCGCCCACCGTTCCGCGACCCCTCCCCCACCCTTATCCCTCTACGGCCGGTCCGTCTCCTCGTGCCGCCCAAGACCGCCGCCCGGCCCGGGTCGACCGAGACCCCGCCGGAGCCGAAGCACGAGCTCGCCCTCGAGGACCTCGCCGGGATCGGCGCCGCCACGGCGGAGAAGCTCCGCGAGGCCGGATACACCGACCTGATGGAGCTCGCGGTCGCCTCGCCCGGGGACGTCGCCGAGGCCGCGGAGATCGGCACGATGAGCGCCCAGAAGATCATCGGCGAGGCCCGCCGCAAGGCGGACGTCGGGGGCTTCGAGAGCGGGACCTCCCTGCTCGAGCGGCGCAAGAAGCTCGGGCGGATCACGACCAACGCGAAAGCGCTGGACGAGCTCCTCGGGGGCGGCGTCGAGACGCAGGCGATCACCGAGTTCTCCGGTGAGTTCGGTTCGGGGAAGACCCAGCTGGCCCACCAGATCGCCGTCGATGTCCAGCTCCCGCCCGCCCAGGGCGGTCTCGAGAGCGAGGTCGTCTACATCGACACGGAGAGCACCTTCCGCCCCGAGCGGATCGTCGACATGGCCAAGGCGGTCGGGCTCGACCCGGACGAGGCGCTCTCGCACATCCACGTCGCGCGGGCGTTCAACTCGAACCACCAGATGCTCCTCGTCCAGAAGGCCCAGGAGCTGGCGCGCGAGAAGAAGATCCGGCTCCTGGTGGTCGACTCGCTCACCGCCCACTTCCGCGCGGAGTACCTCGGCCGCGCCGAGCTGGCCCCCCGCCAGCAGCTGCTGAACAAGCACCTCCACGAGCTCCTCCGATTCTCCGACACCTACAACGCCGCGATCGTCGTCACGAACCAGGTCTCGGCGCGCCCGGACATCCTGTTCGGGGACCCGACACGCCCGATCGGCGGGAACATCGTGGCCCACGCCGCGACGTACCGGATCTACCTGCGGAAGTCGAAGCCGCCCCGCCGCATCGCGCGACTGATCGACTCGCCGAACCTCCCCGAGGGCGAGGCGGTCTTCTCGCTCACGACCGAGGGGATCCGCGAGTAGGCGCGCGCCGGACCGGCCCCACCCGGCGGATCGCCGTCGCCTTCACGTAGAGCCAGACGCGCGCGCCCGGCCGCAGGTGCAGCTGGCGGATCGGCTCGTCCGTGATCGCCACCCGGAACGCCACGCGCCCCGCCCGCACGACCAGCGTCGTCCCGCCCGAGCCCGGGGGGTGCTCGACCCCCTCGACCGCTCCCGGAAGGACGTTCCGCGCGCTCGAGGGGAACCGCTGCCGTGCGACCAGGATCGACTCCGGGTCGAGCAGCAACGCGACCCGCTCCCCCTCCCGCGCGGTGAACGCGACCCGCAGGCGCAGGCCGGGGCCCACCTCCACTTCCGGGGCAGCCGCCGCCCGGTACGTCCCCTCGAGGCGGTTCGAATGGGAGAGCGGGGCCACGGGGTGGGAGAGCAGGAGCTCGACCGAATCGAACCCCTCCCGCACGATCCGGTCCCCGAGCGGGGTGAGGCAGGAGCCCCCGTGCGCCCGGCCGCCCCGGACGCCCGTGACGACCGGGCCCCCGAACGCGCGCTCGAGGCGCGCGATACGGTACGTCGCCCGGTCCCTCGAGATCCCGACCGACCGGCTCGCGGCGACCACGGAGGCCTCGCGCGCGAGCGACCGAAGGAGCGCGACGTCGGTGTCGGTGACGATGCTCGGCCGGGCGGTCATGGCGGCCTCGCTCCCCCGGCCGGCGGCGTCCCGAGCGGGTGGACCGACCCTTCGGCGATCGCGAACCGCACCCGTGCGCCGAGGCTCGGAACGGGGGGCGACCACGGCGGGGGCACCCGGAGCGTGACCAAGAGGTCGTCGGAATGGATGTCGACCGTGAGCCCGAGCGGGCCCGGTCGCGCGCTGCGGACCGTCCCTTCCCACACCGGACCGGACGGCTCGCCCGCCGCAAAGGTCGGGCTCGAGAGCGCGACCCCGTCGTCGCCCGCCCGGTCCAGGAGCCAGGAGCGCAGCGGGGTGCGCGGGGGCGCCTCCAACGTCGCCCGGTCGTAGACGTTCTCGAACCCGACAAACCGCGCGGTGAACGGGTCGGGCGGCGCGGACAGGAGGGCGGCCGCGTCGTACCGGCCCCGGACCCGTCCGTCCCGGAGGACCAGGAACGAGTCCGCGACCGAGAAGGCGAGGCCCGGGTCGTGGGTGACGACGACGACCGGCACCCGCTCCGTCTCCCGGAGCTCGTGGAAGACGAGCCCAAGGTCGTACCGGGCCTGGACGTCGAGCGCCTGCCACGGCTCGTCCCAGACGATCAGCTCCGGGTCGGCCGCGAGCGCCCGGGCGATCGCGACCCGTTGCTGTTCGCCGCCGCTCAGGCGGGAGGGATAGCGGCGGGCGAGGGAGGTGAGGTGGAACCGGTCGAGGAGCTCGCGGACCCGCGCGTCGGCCCCGGGGCGGTCGCGGAGCTCGAGGGGGTAGCGGATGTTCCCCTCGGCCGTCCGGTGCGGGAACAGCCCGAGGCCCTGCGGGACGTACCCGAGCCCGCGCTCCTCGGGGAGCCAGTCCGAGATCTCGACCCCGTCGCGCCGGATGGCGCCCCGCCGGACCGGAAGGAACCCGGCGAGCGAGCGCAGGAGCGTCGTCTTGCCTGCCCCGGACGGTCCGAGGACGGCGAGCGCGGAGCCGGGCGCCAGGTCGAGGTCGACCGGACCGAGGTGGAAGTGGTCGAGGTCCGTCTCGAGACCGTCGACGACCCAGTGCGTCACGGGCTGAGCTCCCCCCGCCCCCAGGGCAGCCATCCCGAGCGCTCCCCCAGCCGGACGAGGAGGAAGATCGCGAAGGCGAAGAGGAGGAAGAGCGAGCTGACGGCGGCCGCGTCCTGGAGGTCCCCCTGGTTGAAGAGGCTGTAGATGAAGACCGAGATCGTGGTCGATACCGGTCCGGAGTAGACGCCCCCGGGAATGACGAACGAGGCGAGGATGAGGAGTCCGCCGATCTCGCTGACGGCCCGAGCCCAGGTGAGGAGGAGGCCGGCGACGATCCCCCGGGCGGCGAGCGGGAGCGTGACGGTCAGGAAGGCGGTCGCCGCCCCAGCCCCAAGCGAGCGCGACGCCTCGATGACCCGCCCGTCGACCGCGCGGAACGACAGCTCGCTCGCGAGCACGGTGTACGGCGCGCTCACGAAGACCATCACGAGCACAACTCCCCAGATGGTGTCGTAGATCGGCAGGCCGAGCGACTGGGTGAGCCGGTACAGTGGCGTCCCCGGAAGGACGAGGAAGAACAGGCCGAGGCCGACCAGGAGGTGGGGGACGACGATCGGCAGGGCGATGAACGACTCGACCACCGAACGGCCCGGGAACCTCCGGCGCGCGAGTACGTAGCCGAGCGGGATGCCGAACACCACGGCGGAAAGCACCGCGATCCCCGAGGCCAGGAACGTCACCCACAGCGCCTCTCGCACCTGGGCGTTGCTCAGCTCGGAGAAGATCCGGCTCACCGGCGCATAGGTGAACAGGGCGACGATGGGCAGGAGAAACAGCAGCAGCAGGGACGCCGAAAGGACCACCTGGAGGGCGAGCCAGTAGGGTCCCGTGCGCCACCGCCGCCCGGCGGGGGCCGCGGGGGCGTTCGTGCCCCCTACCCGGCCAGGATCGATGCCGCCCACGAGGGTAGTCCTACGACGTCAGGGGCGAGTACCGACGGCACCGCTCCGGGGTGGTCGCTCCAGCCGGGGAAGATCGGCGTGAACGCCCCGCCCTCGGAGAGGATCGCCGCCCCTTGAGGCGAGAGGAGGAGGTGGACGAACGCCGCCCCGAGAGCCGGGTTCTGGGCGTTCAGCGGCACGGTGACCGAGAACAGCACGGGCGCGGCGGCCACCGGCTCGATCGTGAGCGTGGAGCTGAGGATGTCGGTGGAGAGCTTGGCGTAGTCCGCGAGGGCCGTGCTGTTGTTGGCCACCAGCCCCACGATCGGGTTGAACGAGACGTACGACAGGTCGTTCACCACAGCGTACGACCGGTACGTGATCACGGCCGAGATGACCCCGGTCTTGATCAGCGTGGCAGCCTGGGACTCGTGCTCACCGATCGTGGTCGACGGGTTTCCCACTGCGACCCCGTTGGAACCCGTGGTGTAGAAGTGGCTGTAGATGGCGCTCGTGCTACCGTTGTAGAGCATCCCCTGGAGTTCCATCGCGAAGATCTCGTTGTAGCCGTTCGGGTCGGTGGACGCGTTCCAGATCCCCATCGGCTTGTTCCCCGACGTCGTGACATCGGTGATCAGCTTCTGGGCCCAGTTCGTGGAGTTGATCCCCGAGAACGCCGGCAAGCTCGCATTGTAGGCCAGCACCTCCGGGGTCGTCCCGAAGACGATCTCGTACCCCGCGTACGTCGGCTCGAGCAGGTTGGGGATGAGGCGGTAGTCGGCCACGGCGGCGACGTCGGCGCGCGCGCCCGTGCTCGTGATCGCGGTGGTGATGTCGATCGACCCCTCGTACGTCTGCGCCGCCGACGGCACATTCGTGCCGGGGGTTTCGTTGGCCAGTTCGTTCGCGAGCTCCGGGAAGAGGGTGTCGAGGGTGCCCGCGCCCAGTACGGTCAGGGTGGAGTTCACCGTCCCGCTCGGGTTCGACGCGGGCGAGCCCCGGTACTCGTACCCTGCTACGAACCCGCCGGCCAGGGCTGCTACGGCCACCACGATCACCACGACGTAGATGACTGCCTTCGCCACCATCGATGTGTCGGATTCACACATCGCTTATGAGGTTGCACCGCGGGGCCCGGTCGCGATTCAGAGGTCTCGGCGGGTGGCCGCGGGCGCGTATCGGTAGTAGGCCCGCCCGACGATCCCCGGGGGCGGGATCGCCCCGAACCGTCGGCTGTCGCGGGAGGCATCCGCCGCATCGCCGAGGACCCAGACCGACCCCGGGGCGAGCTCGATCGTCTCGACCGCGTCCCCCGGCCGTCCCTCGTCGCTCCCGGGCCGCCGGCCCACGTCGGGGACGAGGCCTCGGGCGGTCCGCCACCAACGACCCGGCCCGACCGCCGCGACGCGTTTCACCAGCCAGCGCGACGGAGCGGCGGGGTCGACCACGACCACGATCTCCCCCACGGCCGGAGCCCGCGTTCGATAGATGCGGACATCGACCCGCAACCGGTCCCCGGGCCGGAGGGTGGGCTGCATGCTGTCGTCGTGGACCTCGACCCGACGACTCGTCCAGCGGTGGAGCCCGGGCGGCGGTCCCGCGGGGGTCCCCGCGCTCACCGGCGGTGCCGCGTCCGGCATCCTTATCCGACTCGCTGGACTCGCGGGAGCATGTCCGTCGCCCGCAGCTCATCTCGTGGAATCGTCGAACGCTTCGTGGACGCTGTCGTCCCCCCCCGGGCCGTATACGCCCACTGCGACATCCCGTGCGGTATTTACGACCCGATCGACGCCCAACTCTCGGCCCTGACGATCGTCCGGATGGACCAGCTGATCGCCGAACTCGCCGCGCCCGCCATGGACGCAAAGCCCGAGGACCGCGCGACCTACGTCTCGAAGCTCTCCCGCTACACGACCGTGAAGGAGCAGCACGCCGAGAAGTTGAAGACCGAGGTGCGGGTCATCTGGGGCGACTTCTTCACCCCCGACCACGCCAAGCAGTTCCCGCAGATCCACGAGCTCACCTGGAAGATCATGAAGCAGGCCTCGAAGGCCCGCCAGGGGACCGCCCTCGCGGACGCGCAGGATCTGCTGAAGCTCGTCCAGGAGTTCTCGGAGATCTTCTGGCAGGCGAAGGGCGCCAAGCCCCGCCGCGTGCCCTCGATGCAGAAGCCCGGTGGTGAGCTCGTCGTCCCCGGCGCATAGGCCCCGGTGGGTGCCGAGACCCTCCGCACCGCGGGACGGGTCGTAGGGACGGTCGTCGATGGTCGACGCTCTCCCGGTGGACGGACGCTCCCTCTCGCTCGAGGGGTTCCTCGCGGTCGCCCGTGGTCCGCGCCCCGTCGCGCTCGCTCCCGACGCGAAGGGGGCCATCGCGGCCAGCCGACGCGCGGTCGAACAGGCGGTCGCGAGCGGTCGGGCCGTGTACGGGGTGACGACCGGGTTCGGCGGCCTCTCGCACAAGATGATCACGCCCGCGCAGGCGCGCGAGCTCCAGGTCTCTCTCGTCCGGAGCCACTCGAGCGGCACGGGTCCCGCGCTCCCGCGCGATGTCGTCCGCGGCCTCGTCCTGCTCCGCGCCAACTCGCTGGCCCGCGGGAACTCCGGCGTGCGGGTCGAGGTGGTGGAACGCCTGCTCGACCTGCTCAACCGGGGCCTGGTCCCCTGGATCCCGGAGCAGGGCTCCGTCGGCGCCTCGGGGGACCTCGCCCCGTTGGCCCATCTGGCGATGACGCTCACGGGAGAGGGCGCGTTCGTCCCGGCCGGCGGTGGGGAACCGGAGCCCGCCGGACCGGCCCTCCATCGCGCCGGCATCGCTCCCCTCGAGTTGGTCGAGAAGGAGGGGGTCGCCCTCCTGAACGGCACGGCCCTCATGGCCTCCTACCTCGCGCTGGCGGTCGAGGACGTTCGCAGCGTGCTGGACGCCGCCCTCATCGGGGCGGCGATGTCGTTCGATGCCCTCGAAGGCAACCCGGAATCCCTGGACGACCGATTGGGCGAGATCCGGAACTTCCCGGAGCAGCGCCAGATCGCGGCCGCGATGCGGACCCTCCTCGCGGAGAGCGCCCTCTCCGCCCCTCGAACTTCGTGGACCGGTCAGGACCCGTACACCCTCCGTTGCCTCCCCCAGGTGCTCGGTTCGGTTCGGCTCGGGCTCCGGTTCGCCGAGGAGATCGTCGGCCGCGAGCTCAACGCGGTCACCGACAATCCGGTAGTGTTCGGCCCGGACGATTTCGTGAGCGGCGGCAACTTCCACGGGCAGCCGCTCGCCCTCGCCCTCGACACGCTCGCTCTCACCACCCAGTACATCGCCGCGTTCAGTGAACGGCGGATCTCGAGGCTACTCCACCCAGCGCTCAACCGCGGGCTTCCGGCGTTCCTCGCACCGGACCCCGGGGTCAGTTCGGGGTTCATGGTTCCCCAGTATCTCGCCGCGGCGCTCGTGAACGAGAACGTCACGCTCGTCCACCCCGCGAGCGCGTCCAGCCTGCCGACTTCGGCCGACCAGGAGGACTACGTGAGCATGGGTCCCTGGGCGGGCGCGAAGCTCCGGCAGGTCCTCGAGAACACCCGCCGGGTCGTCGCGGTCGAATGGATCGTGGCCGGCCAGGCGCTCGAACTGCGCCACCCCCGCACCGGGGGGCGGGGCAGCGAGGCCGCGCTCCGGGCCGTCCGGGGCCGCGTCGCACCGTGGACCCAGGACCGGAGTCCCGCCGCCGATATCGCGCGCGTCACCGAGGACCTCGGCTCGGGCGCGCTCGTGCGCGAGGTTCGCGCCCAGGTCCCGTTCTGACCTAGCGGCTCGCGGTCGTGATGGTCGGCGCGGCGTCGGCCGGGCTGGGGAAACGGACCGACTGCCCGCACGACGGGCAGGAGTATTCGCTCACTCCGCGGTGACGGAGCGGCGTACGGCACTTCGGGCAGGGGATCGGCTGGTTGGTCACCCACGCCGCGAACAGCTCCTGGGACCGGCGATCGGAGAGCGAGGTCTCCGACGGCGGGGCGGCCGGACGGGGGGCCGGCGCGACGGTCGGCGGCGGCGGTGGGCTGGTGGAGACCGAGGCGCGGTTCGCGATACCGCCGCTGCGGGCGCTCGAGAGGCGTCCGCACTGAGGGCAGACCACGAGGCCCGCCGAGCCGGTCGACTGGAGCGCCACCTGGCAGTTCGGGCAGAGCGTCTTGAGGCCGGTCGGGGTGTAGACCGGGGAGGGGGCGCGGGGTGCCATCGGTGAGGACGGCGTCGGGGCCGAGGCCACGGCGGACTGCACCGTCATCGGAGGGAGTGCCACGACCAACCCCCACCGGACGGTCCGACGGGACGGGTCGTAGAGCAGCGGCGTGTTCGGCAGCGCGAGCTCGTGGGCGAGGATCTTCTCGGTCTTGCGCTCCCGCCAGGAGAGGGCCGCGGCCAATCCGGGGACGCTCGTGGTCCCGAGGGCCCGGACGGCGGATCGGAGGTGTTCAAGGTCGGCGGAGGAAGGTCCAAAGAGAGCGGGCATGGGCGCTCCTCGCCCGTGCGATAAAAGAACCTGTCGCTGGAGCAGAACGGGGAAGGCACCGGCTGCCCAGTCACCGGGTCTTTTGGACGGTGCCACCCGGTTCCCCGGCAGTCGGTGCCCGAGGCCAATAAACATAAGTCCGGGTCAGTCTATATAGTTGACGGGGCCCCCGGAACGGTGGCGGGTGGGCTCATTTCCCGGCAGGAGGCGCTTCTATCAGCAGGTCCATATCCTAGGCCCTGCTCGTTTCCTATGGCGGGACCGGGCCCGCCGCGCCATGCGCCGAAACGACGAAAGCATGCCACGTGCCGAAGTGCCGACCGGCCGTACCGCGCCGGTCGTCGACCGACCGAAGATCGCCACCGTCATCGTGGGCGGGACCGACGAGACCCGCCTGCTCCTCCGGGGCCTCGTGCGGCTCCACCACCACCGCGTGTTGTCCGAAAAGGCGACCGCGGAGGAGCTGGACCTCGGGGTCCCTGACGATCCCGCGCAGGTTCTGATCCTGGTGGCCGACGGGGAAGGGGACGAGTGGCCCCACGAACTGGCGGCCGCACGAGAACGCCAGCCCAGCCTCCTCCCCCTCCTCATCGTGGCCGAGCGGACCCCCGACCTGATCGCCCGAGCCCGCCGCATGGGCGTCAAGGGCGTGCTCAACCGGCCGTTCGCCATCCGGGACCTCGTCGCCTCGGTCGAGGCGGTGGCACGAGGCGAAGACATTCTCGACCGGGTCCCGGGCGCGGCCCGGACCGGCAGCGGTCAACCGTAAGCGCCTCCCCGCGTTCCCCGGTTCGTGGCGCGAGGACTTCGCAACTCGCTCGACCGGGCGGTTCGTGGGTCGGTCGTTTTCGATGGGGCCGAGCTCGGCCGGCTTGGGCGGGACGAATCGCACGTCCACGGCCCGCCGCTCGCCGCGGTCCGGCCCGTGGATGCGGAAGATGTGGTTTCGCTCGTGCGCTGGGCCCGCCGTCACCGGGTCGCCCTGGTAGCCCGAGGGGCGGGGACGTCGCTCGACGGAGAATCGGCCACGCTCCGAGGAGGAGTTACGGTGGACCTTTCAGCGTGGAGCGAGGTGGGAACGGTGGACGTTCCGACCCGTTCGGTACGGGTCGGTCCGGGCGTGGTCAACCTGAGCCTTCAGGGCGCGCTGAGGCCGTCCGGTCTGTTCTACCCTCCCAACCCGGGCTCCTGGGCGACCTCCACCATCGGCGGGAACGTCGCCACCAACGCATCCGGCCCGCGATCGTTCGGCTACGGCCCGACCCGCCGATGGGTCCGTGAGGTCGAGGCGGTCCTCGGTACCGGGGAGCGGGTCCACCTCGGGAGCTCGGCGGAGAAGAGGTCGGTGGGTCCCGACCTGCTCCAGATGTTCATCGGGAGCGAAGGGACGTTGGGGATCGCGACCGCGCTCACGCTCCGATTGGCCCCGATCCCCGAGATCCGGCGGGGATGGGCGGTGCCGCTTCCGGCCCGGGCGCGTCTCGGTCGGCTCGCCGCCTCGTTGGCGGGCATCGCCGGTAGTGGTCTTTCCGCGATCGAGTACCTGGACGGCCCATCGGCCGAAGGGCTCCGGACGGACCGCGGGGCGTCGTGGCCGTCGGGCTACGCGCTGCTCCTTCTCGAGATGGAGGCGTCGGGACGGAGGGAGGTACACGATCGCTCCCTCCGGGTCCGGGCCGCCCTGAAGAGGGGCGGCGTCGCCGCCGAACCGTCGGTGTTCGAGGACGCCGACCGGCTCTGGAGCTTGCGGGGGGAGGCGAGCCGCGTCCTGGACGAACGGTACGGTCCCCGCGTCCGCGAGGACATCGCCGTCCCGCTCCCGGAGGTCGACGGGCTCGTCCGCGCGCTCGAACGGATCGCCCGGAAAGAGAAGGTGCGGCTGTTCCTCTTCGGCCACTTGGGCGAAGGGAGCCTTCACCCGAACTACGAGGCGGATCCCGCCTCCCCCGCCGCGACCCGCATCCGGACCGCCGTGTGCTCCGAAGCGCTGGCGCGGGGGGGCACGATCAGTGGCGAGCACGGGATCGGGCGGTTGAAACGGGGGCTGCTTGAGCGGGAGTTGGGCACGCCTGCCCTCCGACTGCTGAGGGCGGTCCGGCGGGCGTGCGATCCGGACGGGATCCTGAACCCGGGGAAGCTCTATCCCGGGAGCGTTCGACCAGCTCCGCGACCTTCTCGGTAGCTTTCGGCCGGGGCAAGCGCCCGAGGCCGCGAGGGGTCACCCATCTCCCGCGGGCCGCCGGGGGGAGCGAGGCCACCGAACCGGCGAATACGTGCAACGTGACCGAGAAATGGCTGTAGGCATGCTCGACCGCCCCGAGAGAAGCCAGGGCGGGTGCCACGATCCCGGTCTCTTCCCTCAGCTCGCGCCGGGCCGCGTCCCGTGGGGTCTCGGACGGCTCGACCTTGCCGCCGGGAAACTCCCAGAGGCCGCCGAGCAGCCCCTTCGGAGGACGGAGCTGGACCAGCCATCGACCCCGGTGTTCGAGTACCGCCACCGCCGCGACGACGTGGGGGCGCGGTGCACGAACGGGGGGTCTTGGAACGGAACCCGGATCGTCGAGTTCGAGATGGGCGCGGCAGTAGGTCCGCACCGGACATCGGCCGCAGAGCGGTGCTCGCGGCCGGCAGACCGTCTCGCCGAGCTCCATCACGGCCTCGTTGAATTGCCCCACGTCGCGATCGGGCAGGAGGGGTTCGAGGGCCGACCGAAGGCGGTCGCGAACCGTTGCCGTCCGGACGTCCCCTTCCTCCCGTGTCCAGCGGGCCGCGACGCGAAGGGCATTGGCCTCCAGGGCAACCTCGTGCGCGTCGAACGCGAGACTCGCGACCGCCCGCGCGATGTAGGGGCCGACCCCCGGGAGGGTCTCGAGCTCCGGAACGGTCCGCGGCACGGCTCCGCCGAAGGAGGAATCGATGACCCGGGCCGCCGCATGGAGGTGTCGGGCCCGGGCGTAGTACCCCGCCCCTTCCCACGCCTTCATCACGTCGGAGACGCGCGCGTGCGCGAGCGCGGTGACGGTCGGGAATCGCGCGAGGAACCGGTCGTAGTAGGGGATGGCCTGCTCCACGCGCGTCTGCTGCAGCAGCACCTCGGCGACCCAGATCCGGTAGGGGTCCCGGTCCCGGCGCCAGGGGAGGGGCCGACGGTGGGTGCGAAACCACCTCCGCAACGCCGTGCCCGCATCGCGGGGGACGGTCGGATGGACACCGGACGCGGTGCGGCGGCTCACGGACGGCCGCCCGAGGAAGAGAGTGCTTAAAGAGCATGGCGAAATCGAACGCGACGAGCAGCTCATGGAACCTCGCGAAGGGCCGGTTCAGGTCACGGACGCCACGTTCGAGAACGAGGTGATCCACTCCCCGCTTCCGGTCGTGGTCGACTTCTACGCCGACTGGTGCGTGCCGTGCCGCGTCACCGAGCCGGTCCTGGCCGACCTCGCGGTGCGCTGGGCCGGCCGCATCAAGTTCGCGAAGGTCAACATCGATGACGCGGCCACCGTCACGCGCTCGTACGGGATCCACTCGATCCCCACGTACGTGTTCGTCGAGTCGGGCCAGGAGAAAGGGCGAGAGGTCGGGCCGGTGAACCCGACGGCGTTCCGGTCGATGCTCCGGCGCTACTTCGCCGAGACGACCCGGCCTAGTGCCGGAACACCCGCCACCCGCTGAAGTACATCGCGATCCCCGCCTGCTCGGCCACCGCGATCACCTCGGGGTCGCGAAGGCTGCCGCCCGGCTGAAGGATCGCCACGACACCGGCCCGAGCGGCCGCCTCGACCCCGTCCTTGAACGGGAAGAAGGCGTCCGACGCCAGGACCGCCCCCTTCGCCCGGGCGCCCGCGACATCGCAGGCGAGCTCGACCGCCTTCACGCGCGTCGGCTGGCCCGAACCGATCCCGACGGTGGTCGGTCCCTGGGCGAGGACGATCGCGTTCGACTTGGCGTGGCGCACGACCCTCCAGGCGAAGTCGAGCGCGCAGAGCTGCTCAGGCGTGGCCCGGTGGGACGTGACGGGTTTGAGTTCGCCCGGAGCCAACTGGCGCCGATCCGCTTCCTGGACCAGGAGGCGGCCAAAGCTCGTACGCGCCTCCCAACGGGGAAGCTCCGGATCGGGAGGTCGGGTGCGCACCAGCTTGAGCTTCGGCCGTCGCCCGAACGACTCCCGGGCGGCGGTGTCGAATTCGGGGGCGGCCAACAGGTCGACAAAGACCCCGTGGAGGGCCTCGGGATCGTCGGCGCCGACCGGTCGGTTGACCGCCACCGCGCAGCCGAACCGGGCGACCGGGTCCGTCGCGATCGCCCGTTCCAGCGCTTCGCGGACGGTGGTCCCTTCGGCGACCCCGCACGGCGAGGCATGCTTCACCACCGCGGCCGCCGGCAACGGGAACTCGGAGACGATCTCGAGCGCCGTGTCGACATCGATGAGGTTGGTGTAGGAGAGGCTCTCGCCCTTCAGCACCTCGAACGGCCGGGTCCGCCATCCGGGCCCGCCCTGGTAGATGGCCGCCCGCTGGTGCGGGTTCTCCCCGTATCGCAGGCGGAGGGGCTCGCGTCGTAGGACGAGGTTCGGTGGGAACTGGTCGTCCGGCGGAGGCCGGGCGAACAGGCCAGCGGCGATGGCCGTGTCGTATTCGGCCACTCGCTCGAACGCCTGCCGGGCAAGCTCGGCTCGGGTCGAGGCCGATAGACTACCCCCGTGCTGACGGAGCTCCTCGAGGAACGGGCCGTACTGCGGGGGGGCCGTGAGGACGGCGACCCCGTCGTGGTTCTTCGCGGCCGCCCGAACGAGGGTGACCCCACCGATGTCGATGAACTCCTCCCGGTCCGTCGCTCCCGGAGCGTCCAGGAGGTGTTGCTCGAAAGGATAGAAGTTGACCGCGACCAGGTCAAACGCCAGCAGGCCGCGTTCCTCGAGTTCGCGACGTCCCTCCTCGGTGCGCGGCGCGAGGATCCCGCCGAGCAGGGCGGGGTGCAGTGTCTTTACCCGACCTCCGAACCAGGCCCCGATCCCGGTGAGCTCCTCGGCCGGCCGCGCGGGCAGGCCCGCGGCGACGAGGCTGGTCCGAGTTCCTCCGGTCGCCCAGAGCTCGACCCCGAGCTCGTCCAGCCCCCGGGCCAGAGTTTCCAGACCGGTCTTGTCGTACGGCGAGAGCAGTGCCCGCTCGATGCGGACCGCAGGCCCTTCCGAAGCCACCAGCCGTACCCCCAATGGGGAGGTAGGGGGAGGGATAAGTCTCGCGGAACGCCGCGTGCGCGGTCCACCGGGGGCGGGACCCCGGCCATAAGACTAAATACCGCGTCCCAGGGTAAATTGTACCCTCGACCGAGGTGGACTTGGCCCGCGCGTTGAGGACCCGGAATTGGCGTCGGCGTGGCCGTCGCGGCCAGGTCGCCGCGGTCGCCACCCTGCTGGGCCTGCTCCTCGTCGTGACGTTCATCGCGAACTTCCTCACGACCGTCGTCCCGAACCAGATGCAGGTGAACGACCTCAACCACGTCATCCTGGTCGAGAACCAGTTCGGCCGCCTGGCGGCGTTGCTCTCCTCGGCCGGCGCCCAGGGCCGGACGGGGAACCAGATCGTCCAACCGCTCACCCTCGGCTCGGATGGGGTCGCCCCGTGGGCCGCCCAGGACGGTTCCACGGTCGGGAACGTCCAGAACGGCTCCAATGCCTCGTTGAGTTTCGGTCTCCTCGGGGCGACCGTCTACTCGCCCCCGCTCGGGCCGACCCAGGGCGGTCCGGCGCTGCCCGCGTCCTGCGCCTTCACCTCCGGTGCCGATGTCGGCATCGCCTGCACGGCCGCGCTCACGAAGCTCGCCTACAACTTCTCCGGGAACTCGAAGGCGTTCACGATCACGTCACTCCTCGCTACGGGCCTCTACGCGTTCAACTACTCGACGAACCACTCGAGCATCTCGGTCAGCGCGACGCTCGGGACGAAGGTCGACCTCCAGGTCCACGGGAGCAACAACAGCATCACGCTCTCGGTCCTCGGCGGCACCTCGATCAACGTGACGGTCATCGGGAACAACGACTACCTGAACCTCGGCGCGACCGGCACCGCGAACGTCGTGGTGCGGAACTACGGCACCTCGAACGCGCTCTACGAGAGCTCCGCGGCGGCCGGCAAGATGCTCGTCATCTCGTACGGGAACTCGGACTCGATCACGGCCAATGCCACCGCCGCGATGACCTACACCGCCTATGTCACGGGGTTCAACTCGACGGTCCCTTCGTCCTCCCTCTGCCCCTACGACAACGTCTCGAAGACGGAGGGGCTCCACGGTACGGGAGCGTCCGCCACCTACACGGCGTACTTCAACAACACCCACTACACGGGAGTCGTCCCCGCCGCCCCGTGGACGGTCCACGACCAGGTGGTCAGCCAGACGACCTGCCCGCTGTTCGCGCGGCAGGCGATCGCGCTCCAGTCCCCCGCCGCCGCCGGCACCGGGCCGATGGTGAACCTGGTCAACACCTACGCCCCCTCCGGCGAGGTCGCCTACGATGAGGGCGGGGTCGTCTACGCCCAGTACGGGGCCTACCCGGTGTTCATCGACACGCCCTCCATCGCGCTCACCGTCCTCGGCGGGGTCGGCGGTCAGGTGACGGCCGCCTCGATCTGGCTGCCGTACTTCTCCAACTGGGTCGGGTCGGCCGCCGGGATCGGCACCACCACGCTCGACCTCGGCCTGCTCCACACGGCAACGTACCGCATCAATGCCACCGGCTCGACCTTCGGGATCAACCCCAACGTCCCGATCACCCTCGTGATCCGCACCCCGTTCGCCGAGGCGTGGAACTCCTACCTCAACGGCGACCTCGCGTTCGCGGGACTCTGGTCGTGCGCCCCGGCCGCGCTCTGCACCGGGACCTACACCCAGGGCGGTCCGCTCGGCGTCGTGACGATCACGATCCCCACCACCCACCTGCAGGCGCTCAAGATCGGTACGACGATCTTCTCGCTCGCCCTCGCCTAGGTATCCGACCTCAGCGCGGTCGACGTCCGCGGGCCGTGCCCAGCCACGCCTTGGCCCCGACGAGGGTTCCCCAGGTCTGGACGGTCGACAGCGTCAGCTGACCATCGAGCGGCCCCGACCACAACGCGCGGGCGATCGCCACCTGAAGGTGTTCGACCTCGACCACGGCCCGGGGACCGTCCGAGCGAACCAACCGGAACGGGACGCCCGAGGGCGCGGCCTCGGAACGGCGACGCAGGGCGCCCTCCCACCATCGGGGGGAGAGGGCGGGAAGGTGTTCCCCCGCCACCTCGAGGCCGAGGTAGCGGGGTCGAGGGTCCGACGACCTAGCGGACGAGGTCGATGACTTCCTCGGACTCACCGGCGGCGTAGCCTCCCTTCTGTCCGAGGAGGCTCGTCGCGCGCACGCCCGTGATGATGAGCAGCACCCGGATGGTGTTCTCGAGGTCGGGCGAGTTCTCGACGGAGCAGCCCCAGATGATCCGAGCCCGCTTGGAGATCTTGCCGCCGACCAGCGCCGCGGCCTTCTCGGCCTCGCTGACGGTCATGGTCGGTCCGCCGATGACCCGGACGAGGGCCCCGGTCGCGTCCTTCAGGTCCACCGAGCCGAGCAGAGGGGACGTGAGCGCCTCGGTGACCGCCTCGGTCACACGGTCGGTCGCGCTCTCGCTCTCGCCGAGTCCGATGAGCGCCACCCCGCCGTCCTTCATGACGGTCAGGATGTCGGCGTAATCGAGGTTGACGAGCCCGGGCCGCGTCACGATCTCGGTGATCCCCTTGATCGCGGTCATGAGGCAGGCGTCCGCCAGCTTGAACGCCGCGTCCAGCGGCATGCGGGGGACGAGTTCGAGGAGCTTGTCGTTCTGGATGACGATGGTCGTGTCGCAGACGCGGCGCAGACGCTCGAGTCCGTCCCGAGCCTGCTCCATGCGCGCGGCGCCCTCGCCCGAGAAGGGGAGGGTGACGACGCCCATCGTGAGGGCGCCGGCTTCCTTGGCCAACCGGGCCACGAGGTGGGCCGAGCCGGTACCGGTTCCGCCGCCCATGCCCGCCGTGACGAAGACGATGTGGGCCCCGTTGAGGAACGCCCGCAGCTCCTCCTCGTTCTCGCGCGCGGCCTCTTCCCCGATCTCGGGGCGAGCGCCAGCGCCGAGACCCTTGGTGGCGCGTCGGCCGATGAGGATCTTCCGGGGCGCGTGGATGGTCAAGAGGTGCTTAGCGTCGGTGTTGATGGCGCACATTTCCGCGCCTTGGATTCCATCCTCGACGCAGCGGTTGATCGTGTTGGAGCCACCGCCTCCGCATCCGACGATTCGGATGTTGACCTTCAGCGTTTCCGCCAACTTCGCGAGTTCCGCGTCGTCGGCGCTGCCGTAGGTCGGCGCGGTCGGCTTCTTGTCGTCGACCAGGGTTTGGTTCTCCTGGTGCTTCGCGATCGCTTCTTGGATGATGGACTTCATTGGTGCGTATCCCATCCTGTTTGTCAGACGAGCGTCATACGCTCTGGGGAAGCAGTCGGGGGGTTGTTACATAAACGTTTGCGTTCAATGGAGGTTGTCGGAGAATCACCCCGGAGGGGGGGATATTCCGACACCCATGTCGGGTCCCTGCCAATTTTCCGACATTATGGCCTTCGCTTCCGGTGTCAGGCCTGCCGGAACGTCCAACCGGTCAAGTGGTGGCGGAGTAAGGAAGCTTGGCAGGACGCCGCATTCCACCATCGCGTGGATGAGCATCCGAATGTTGTGGGCGATGGCCTTGCACAAGAGTTCGTTGGTTTGGGAATCGAACTTGTGCGAGAGTAGTGTCTCCCCTAGCGTCTGTTTCATCGCCCCGAATGCGGACTCTACTTGGGCACGATCCCCATAGTGGTTGTCGAAATCCTCTCGATAGGCGTAGCAGTACTGGAACATCCGATGATACATTCGGCTCCCGTTTGCCTTGCCAGTGGCGTTGGACTTGGGCGGGCTGAAAAGCAGTGCGCCATAGTCGGCGACAACGTCGAAGTTTCGGCGAGATCCGTAGGCCTTGTCCGCCAGGACTTCTTGGAGCTTGAATCCCGTGGCGGCCGCCCGCTCCAAGAGGAGAGGAAGTTGGGGAGCGTCACCTGCGGTTCCTTCGGTGACTGTTGCCGCGAGGATTGCATGAGTTCGCACCCCAACCATTGCGTGGAGCTTCATCCACATGTTCTTGCGCTCCGGAGTGTACCTCTCGTTTCGGTAGTAGTGAAATCGAGTTGTCCGGAATCCGGTCGAGTCGATTGCGCATCGGTTCTCAATCGCGAGAAGCGGCAGGACAGACCGAGCGACCATGTCGAGCAGGACGGGCGTGATTTCAGGCTGGCAAAGAAAGTCCGAAATGCCCTGCCAAGTCGGAAACGCGCCGATGTGTCCTTTGGCCGCAGCATCCACACGAAGCTCGGCGGTTCGTCTGCAACCTACACCGTCCCGGACCTTGTCCACGGCACAGAAAATTTGGTCCCGAAGTGGTATACGGGGTCGGCCCGCTCGGTGAGGGTCCCGGTCGGGTTCGGCAACGCCCTTGCAAAGTTCTCGGAGGAGGATCGGAAACAGCCGACCTTCATCGACCTGACTCCGATTGTAACTTGGCCAGTCAATCTTCTTCCGACGTGTTGAAGTCTGCCCACGAAACTGCGCCGCCAGAGTCAGTGAATCCTGAATCCAAAGGCGGGCGAACCAGATGTGCTTGCAAGGGGCCGGCTCCCGACGGCCGAAGTCCTCGCAATCACAGGCCTCGCCGGCCCCCCCGATACCAATTCCATTGACCGCGTGGAAGCCAGTTCCCTTCTCGGACGGAACCAGGAATCGACCGGGCGTAGTAGATTCGAGTGCCCGCACACCGCGGCGGAGCATCTCGAGAGCACGCAGCTCCCGGACCGGTAGTTTCTCGGAGAGGTCAATCATGCGTTGTCCTACATATTGACCTACAAGTCGAGAGTACTTAAGCCTTAATCCCACATATTGCCCTACTGGTTGGTCCAGTTGTGGGTCAAAAGCCTCAAGTATCGCCAGGACTTCGTCCGTGGTGAATCCAGTGTCGAAAGCGATCGAGTCCAAACTGGTCAAGGCCATCAAGCGATCCGATTCGCTGCGTACAACCGTCCCATCGACCGTCGTCGACGTACTCGGAGTTGACGCCGGTGACTCCCTCAGGTGGACCTTGGATCCTAAGGGCTCTCGAGTAATCGTTTCGAAGTCGCAGGGTGACGCTGCGACGAAGAAGTAGGAGTCCAACCGACGCTGGACGCCCTCGTACGGAGGGCTCCGCGATGGGCGATCAAATCGAGTTCGCACGGGATGAAACGCTTCGGAGGATTAATACCACTAATCTTCGAAGATGATTATAAGTGTATTATCTGAATAATCAATGGTCACATTTTTAATCATGTGACACATGTCGATAGATTGACCATGTCGGGTGCACTTGTCCTTGACGTGTCAGACACGTTCGCTGACAAGGGGGCAGAGGCCAAGCTCATCGAGCTAATGGAGCAAAACCCATCCGCGCTGTGGAGCGTCAGCAAGTTCGTCCAGGTGGGTGGGTTGGTCCGGGCCCGAGTAGACCGCGCAGTGATCAGTCTAGAAGCCAAGGGTCGGATCCACGGCGAGACAATTGGTCGAACTCGGGTAATCCGCTACGTCTCCCCAACGGCCACAAAGGACGTAGGGCAAAGCCGGCCGTCGGGGAATGGTACCAGGACAAGCCGACCCCGGCCGATATGATTCGATTGGTGCAGATTCTAGAGAGAGCTGCACGCCGATGGCTTTGGGATTTTAATGCCCGAGAGGGGTGCTCTGTGATTCTATTCCCCGACTTGTTATTTTATTCGGTCGGACTAGGCAGGAGGCGGAACGGCCGCTCGCTATCCCGGGGCCTTGGGGGGCCCTGGCGTGGGGGGCGACGGCTTTGTGCAAGAGTTCAGAGAGCGCGGCCCGGTAGGCACCATCGTAATCATCCATTATTTCAGTTCTTTCGTCAACAGAGTTTGACTGAACATTTTCACGCCGATCGTGAGATAACGCCGACGGATCGTGAGCCGCAATGGAGCGGAATCAAACCAAGGAGTCCGCGAGGGTTCGACCGAAGGGAATTGACTCGCGAAGCATCATATCGGTTCTCATTTCCCTTTCATTCCTAGCGGCCGGAGGATCACTCATCTCTGCAAGCGGAGTAGCAATCGCAGGTCCCGGTGTAATTTGTGAGCCGTGTACCGCGTGCGACCCTTGCGCTAACTGTCCGACTGGCATCTCGTTAACCTACACCATCTCGGTCCAGGCGAACGATACCAATACCACCATTTCTTTTATAGAAACGGACTCGTTACAATATTCTTACGTCAACTTGACTTGGGGACCCGGAAGTTCCTCGGACTTTCTAGCCCTCACAAACTTTCTGGGAACCGCATATCCAACTGCCGGGAGTGTCTTCCTCGACTACTTGGAGCCGTCCTCGACCTATAGCTATTGGCTATGGGGATGGTCAAGTTGTAAGGATGATTCGGGCGTCCACATGTACCATACAAGCTCCACGTATACCGCCTCGTGGAATACTAGGTCGGACTCCTCGAGTAGGATCGTGGGGGTTGTAAGAGACCAGTCTGATAACCTCGCACCTGCCAACCAGATCGTATCCCTTTACGAACCGCTCTGCAGTGGGGACCAAACCTTTGAGACATTTATCGCGTCGGGAGGAACCTTCTCGATAACCCCCGGTAGTTGCATGCAGTCACCTGGATTCATTCTAAACTATAGCGACGTGGCGGGTACCAATTGCATCGTCATTCAAGGTAACCCCGACTGCCAGACCGCCCCCTGGTGGCTAGTCAGCGGCGTTGGGCACTGGAATACTTCCACAACAATCTGGGCCCCCGGATTCTACACGATATGGGCTCCACAAAACTACAAGACATACGTGCCGGCGAGCACAGAGTTTGTTCACACCAAGTACGCCGACATATCCAGTTACTCCTCCTCAATCTACACAACGACGGGCAGCATAGTTGACCTGGGAGGGAGTGGAGCTTCAACGAGCGTCTCCGCAGTCGGTCAATGGGGCACGACCTCCGTTCCTTCAGGTGACAACTTGACTACGAATGCAGAGGAGTGGACCACGGGCACGCTGACGATAAATGCTGTGAACAACGAGCGGCAGCCGACGCTGTCGACTTTGAACTTCTTCGATCAGGTTGGGTATTCCTTCAACCTCAACCAATGGCATGATTGGCAAACCACCACGCCATCCAGCGGTGCGTGCACCAAGTTCGATACTTCATCCGCTACTTTTTCACTGACAATCGCTGGATCCTACGAGGTCCAAACGGGATACGATGTCGAACTAGGTTTCTCTCTGGGTGTTCAATCAGATGGTACCGGCGTGGGTGTTGGGCTGCAGGTCGACGTGCCAATTCAGAACACGCTGGAGTCCACATCGGGGTATTCCACGACCGTGACTTTCACATTCACCAACCCATACTCAGTCGGCACATACGCGTATTTCTTGACCAACACACAGGGCGGTTCGAGTTCTTCGAGTTCTAACGCGATTGTGGCACATACCTGGCTTGTGAGCAGCTGCTGAAAATAGGCATCCGTTACATCAGGGGGACAATGATCCATCGCTCTCCAGCATTTTATCCGAGGCACTGACAAACCAAGTCACCCATTCATTCATCGGAACCCCCGGGGTGTGAATCAATCGGGTTGGAAATTGGATCGGGGCCGTCACGAACTAGCTCCCCGGGCTACTTGCGGGCTAGCAACTCAAATGCACACTTCGAACTTGTCGCGTCGTGCGGGACTAGTCCCCATCATTCCCGCCCCTGTACTCATCGACGAACCATTACCCTCCTCGCGTCCAGAAAAAGGATATGGCCCTGGAAGCAGTTCGGCGAATACTTTGGGGGTTTTGTGAACACTGTTGATGGGGGACGCAGTAAAGACTCTAAACCCGAGTCCCCACACGTCTTGACCGGAAACGAGCAACCCCAGATATCGCACCGATCGTGGGTGGTTCGGCGCGTCCCAACCGTAGTCGCTGCTGTCCTTGCAGCCATCTTGCTCATTCTAACAACAATCCTCGTCCTCAACAACGGCGCACTCCCATTTCGAACCACTGTTTCAGAGGAGAATCCAATCATCATCGAGATAAACGGTGTCGATAGGCAGCTTGTCTACAAGGGGAATTGGGGAGGGTACTTCGGCCCGACGACGAACGACAGCTGTGCATTTTGTCCGGTTGGAGCCCAGGCAGGAGCCGCTATCAGGATCCCGCTCGTAACTTGGTACCCTCCTGTAAATCTGTCATTCTGGGTCTTCACCAACGTATCGGGACCATTTCCCGTCCAGGGAGCTGGCTGCAGCCCTGCGCCTTGTGTTTTTCCTTGGCTTTCAGTGGAGAGCTTGGAGACCTACGTACCTGCAGACACTCTCAGTTCAATGACATTGTTTGGGGTGTTTCTACTGCCAAACACACCGAGTTCCTTGACGAATGTAATCGACTTCAATGCGACTTTGTGCCCAATCAGCATATGCCCGGCGCCAACACTCTGAATATTCCCTCGACAGCATGCCCTATTGGCACCTCTTCCCGGGTTGCTTCTATGCGATGAGGGGTCATTCAGGCGGCGTGGACGGGCTCGGAACCCCTAACATCGGTTGCCTTGCTGGTTCGTGAACCGCTCAGAACACGGCCCCGAAACACTAACGAAGGTGTTGGACCCGGTGGCGGCTCCAGAGGCCCCACCGGGTGCTCTGGCGAGCCCGCGGCGCGATTTTCAACAAGTGGGACGTTGGAAGCCAACTGTCAAGACGGCGGGCCCTGACGCCTGCGAAGCATGTTTCCCGCGTCAAGCCGCTCAACAGATGGGGGGTGCGGGTGCGTTACAGGCCGGGAGGGTTCTGCTTCACAAATGAGGTTCCGCGACAAAGCACACTACGGTGTCAAGCTGACCTTGACCCGGGGGAGCTTCCCCTTCTTCACGCCGAAGAATTCCGCGAGGGCGGTCCGAGCCCAGTCTTGCCCGATCTCCTGAAACCCATATCCCCAGGCGGCATGTCGAACGCAGACGGGGTACGACCCGGTTTTCTTCCGACCTTGGAATACCTGAAGATAGGCCACGCTGGGTTCAGGGCAGAAAGTACAGTTCGTCATATTATTGCATTGATCCTCGCTTCCGACGATTGAACGGTCTAGAGATACTACAGGTTGAACCGACTCCGCAGGAAGCCGAAAGCCGTCCTACCCTTGGAGGTGTGGAAAGTGACCTGGGGATCTGACCCCGGAGGCCTGGGGCCCCTGCCCTGATTGATAATGGCCCACTCAAGTTGCGCCTGACCCCAGCTGATGCTGACATCCAGCGGGGCTGGTGCTCCGTCCAGTACGACTGCATTCCCGGCAGAATCTACGTGGAGCGTTGCCGTGCCATCTTCAGTGGTGAAGCACCAAGCTTGGGGCAGGTACCCTCTAACCAGTCCCGAGAAGAGTCCCGAGAGGTGGGGCTTGAGTTGGCTTTCGACCTGGGGGCATACCGGCGTTAGGGTTTCCCGAGTTGACGTCATCAAGAGGACGACCGGCGTATTACTATATTACCGCCGACGTACCAGGAAAGCATATTACTTACAAACTAGATTACCCGGCTAAGTGTAACATGACCGAACCCAACACAACTAAGCGGGTGACCATCTCGATTAAGCTATCTCCCGATATATGGAGGCAGGCAAAGCGAGCAGCTCTAGAGCGCGATGTCACTCTGGGCCAGTTGGTGGAAAACGCTATACTCAGGGAGATACGTAGCCTGAATATGAAACCATCCGGAAGCGTATAGAGATGGAAATCGAGTGGCTCCTCGAGGATTCCGATTCTCTTGCTCACGCGTCGAAGCTTAGGGTAGACGGCAAGTCTGCTCTCGCCCCCCTCAAAGCGGAGGTCGTGTCTCCGCTCCACGCCACGACTCGGGGAGAGAGGACCTTGATCTCGCGTAAGGGGAAGCCCGGGCCTTCCAAGCCAACCCTAGCGATCGCTGGCGAGCCACTGGCACGCCCTACGCTCGAGACAGTCGGCTACAGCAAAGCGTCCACGGATGAGCTGATCAGACGCCTCGGCTCTCGGCGCATGGACGACTGCATCAACCTCGTATACACCCGAATTCCCGGTCGTTTCACTACCTCTGAGGGGGTCCCGTTGCCCATGCCCCCACTTGATGACATCCGTGCCTCAGCTTTGGTTGACGTCCAAATTGAGGCTGGGGCGAGTCTGGTCATCCCACCTCTCCCGACTGGACTGTCGAACGAGGCACTTTTCCGACGATGTCTGGAAAGGACCCGGGTCGCCGTCCAAACTTCTAGCGGGAAACAGGACATCATC
>Ga0187858_10000326_pt1 | contig 60224 bp, 61 predicted proteins | sample June2016WEW_8_15_FD_133015 | JGI IMG/M metagenome (GOLD analysis project Ga0187858, IMG submission 133015) | Peatland microbial communities from SPRUCE experiment site at the Marcell Experimental Forest, Minnesota, USA - June2016WEW_8_150 | ecosystem: Environmental > Terrestrial > Soil >...
AGCTGCGCATGCATCTGGCGTGGCGATGGTTCACGGGACTGGGGTTCGATCAGGAGATTCCGCATCACTCTACGTTTTCCAAGAACCGGCATGGACGATTCCAGGAATCGAATCTGTTTCAGGCGTTAGCACAACTTTCCCTCTTCCATTCGCCTTTTACCGAGTCAATGAGTGAAATTGAGATGTTACAACAGTTGTCGTCAGCGGCAGACCGAGCCAACCCGCAACTTGTTCAGATGGTCGTCGAGGCGCTGTACTCCCATCGTCCACGGAATCTGAAGGAATCGAACTCGAAAAAGGGCCGCCCATCCATGCGACTGAATTAAGCGATCTGGCGCGATGTCTATTCCAAAGCGATTCTGTTCGGTCTGGCACGCAAAAAAAGTGCAGTACCTGCCTCTTCCTTCCCCAACGATGCTGTCGAAAATGAGAACCGATAGCCCGCTTTGCTGTCCCTCGATTACATTCCAGACCTGTCTAATTCGTCTGTCGTCGACTAGCCAGTGAGGAAACGAAACGGGAAGAGCAGCTTGATCTGGGGGGAAGAAGATGTCCGCCATCCTGAAAAGGGAGGACCGATATACTGGAAGCCCCATCTGGCAGCGAGAGCGCGCATAGCCCGTGCGCGAAACATGTAGGGGATTCGGATCAGGCCAAAGATCAGTGTCAGCAGGGCCAGCGCTGGAAGGAATTTGAGAAGTATCACAGCGGCTATTCTCATTCGCTCACAGCATCATGTCTAGTGTAACTGTCGAAACCAGGCCTCACTCAAGATCCCTCACCGAGGGGTCTGCCTGACAGTTAGCGACCCCACCCGACGGCGCGCTCGAAGGTTACCGTAGTAACCTCCGGTAACCTACCCGTGATCTAAACATCTGGCGGCGAACGTCATATGATGCGACGTGATGTCCAGGCTCCACATCTCGGCGCTGGTCTCGGGAGTTGGACTGCTGGTGGCGTTTGCTTTGGCTCCCGCAGTGTTTCCCAACGCCTACTTTCGCGTGGCCATGGGAGACCTGACTCCACTGCTGGCGATCACGGCTGCCGTTATCGTCTCCGCCCGAAACGCCTTTGACAGCCGTGGGCATACACGCCTGTTCTGGGGTCTAATCACGGCGGGCATGGGTATGTGGTGTTTCAACCAGGCCAATTGGGTGTGGTTTGAAGTGCTGGTTCGAAAGCCGGTACCCGACCCGTATTGGGGGGATGTCGTGTTGTTTCTGCACATTGTCCCCATCATGGCGGCCGTGGCCATCCGCCCGCACCAGGCCGATGAACGCGAGGGGTTGTTGCCGAGCGCGCTGAATGTCCTGATTCTGCTGGTGTGGTGGGTCGCGGTCTACGCTTTCTTTGTTTTTCCCGACGAATACATCGTCACCAATGTCGCGCTCTACAGCCCGCGTTGGAATCTGTTGTATGTGGTCGAAGGACTGATTTTGATTGCCGTGTCAGCATCGGCGTTTTTCGCCAGTTCCGGATCGTGGCGCGTGCTCTATCGCAACATTTTTTTGGCCAGCGTTTTCTACACCTTCGTTTCGGAAGCCATGAATGCCGCCTTCTTGCGCGGCGTCTACAAGACTGGCGGTATTTACGACCTGCCGTATCTCGCCTCGGGGCTGGGGTTCTTCTGGGTGGCCATGGCCGGGCGGCGCTGCCTTGGCGATACCCAGGTGATGCCATCGATCGCTCGGGCCAGCCGCCCGGTCGCCCCTCTACTAGCGAAACTCGCTCTGCTCTCTCTGCCCCTGATGGGATATTGGGCACTATTCCTGAGCCAGGAGCAGGCTTACCTGCGCCAGGTCCGTTTTGGCGTGGCCATGGGCGGCGTCGCGCTGCTGGCCTTTGTGATTTTTCTCCAACAACAGCTGCTGGACCAAAAGCTTCTGGATTTGCTCAAGCGTTCGCGCCGGAGCTTTGACAACCTCCAGCGGCTGCAGGGAAGAGTGATTCAACAAGCCAAGCTGGCTTCGCTCGGAGAACTGGTCGCGCTCGCCGCGAGCGAACTGGAGTTCCCGCTCTCGGCTATCTTGAACAGCTCGGAAAGGATGGCTGCCAGCAGCAACCTGAGCCGCGAACAACTCGCCAACGCGCAGAAAATCGGGCAGCAGGCGCGGCGCACGCGCGAACTGGTCAGCGATCTGCTCAGCTTCGCGCAGCAGACTCCGGGAGAAAAAAGTCCTCTCGAACTAAAGCCTCTTCTGCAGCGCGTGGTTCAAATGGAAGGATTCAAGCTCGAAAACAAGAAGATCAGCCTGAGCGTGGAAAGCAATGACAAGGTCCCCCTGCCTCGCGTCCTGGGCAACGCCAACCAACTCTTGCAGGCCTTTGTTCAGATCGTCGAAAACGCCGTGGACGCATTGCAGGAAATCGGCGGCGGACGTCTGCAGATCTCGCTCTGGCGCGAAGCGGAAGAAGTCGTCGTCCAGTTCGCCGACTCCGGCCCGGGGCTGCGCGATCCCGAGCGCGTCTTCGATCCTTTTTACACCACCAAGCCGGTGGGCAAAGGCACCGGTCTCGGACTCAGCGCCACTTATGGCGTAATCCAGGACCACAAGGGGCAAATCACATGCAACAATCGCCCCGAAGGCGGGGCCATATTTGAAATTCGCCTGCCCGTGCTCAAGATCGCCGCGCCGCTTGCCGAAGCGGCCCGGGTCTGAGTCTGGACAAGTATTTCTTATTCCACAATGAATGTTCGGGGCGTGACGTCTGGCCCTCAGGGGCTAAAGCCCGCATTTCTTGCAGCCCTGAGCGGCACGGCTAAAGCCGTGCCCTTCCCAAAAACCCAACCCAAGACCTTCCCAAAAACCTAACCCAAGACCATTTATTAGACCAGTCACCGCTATCCACCACTGGCCACAATTGCATCGGCCACTTGTGCCGCCTCCACCGCAAATCGCACGTCGTGCGTCCGGATGATGTGCGCGCCTTTCAAGATCAAAACTGTTTCTGCAGCCAGCGTCCCATAGAGCCGCTCGCCAACGCCCGCGTCTATATGCTTACCATCGCGATCCTTGCCGTCGCGCGCCAGCATTCGCCCAATAAATGATTTGCGCGACACTCCTGCCAGCAGCGGAAATCCCATCTGCTGCAGCTCGGCGAAGTGCGCCAGCAACGGATAGTTCTCCTCGAAACGCTTGCCGAAGCCAAACCCCGGATCCAGCACCAGGTGATCGCGCTTGATGCCCGCCAGGGTCGCCGCTTCCGCCCACTGCCGCAAGTCCCGCTTCACCATGAGCACCGGATCGCCAATCGGCGGCAACGACTGCCATTCTTCCGGCCGCCCGCGGGTATGCATCAGCACTGCTCCGACTTTGAGTTCAGCCAGCGTTTTCGCCATCTTCGGATCCCACCGGAAGCCACTGACATCGTTCACCACCTCGGCCCCGAGTTCGACCGCCGCGCGCGCCACGCTTGCCTTGTAGGTATCGACACTAACCACCGCATCGGGCCGTCGCCGCTTCAAATCGCGGATGACGGGCAGCACCCGCCTCCGCTCTTCTTCTTCTGATACGGGCTCTGGCGCGCCCGGCCGCGTCGACTCTCCACCCACGTCAATAATGGTCGCGCCTTCGTCCAGTAACTGCTCGGCGCGGACTACGGCCTTTTCGGCATTGATGTAGAGTCCTCCGTCGGAAAACGAGTCGGGAGTTACATTGACGACGCCCATGATCAGAGTGCGCCGCCCCAACTCGAGGACGCGAGAGCCCACTTTCCACTGAAAAATCGCCCGCATGTTACGGCTATTCTAGTGGAGCGAGGGGCGTCGCGCCGGTTCGGCAGTTTGGCAGCCCCTTCGACTTCCCCCTCGGCTTCGCTCGGGGCTTCGGCAAAACAGGGCAGGCTCGCGGGGACGCCCGGCTCTCCATTTTTCGGATGTTACAATCCACTGCATGCTTCGCCGGCGGTCAGTTGCGCCTCTCGTTCCCATCGTGCTCCTGCTGGTTGCGAGGCTGCTGGCCGCACCCGGCCAATCTTTGCAGGTTCGGCCGCTAGCGGATCGGATTGCGGAAGTGCTCAGCGCTCCCGATCTTGCCCGCGGCTTCTGGGGGATCGAAGTCGTTTCTCTGTCGTCCGACAAAACGCCGGGCATAACGACGGGCAAAACGTTGTACTCGCAAAACGCCGACAAACTCTTCACTCCCGCTTCGAACACCAAGCTTTTCACCACCGCCGCGGCGCTGGCGCTGATCGGTCCCGATTACAAGTTCCGCACCACCGTCGAAACCACCGGCACTCTCGACCGCTACGGCCGGCTGAACGGAGATCTCGTTCTGGTCGGCCACGGCGATCCCAATCTTTCCGGACGCGAACTGCCCTACGACCTCAAAACCCAGCGCAACGACGATCCCATTCAAGCTCTCGAAGCGCTGGCCGACGCGCTGGTGCAAAAAGGCGTGAAATTCATCGACGGCGACATCGTGGCGGATGACTCCTACTTCGCCTTCGAGCGCTTTGGCGAAGGTTGGAGCCAGGATGACCTGGTCTGGGCCGACGGCGCTCCCGTTTCCGCGCTGACGGTCAACGACAACGTAGTCTTCGTCAACATTCTGCCCGCCGACCGGCCCGGCGAAAAGGCGTTCGTCAGCGTCAAGCCCTTCGCCGATTACTATCGCCTCGACAATCGCATCATCACTACTCCCGCCGGCACCGGACGCAAGTTCTTTGTCAACCGCGAGCCGGGATCGACTGTGCTGACCCTCTGGGGCAATATGCCGCTCGATGACGCCGGTGCGAATGAAGCTCTCGCCATCGAAGATCCCGCCGAGTTCGCCGCCGGGCTGTTCCGCCAGTTACTCGAGAAACGCGGCATCGTAATTTACGGGCACCAGCGCACTCGCCACACCGAACTCGCCACGCTTTCCACCTTCGGCGTGAACGCCGTCGCGCCGTCGCGCGGAGGCAGAGTTGGCGACAAAGACGACGACGGCCAGGCGCGTCCTCTTAAAAGCGATCAGCCGATCACGCTTGCCAGTTACGAATCGAAGCCACTACTGCAGGATATTCGCGTGATCAACAAGGTCAGCCAGAACCTGCACGCCGAAATTCTGTTGCGCCTCCTGGGACGCGAGCGTGGCAACGCCGGAACAGTTGAAGGCGGCCTCGAGGTTCTTCGCGGATTTTTGACTAAGGCCGGGGTCTCTAGCGACGAGTATGTTTTTTACGACGGCTCCGGACTATCGCGCCAGAACTTAGTAACTCCGCACGCCATTGTTCAGTTACTGCGTTATTGCTCGACGCAACCCTGGGGCGCCGACTATAAGGCGACGTTCCCGGTCGCAGGGGTGGACGGCTCACTCAACGAACGCTTCACGTCTCCCCGGCTGCGAGACCGCATTGTGGCGAAGACCGGGTCGCTGGGCGGAGTGAAGGCACTTTCCGGATATGCCACCACCGATGGCGGACAAGTGGTTGCCTTCTCGATACTCTCGAATAACTTCAATCTACCGGCGAAGCGAGTTACGGACGCGATTGATGAGTTAGTCCAGGCGATCGTCGACGACGCGCCGGCGGGACACTAGGAGTATGGAGGGCTGTAAAGCCTTTACCACAGGGGACACAGAGGACCACAGGGTCGAGCCTGAGCTGGCATATACATCCGAGTATTCCCATCTTCTTCCCTACGCGCTCCAGCACTTCGAGCGCCTGCTGCAATTCTTCTTTCGTGTGCGTGGCGGTCATGATGGTGCGCACGCGCGCTTTGCCTTCGGGGACGGTGGGAAATGCGATGCCGGTTCCGAGCACTCCTTCTTGGAATAATTCGCGGGAGAAATCCATGGTGCGGCGCCCGTCGCCAATGATGATGGGCGTAATTGGCGTTTCGCTTGCGGGAGTGGTTTGTCCTCCGATGTTGAAGCCGAGCAGGCCGAGTTCTTTTTTCCAGAAGCGCGTGTTGGCCCAGAGCTGCTCCATCCACTGCGGCTCGGTTTCGAGGACATCGAAAGCCGCAATGCAGGCGGCCGCGACCGACGGCGGATGCGATGTCGAAAACAGAAAGGGCCGGGCGCGGTGATAGAGATAGTCGATCAAATCGCGCGTGCCGCAGACGTATCCGCCTAACGCACCGATCGCCTTCGACAAGGTTCCGACCTGAATGTCAACGCGCCCGTGCATTCCGAAATGATCGATCGTGCCGCGTCCGTTGCGGCCGAGCACGCCGGAAGCATGCGCGTCGTCGACCATCATGATGGCGCCGTATTTCTCGGCGGCCTCGCACAGGCCGGGCAGCGGGCCTATGTCGCCATCCATCGAGAAGACACCGTCGGAGATCAGCAGCTTCCTTCCCGGCTGGTTCTTCACGCTGGCGAGTTGCTCCTCGGCGTGGGCGACGTCTTTGTGACGGAAGACGAGAATCTTCGCGCGTGAAAGACGGCAGCCGTCGATGATCGAGGCGTGATTGAGCTCGTCGGAGATAATGAAGTCGTCTTTGCCGAGAAATGCGGAAACCGTTCCTGCGTTCGCCGTGAATCCAGACTGGAACACCACGCAGGCCTCGACGTTCTTGAAGCGCGCGATCTTCTCTTCCAGTTCCATGTGGATTTTCATGGTGCCCGCTATGGTGCGCACGGCGCCCGATCCGACGCCATACTTGCGCGTGGCTGCAAGGGCCGCTTCGCGCAGTTTGGGATGCGTCGTGAAGCCGAGGTAATTGTTCGAGGCGAGGTTGATGACTTGCTTGCCGTCGAAAGTGCAGATCGGCGCCTGCTCGTCTTCCAGGACGCGCAGTTTGAAGTGCGTGCCCTTGGCCTTGAGTTCGTCTAGTTCATCGGTCAGGAACGAGAGGGGGTTGGTGCGCGTGGCTGTGGGCATGGGTCACCTCGTATCCGTATTCGCAATTAGTCTACAACTCCACAACAAGCCGCCTCGGATCACTTTGGCAAATTGTCGAAAAACGCCCTTCTTTTTCTGCGCAGTTCCCTTGCGCTCGTCGGAAGTCTCCTGGCGATTTTCTCGGTGTGCTTGAAGAGCCACACCAAAACGAAGTAGAACATGAGTGAGAACACGACTAAGGTTATGAGAAGAGTCACAAAACCGAGGGTCGGATTAATCAGTCGCCAGAAAGACAGTCTCCACACAATGAGTGCCGAGACAGCGGCGATCGGAACCGCTAACACAACGAAGCCGGCTCGCAACGCGGAAAATTGCCAGGGAGGTTTTTCCGGTTTCAACATACTGTCTCCTTGCGGGTCACCATGACTATACCTTCATACGGGCTCGTTCTTCTTCGGGTGTCCGAGCGCTGCAATCGTTCCCTTGGTAGCACGCAAATAGTCGCCAGGCGCGATCAGAATCTGCAGGCCGCGAATGCCCGCTGAGATGGAAACTACGTCGAACAGTTCGATAGTTTCGTCTACGTACACGGGAAAGTCGCGCTTGGCCGCGAGCGCGGTCACTCCGCCGCGAATGTAGCCGGTTAGCGCTTGCAGTTCCTTCACTGGGACGAGCTGAATCTTTCTTTCTCCCGCCGCGGCCGCCAGCGCTTTCAGATTGAGTTCCTGATCGCCGGGGATGACCGCCATGCAAATTCCGTTGCGGTCGCCTTTTCCTTCAACCCGGGCGACCAGCGTCTTGAAAACCTGCTCCGGCGGCAAGCCGATCTTGGCGGCGACCGTCTCCGCGGCGAGGTCGTTGGGATCTACATCGTACTCGCGCAGTTCGTAGCGGATTCCCAACCGATCGAGCAGGCGCGCGGCGTTAGTTTTCGGAGTCGGTTTCACGTTGTATAGTGTCCAATGATTCGTTGAGGAGGCTTATCGTGCGTCTTCTGCTCCATTGGATTCTAAGCGCTGTAGCGGTGTGGATCGTCGCCCACGTAGTGCCGGGCATTAGCGTGAGCGGGCCGGTGGCGGCTCTGATCGCAGCTGCGGTCATCGGTTTCGTCAACGCAACCCTTGGATTGCTGCTCAAGATCCTCACCTTTCCGCTGACGATCGTGACGCTCGGCCTGTTCTGGTTCGTGATCAACGCGCTCATGCTTGAAGTGGCGGCGGCGTTCGTGCGCGGGTTCCAGGTGCGAGGCTTTGTCGCGGCTTTTGTCGGCGCCATCCTGCTGAGCATCGTGAGTTCGATTTTGCAGTGGCTGATCATGCCGAGGCGCAGCGCGCACTAGGAGGTTTGAAGGCGCGGCGAGCGGCCGAGCTGCGCTCGGCTTGGACGGGGCAGAGCCCCATCCCCACACACAGGCCCGTCCCCACACAACTTTGCTTGTTTTCAAAGAACTGAGATTTTAATTATAAGGCGGGGCTTCCGCGCAGCGCGGCGAACACACCCTGCACTTGGCGCTCGGTTGCATCGAGCGATCCGGAATTATCGATTACGAAATCTGCGGCTTTGATTTTTTCTTCGTCGGGGATCTGCGCGGCCATGCGGCGCGTTACTTCGGCACGGGCGGCGTCTTCCGAAATTGCGAGGCGGCGGGCGAAACGCAGAATGCGCTGTTCGGGATGGCAGGTCACGACGATTAAACGGTCGAAACGGCTGGCGGTGCCCGCTTCGAGGATCAGGGCGGCTTCGACGATCGCGATGCCCTTCGGATCGTGCTGGCTGATCTCTTTCAGCCATTCGTTTTCTTGTTCGATCACGGCGGGATGAACGATTTCGTTGAGTTCCTTGACGCGCGGTGGCGCGCCGCCGGGGACGCCGAACGCGGCTTCGGCTAGGCGGGGCCGGTTGATGCTTCCGTCGGGATTCAGGATTTCGCGGCCGAAGCGTTGGACGACTTCCCGATAGACGGGGCGGCCGGGATCCATGAGCCAATGCGCGACGGCATCGGCGTCGGTGAGGTGTGCGCCGAGTTTGACAAACATCTCGCCGACGACGGATTTGCCGCTGGCGATGCCGCCGGTGAGGCCGAGTTTTAGCAAGGGGTGCTCACGGTAAATCCGTCGTTGGTCGTTGGTCGTCGGTTGTCGGTCGCCGGTCGTTCGCTATTCGCTATTCGTCATTCGGCCCGAGGTAGGTTCGACTATCCCAGACAACTACGCCCGGCTCAACTCGGGATGTCTGAGTCCTCTTCGCAGCATGGCGGCCTTTACCGTGTTGGCCATCAGCATGGCGATGGTTAGCGGGCCTACGCCTCCGGGAACGGGCGTGATGGCGCCGGCGATTTCGGCTACCTCGGGGTGCACGTCGCCTACCAGGGTTGAGCCTTTGGCCAGGAACGTTTCTTCGCGCTTCTTGTTTCCGGAAAAGAAACGGTCGAATTCCTTTGGATCGGTGATGCGGTTGATACCTACGTCGATCACGGTGGCTCCCGGCTTCACGTAGTCGCGGGTGACCATGCCGCCCCGGCCAATCGCCGCTACCAGGATGTCGGCGCGGCGGCAGACTCCGGGCAGATCGCGCGTTTTCGAGTGGCAGACGGTGACGGTGGCGTTCTGATTGAGCAGCAGCATGGCTACGGGCTTGCCGACAATGTCGCTGCGTCCGACGACCACGGCTTCCTGCCCGGCGATTGGAATCTGGCTGCGGCGCAGAATTTCCATGACGCCGGCCGGCGTGCAGGGCACCAGGCCCGGACGCTGCGTGGAAAGGTAGCCCACGTTCATGGGGTGGAATCCGTCTACGTCTTTGGCGGGATCGACCGCCAGCAGAATCTTCTTGGAGTCGACGTGCGCGGGCAGCGGCAATTGCACCAGGATGCCGTCGATTTCGTCGCGGCGGTTCAGGCCTTCGACGAGCGCGAGCAGTTCTTCGGTCGTCGCGCTTTCTGCGGGCGTGTGTTGTTCGCTGTAGAGGCCGACCTCCTCGGAGCTCTTCACCTTGCCGCGAACGTAGACCTCCGATGCGGGGTTGTGCCCGACCAGCACCACGGCGAGCCCGGGACGAACGCCCGATAATGCCAGGGCTTTCGCCTGGGCGGTGACCTCTGCACGGATTTCACTGGCTATCTTGGTACCGTCGAGAATCCTGGCTGGCATCTGACCTCGTTGCGCCTTGCTAGTGAATGGAAAGGCGATTCTATCGTATCGCTATGCAGGGAGATGCTCGATTTCGAGAGCTACGCTGCGGCTCCCCGCTGCCCACGTCGCTCTAATCACCCCACGGTACAATGTAGCCAGCTATGATTTCCCAGGATCTGCTCGACCTGCTCGTCTGCCCGGTTTGCAAAAAGCCGGTGGTCTTGAATGCGAACGGTGGAAGCCTGAAATGCGGCGAATGCCGCCGGGTGTATCCCATTCAGGACGAAATCCCCATCATGCTGGTGGACGCCGCCACGATTGACCCGGCTTGAGGCCGGAGCCGACCCATCAAGCGACAAAGTTCGGTTTTCTCCCGCCACGAAACGACATTTAGTGTCAATTTGGTAAAGCGTGGCGTTGTTGTGTCTTCCGCTTGCCTCCGGGTTACCCCCGCGCAACCTTTTGCAAGATCTTGGGTTCTAAGAACTTAAGGCTCTGAATGGCCCGTTCTGGCGGGGTACCAAAGTTACGGCATTGCGATTGCATATAACGAATCGCGTTGCCGATGAATCCAATGGGAGCAACGGTGGGGAGGTCGGTGGTGAGAATGGCCATGAAAGAAAGATTTACGGTGACGGAACTGTGCGCCCTCCGAAACGACCTGATCCAGGGCGGCATGGTGGATTCCCGCGAGGCAGCGGAACTGCTGCAGGTTTTTTTGGCGGGGCGGGGCTATGGCGTTTCGCAAGCGGCTGCGATCGACGCTGCGGGACGGGTGGAAATGGCGGGCTGTTCGCTGCCGGTGCTGGAGCGTGAACTGGAAGGGCTCGCGCTGGTGATGTAAGGTTTGTAGGTTTTGCGCGGGTATGCGAGATTTCGCGCAGCAACTGGGACGAGGTTAACGGGAAACCGATCCAGATCAACTCAGCGATGGACAGTTTCTCAGTGCGAAGCGCCGGGCTCAATCGCCCGGCGTTTGTATTTCCGGGGCGGTCTTTCCGGGCCGGAGCCTCTCGGCAAGAGAAAAGACGGCATGCATCTGGCCGCTGGCAATTGAGGTCGGGATCGGCTCTCAGCATTCGGTTCAAGCGGGCACGCGGCAACCTGTCCAAAACATGCTTCCAATGATTGTTCGCAAGAGACACGAAGTTCGTGTTACACTACATTCGTGTCATCCTCTCGTCGTTTACGCAACGTAACCGTAACCCTGGAAGAAGACGTAGCCCAGTGGGCCCGGATCGAGGCGGCGCGCCACGATACCAGCGTTTCACGCTTGCTAGGGGCGCTGCTTAAGAAGCGCATGTCGCTCCAGGGCGGATCTGCGGCGGAAGCGGCTGAGCGACTGGCGGGTTTCGGCAAGCGCCACCGGCTTTCTTTGGGCGGGCTCAAAATCAAGGATCTGATCGATGCAGGACGCCGGTGAGCCGGTTTGTCCTCGACGCTTCCGTCGTCCTGACCTGGTGTTTTCCCGATGAGAATGCCACCATGGCGCAGCATGTCGCCGGGCTGTTCAAGCAAGGCGACACCGCGGTTGCGCCGTCATTCTGGCCGCACGAGGTCCTGAACGCCTTGCTGGTTGCTGAGAAACGCAAGCGCATTTCCAAAGAGCTGGTGCGAAGCTTCCTCGACGACTTGGCAACGCTCCCCATCGTTCTGGAACAGTTTCCCGCCGGAGTTGTTTTTGGCAGGCTCAAGCGCCTCAGCCGCGGGCACCGCTTGACTGCGTACGATGCCGCCTACCTCGACCTCGCTCTGGATAGCGGCTTGGCACTTGCTACTTCGGACGATGACTTGGCGCGGGCGTGCAAGGATGCGGGTGTGCGGCTGGTGCAGGTCTGATACCCGTAGGAGCTCTACTTCTTGAGGTTCTCAACCGCTTTGTGCAGGGCCCGCGCGATTTCCTCGGGGTTGGTTTCCGGGGCGAACTGCATGGGCTTGCCGATTCGCACTTGAATCTTTCCGGGCGCGGCAAACTTCTTCCCGGCGTTCTTGATTTCAAACAAGCCATCGATCCGCATCGGCAGGATGGGGATGTGCAGATTGTTGGCGAGCAGGCCGACTCCGGTGCGGAACGGGCCGAGTTTGCCGTCTTGGGTGTGCTTTCCTTCCGGGAAGACGAGCACGCTGTAGCCGCGATCGACGGCCTCTCCGGCGTAGGCAAAGCTCTTGCGGAAGCCGGACTGGCGCGGCAGCGGGAACAGGTTGAGGAGGGCGATGCCGAGCGTCCACTGCACGCGGTCGTAGATTCGACGCAGCCACGGCCGATCGAATGCCGCTCTCGGGCCGGGCAAGCGCAGCATTTCGAGTGCCTCGCCGCCGGTTGCGGTTGCCAGTTTGTGGCGGATGCGCGCGGGCAGCGCAAACTGGATGAAGCCGACATCGACATCGGCAACATGGTTTGAGATGACCAGCAGCGGCCCGCGAACGCCGCGCAAGTTCTCGCGACCGGTCGCGCGAGGCCATCCCAGAAGAAACACGGCTGGGCGCGCCAGCAGGTAGTGCGACGCCACGCGCAGCCAGGTGGCCGGCCAGCGCAGGGCCCAGCGGGGATAGTGAAAAGCGGGAGAGTGAGAACCGGGATCTCGGAGCTTGCGGTCAACCGCTCGTTCGCTCTGCAGCAGTTTTTCCAGATCGCCGACGGTGGCTGCTTTCGCGAACTTCGTTTCGCTCAGGTCGAGCTGGTAGCGGTCTTCGAGAGCGCTGAGCAGTTCGACTCGTTCCAGTGAGCTTAGGCCCAGGGCGCTTTCGAGGTTCGCGCCCGGTGTCAGGTTGTGCATGTTCTGAATGCTGCGGCCGGTGATTCGCGTCAGAAGTTCCGAGAGCGGGCTGGCGGCGTTTGCCGGCGCTTGTCCGCGGAGGGCTGCCTCGACCGCATCGCGAATCACGTTGCGGCGCGGCTTCTGGGTGGAACTGCGCGGGAAATCTTCTTCGGGCCAGACGAACCAGGTGCGCATGCGCTGATATTCGGCCAGCGTTTCGTTGGCGCGCTGGACGATGGCCTGGACAATATCGCTCGGGACATCGTTCGGGACATCGTTCGGGCCGGCGGCCGATCCATCCGGGCTGCGGTCGCGCAAAATCACAACCGCGCAGGGCTCGGCATTTCCGCCGCGTTCGAGGCCGACGACCACGCAATCTCGAACCTCTTTCTGACCTCGCAAAGCCGCTTCGAGATCCTCGGGATAAATGTTCATGCCCGCGGGCGTGACGATCACTTCTTTCTTGCGTCCCTTGAAAAAAAGATTGCCTTGCTCATCGAGCGCGCCCAGGTCGCCGGTGCGATACCAGCCTTCATCGTCTTCACGTGCGACGGGTTGCAGTTCGCGTCCGTTCCAGTAGCCGCTGGCGACGCCGCTGCCGCGCACGAGAATTTCGCCGTCGTCCGCCAGCTTGATTTCTCGGCCGGGCAGAACTTTGCCGATGGAACCGCGGCTGGTGTGGAAAGGATGGTTCAAGCTGATCAGCGACGTGGTTTCGGTCAATCCGTAGCCCTGGACCACGGCGTATCCCAGGCGATGCCAGAATTCTTCGGTCTCGCGATCGAGGGCGGCGCCGCCGCTGATGATGGCCCAGAACTTCCATCCGAATTGGCGGCGCAGGTCGCGGAAGGTCCACCAGCGCCGCAGGAAGTGCTGGCTCGCAGCGGCAGCGTAGCGCGCGGCAAAATTTTCGCGACCGCGGCCACCATCGGCACAGTCGTCGCTGCGGACATCGAGATCGCGTTCGATTTTCTGCTTCAGCGACTCGATTATGCGCGGGACGGCCACCAGCACGGAAACGCGTTCGCGGCGGATCGTCGCCATGACTTCGGTTGGGTTGAAGGTGTTTTCGAACACGACGGTCGCACCCAGCAGCGGGGGAAGAAAAATTCCCAGGAATTGGCCGAAGACGTGGCTCAGCGGCAGCAGGTTCAGGAAACGAATCGGATGCACGAGCCGTTCGTACTTCAGGTATTTCTTGATCTCGGTTTCGATCGGGGCCAGGTTGCCGACCACGTTGGCGTGGGTGAGCACGACTCCCTTGGGCTCGGCGGTGGTGCCGGAAGTGAAAACGATTTCGAGTGGATCGGAGGGCTGAATCTGGGCTGGACGAAAGCGTGCGGCGGGGTGTTCCGCGACTGCGGCGGCCAGATCGGCGGGATCGATGGTTGCTATACCCTCGATCTTTTCGAAGAGCGGGGCGCGTTCGCGCGGACACAACACCAGCCTGGTTCGCACCTGGGCGCTGATCCGGTGCGCGAAATCGGGGTTGGCGGCATCGTCGACGGGAACGGCGATGACCCCGCAAAGCGCGCAGCCGAGGAACGCCGCTACCCACTCGGCACAGTTCGGGCTCCACAACAGGACCGCATCACCCTTCGCGATCGTGCGCGCCTCGAGCTCGCGGGCGAACTGATACGCTACTTCGGCTACACGCTGGTAGCTCCAACGCTCGCGCCGGTAGCCTCGCGGAAACACGTAGGCGCAGGCGTCATCGCCATCTCTGCCCCAGCGTTCGAAATCGTCCAGCGAATCCAGCAGACTTGCCCGCACACCCTGTTTAGTAGCACAATTCCCAGAACTTTACAGGACTAACCGCGCTCGGGCGGTAGTCTGGGGCCGGATGACAGGATTTTTTCGAGTTCGCGGCGTTATCGTTCGGACCGTGGTTCGGACCATAGTTCGGATCACAGCTCGTGCCATTTTCGCGTTGGGGATGTGTGGCCTGATCTCGTGCTCCGAGCCCGCTTCGACGAATCCAGCGAGTTCGGAGGCATCTTCCGCCGCCGGTTCTGCCAGCTTTCGGGTGGAGAGCCACCCGACGAGTGGGCCGGTGCGCGACCTCAGCCAGGACGAGGCTGCCGGCGGACACATCCTGCGCAAGCATGTGGGACAGACTGACGACGAACGCGAGCGCCTGGAGCGGGAACGCGGCATTACCGGCGCGTCGACCTACACCAATCGCGCGGTTGCCGAGCATGCCGTGGGCGCAGCGATCGCAGAATCGCAGGACCGAATCGAGCGCTGGCTCAGCCGCTCGGGTGGACATCCTAACCTGGTGCTGGATTACGATAGCGAGACGCCGATTGGCCGCACCATCAATCGAAGCAGCGTCAATCGTGGCGAGAGCCAGTCGCGTTCGTGCGCGCACGCGCTGGTTGTACTGAAATACGTTGGGCCCAACGACTATTATGTTCTGACTTCTTATCCGGAGTGCCGCTGATGAACCCGAAATCGGAAATCACCGCCGCCAACTTCCCCGCCCTGCATACGTTCCTGCGAGGCTACTTTCATGAGGATGTCGCCGACGAATACGGAACTCCTCCGGAAGCGGCCGATCAGTTTTGCGAAGACGCCGAAACCGACGAGCGTATTCCCGTTGCTCAAGAGTGGCAGCGACTTACGGAAGTGACCCACGGACAGACCGCTGCTTTGAATGCGGCGCTGAAGAAACTGGGCAGCGCGATTCAGTTGACTGAAGAGGAGATTCCGCAGGTTTCGGCAATCTTCGCCCGTTGCCTGGCCGTGAAATCGCACCGCCGGGTGGCCAACGAGTAAGGGGTTGGGGGTAGTGGTGCAATTTGAGAATTGCCGTCCCTCAGCGGCTAAAGCCGCAATGAAAATACCACGTTTACGGCACGGCTGAAGCCGTGCCCTTTCAAAACCGGCTCAAACGGCACCACTACCGGCCTGGGGCACGCCTTACGCAATCGGTGCGCGGTGCTGTAGCATGGTGAGTCGCCGGCGGAGTGCGTCAGCAAACATTCCTTTGTGACGCAGACTACTGCGTCCCAGTGCCGGCGGTCGATACTATTTGCTGCGGGCAGCTTCGTACCGCGTTATACTCTTTCGCTTGCTATCGTTCCCAGGAGGGTTTGAATGCCGCAAGATACCTTGACGATCACCGACAACCGCACCGGACAGAGCTACACGCTTCCGGTCGAAAACGGAACCATCCGCGCGATGGATCTGCGCAAGATCAAGACCGGCCCCGAAGATTTCGGCTTGATGACCTATGATCCCGCCTTTATGAATACGGCTTCCTGCCGCAGCGCCATCACCTTCATTGACGGCGATAAGGGAATCCTGCGCTACCGCGGTTATCCCATCGACGTTCTCGCCGAGAATTGTACGTATCTCGAGGTCGCCTACCTGCTCCTGTTCGGCGAACTGCCCAAGGCCAACGAATTGAAGAGTTGGGTGAATGACATCACGCACCACACCATGCTCCATGAAACCACCAAGAAGTTCATGGAAGGTTTTCGCGATAACGCGCACCCGATGGCGATGCTAGTGAGCACGGTGGCGGCGCTGTCGACGGTGTATCCGGAATCGAAGAACATTCACGACCCCGCGAACCGACTGCTGCAGATCAAGCGCCTGATCGGCAAGATGCCCTCGATCGCCGCCATGTCGTATCGCCACAGTGTCGGATTCCCGTACGTCTATCCTGACAATGACCTCACCTATCCGGAAAACTTCATGAACATGCTGTGGAAGATGGTCGAGCCGAAGTATGTCGCCAATCCGGTGATTGCGCGGGCGCTCGACATCCTGTTTATTCTGCACGCCGACCACGAGCAGAACTGCAGCACGAACGCCATGCGCGCCGTAGGCAGCTCGCAGAGCGACCCGTATCTGGCCACGGCTGCTGCTGCGGCCGCTCTTTCCGGGCCGCTGCACGGCGGGGCGAACGAAGAAGTGCTGCGCATGCTGGATGAGATCGGTTCCAAGAACAACATTTCCGCATACATCAAGAAGATCAAGGAAGGCAAAGGCAAGCTGATGGGCTTCGGGCACCGGGTTTACAAGAACTACGATCCGCGAGCCAAGATCATCAAGTGGGCTGCCGACCAGTTGTTCGAAGTTACCGGACGCAATGCCAAACTTGAGATTGCTCTGGAACTGGAGCGCATCGCGCTGGAAGATGAATATTTCGTGCAGCGCAAGCTCTATCCGAACGTGGACTTCTACTCCGGCATCATGTACCAGGCGATGGGCTTCAAGCCGGAAATGTTTACCGTGCTGTTCGCGATTCCGCGCACCATCGGCTGGCTGTCACAATGGCAGGAAATGCTGACCGACCCCGAACAGAAGATCGCGCGCCCACGCCAGGTGTGGATTGGGCACAACACACGGGAATTCGTGCCGATGGAGAAGCGGGGGAAGGCGCAAGCCGGGGCGCAGAAGTGAGAATTACGTAGCCTGCTCGGGTTGGGGACGGGCATCCTCGCCCGTCTCAACCGAGCGCAGGTCGAGCGCTGCCTGCCGTCACGGCAACTCCCAGCAACTCTGGATTCGCCCTAGCCGCCGGCAATGGCGCCTATGACGATGAAGGGCTCCGCCCCGGACGCGACCGCGTCGGGGAGTGGGGCGTCGGGCGGCTCATGGGATAGATCCTGCTCGCAGGCGAAGAAGCGCAGGAACGGACGGCGCTGTTGCGTGACGTGGTCGCGGATAGTGCCGCGCAGCATGGGATAGCGGGCCTCGAGCGCGTCGAGGATTGAGCGCTGCGTGGCTGGGCCCTGGACCTCGAGTTCCACGTCGCCGCGAACTTGCGCCAGCGTTCGCAGATGCGGCGGAAGAATAACTCGGATCATATTGGTTTGATCATATTCGTGTGATCATGTTCGTGTGATTATGCGAGCGTTTGCACCTCAACCGAAAGCACGGCCGGGAGATCCCTGACAATGGGGGCCCAGCTGTCTCCGGCATCGGCGGAGGCGTAGACCTGGCCGCCGCTGGTGCCGAAATAGACGCCGCACTTGTCGAGCGAATCGACGGCCATCGCATCGCGCAACACGTTCACGTAGCAGTCGCGTTGCGGCAGACCCTTGGTTAGCGGCTCCCACTCGTTTCCTCCGGTGCGGCTGCGGAAGACGCGCAGCTTGCCCTCCGGAACGAAATGCTCCGAGTCGCTCTTGATGGGGACGACGTAGATGGTTTCGGGCTCGTGGGCGTGCACGTCGATCACGAACCCGAAGTCGGTCGGCAGGTTACCGCTGATCTCCTGCCACGAATCGCCCGCGTTGTCGCTGCGCATGACGTCCCAGTGCTTCTGCATGAAGAGCACTCCCGGACGCGACGGGTTCATCGCAACATGGTGAACACAGTGGCCGATCTCGGCGTTCGGGTCTGGGATGTACTGCGAACGCAGTCCGCGGTTGATCGGCTTCCAGGTCTTGCCGCCGTCATCGGTGCGAAACGCGCCTGCTGCGGAGATCGCGATGAAGATTCGGCCGGGGTTGCTGGGATCGAGAATGATGGTGTGCAGACACATGCCGCCGGCGCCCGGCTGCCATTGAGGCCCGGTGCCGTGGCCGCGCAGCCCGGCTAATTCCTGCCAGTTCTCGCCGCCATCGGTCGAGCGGAACAGGGCGGCGTCTTCTACTCCAGCGTAGACCGCGTCGGGATCGGTGAGCGATGGCTCCAGATGCCACACGCGCTTAAATTCCCAGGGACGCTGCGTGCCGTCGTACCACTGATGAGTGGTGAGCGGCTTGCCGGTTTCCGCAGACGCGTCGTAGACGAACTTGTTGCTTGCGGCCTGCGGGGGACCTGGGGCGGGCGGCTCCCCGGGCGGCGTTCCGGGCTGGTGCCAGGTTTTGCCGCCGTCGTCGGAGCGTTGAATCAGCTGCCCGAACCATCCGCTGGTCTGCGACGCGTAGATGCGATTGGGATCGGCGGGCGATCCTTTCAGGTGATACATCTCCCAGCCCGCGAAGTGGGGGCCGCTAACCTCCCATTTTTCGCGCTTGCCGTCTGACTCAAGAATGAAAGCGCCTTTGCGGGTACCGACCAGAACCCGGACCTGACTCATGTTGCGCTCCTTTTGCCCAAGATTTCGACCTCTTCTCTTTTTTATAGTCATGACTCGCCGAGATAAACTTCAGTGCTCATCGGTGGGAGTAGCCTTCCCGTCCGACCACTTGCACACCGGAATGATGAACTCGCTGATCGGCCCATTCTCTCGCATTGTGGTGTGCTCCTACATGGCCCCGTGCGGATCCGGCGTTCCATCCGACCACCAGCCCGCGGGAACCATGAATACGTCGATTGGTTCCGGAGCGCCATTGAACTGTGGATTCAGCATGACGGGAGATTTGGACAGATCTGCACCCCAAACGACACCGTCCATGAGTGGAGTGTAAAACATCAAGTGAGCCATCCAGTTGTGGTGGCCGTCATCGGTAAGGTATTGTTCCTTCGACATCATGTAGGACATGGCTCCAGGCTCGAGGGGCGGCAGCTCTTGCTTTATGAATTTCTTGATGCCGTCGATGATCTGAGCTTTGGATTGACCGGCCAATACCATCTCCGTTCTTTTATAGGTCATCGGCAGGATGGAGCGGGCAGCCGGCGGATTGTAGCAGACCGGACCTCGAAGTTTAGGGTTCCAAAAATTAACAGAGAATTCACCATCGAATGGGGACATCCACCCTCGCTCCACGACGCATACGAAACCGTTCTTGCCTTTGACTACGGTTTCATAGCCGTGCCGCCCGAGGACCAGGACCTCGGCATCGCGTGAGATGGACTCCGGGGCCGCACTCCGCGCCAGGGCTATCTCGGCATTTTGCTCCATCAGATATTGGTCAAGCGCAGCCATGTTCGGATACGGTGTTTTGGCGTCGGCTGCTTGCGCCTGCCACGCGGCGGCGAGCACAGCAATTAGCGCGAAGCTTCTTAACACGATGGTCACGACTATTTTTGGCCGCATAGTTTTTTCACTGGATAGGGGATTCTGATTTGGGTTGGTGATGAGCTTCATGTTCGTGCCTTTCTTTGGAGTTACTCTTATTCGTTCGAACCCGATTTCATTCACCCCGATACGCTCGCTTCAGCCCTTCCACGTCAATCCTGGTCATTTGCAGCATGGCTTTGAAGACCCTTTGCGATTTCACCGGGTCTTTGTCCTGCATCAGTTCCATCAAAGCCTTCGGGATAATTTGCCACGAGAGGCCGAATTTGTCTTTCAGCCATCCGCATTGCAGGTCTTTTCCGCCAGCAGAGAGCTTTTCCCACAACTCATCGACTTCTGCCTGCGTCTCGCAGTCTACAAAGAACGATATGGCTGGCGAAAAGGTGTAGTGCGGACCGCCGTTCAGCGCCATGAAGTTTTGCCCTTCGAGCTGAAAAGTCACCGTCATCACGGTTCCTTTTGGCCCCGGCCCCGCATCTCCGTAACGGGCAGTATTCAGGATTTTCGAGTTCTTGAAAATCGAAGTGTAGAAGTTTGCCGCTTCTTCGGCCTGGCCGTCGAACCACAAGAAGGGAGTGATTTTTTGCATATCGTTTTCTGCTGTTGTGCCGAATCTTAGTCTTGCTAAATCTGAGCCTGTGCCGCGGACGCACGGTGGTGCACCGCGGCACAGGCTCGTTCGCTTTGCTCTCGCGTCTGAATCAGGCTTTAAGCTGCCTTGGCAGGTTGAGGGCGCATCTGTTTCATCCACTCGCGCATCCCGGCGATATTGCCAGGGTTGCGGCTTTCCATCCAGGCTTCGTAGCGCTGGGCAGCTTTTTCCAGGTTCGCCAGGAATTGCTTATTCATAAACTTTTCCCGAGCCTGAGGGAGAGCGGGCCGGACGCGATCCCAGACCCCGAAGAATTCGCCGCTGGTCTCAAAGAATAGATTTTCGTGGAGCAGCCCGTAGTTGAGCATGGCGCAGGCTTGATCCCAATAGCTGAGCACCATCATTGCAAAGGCGCCATTTTCCGTTCCGGGCGCGGCGAGTTTCATCCAGTCGTCGAGATTGTCCACAAAGTAGTTCTTCATGAACCAATCGCGAGCCTGGCGCAGCCGTGCCTCGCGGCGCATGTCATAGATCTGCAGGTGAAGTTGCGCTTGTTCGTGCGTGGGTTTTGCATCCATGGTTGTCTCCTTTTCTTCTAGTGTTTTTTTTGTGAATCGAGCAGGTTGAACTTCGACCTCATCTTTTTCTCTGCATTTTCTTCACTGCATTGTCTTCTCTGCATTGTCAGCGGCGTCGGTGAGCGGCCATAATTCAGCTATTCGGCGGCATGCCACCCGGGCTGAACAAGATAGAGAATATCCCCACGGCGGGAGATTATGGAACATATTACTTGTTAAATGCAAGTGAAAAATATATGATCGAACTATGTTGCAGAAACGCAACGCCAAGCGCCGGTCGGAGTGTCCACTGAACGCTACGGTGGAGATGTTGGGCGATCGCTGGTCGCTGTTGATCATCCGCGACATGATGCTCGGAGGGTTCCGAACGTACAAGCAGTTTATGGAGTGCTACGAGGGGATCGCGACGAACATCCTGGCAGATCGCCTGCGCCGGCTGACTGCGAATGGGATCGTCACCGCTGCACCGGACCCGCGGGACGGACGGAAGCTGATTTACCAGTTGACAGCCAAAGGGATTGACCTGGCGCCGGTGCTCACGGAAATGGTCCTGTGGGCGGCCGCGCACGAAGATACGGGCAATCAAGCGCTCGTCCAGCTCATGCGAGCGGACAAGAACGGGTTTCTTGCTGGAGTGCGGGAACGCTGGGAAGAGGGCAAGTCCAGAGAGCGCAAGGCCGTGGGGAGCTAGTCGATGTTCGATCTACTGTGAAATCGAACACCACACAAAGGGGCGCGGCGGCATCGGTTGCCGATTCTTTGCTTACATTCTTGGAAGCGGAAGCGAAGGTTTTCCGGAACCGGACGTACACTCCCTTTCGGTAACCCCGGGTAATCGTCGGTAACCATCGAACTGAGGGTGCGCGGCCTTACAATCAGCTTATTCCGCGATCCCGGTTGCGCGGTTTGCGGGGTTTCGCCCGGGAATCTCCCGGCGAGGTTAGGACCCGTTCGGCAACGCTCGAGGAAATCGCGGGCGTTCGGCGGGAAAAAGGCTGGAGTCCGCACCCTATGGCGTTTGGCTTTGGTTTCAACAAACAGAAGGTTCTCAGCGCCGCGGAAAAGTTTGTCCAGCAGGGCAAGCTGCAGAACGCCATTGCTGAGTATGAAAAGGTCCTGAAGCACGATGCCAAGGATCTAACCGTCAACAACACCATCGGCGATCTCTACGCGCGTCTGGGCGACAACGGCAAAGCCATCGAGTGCTTCAAGACGGTGGGCGATGCCTATGCGGCGCAGGGCTTCACGGTCAAGGGCATCGCCATGTACAAGAAGATCACCAAGCTGCAGCCGAGCGTGGATGGATCTTTGAAACTGGCGGAACTGTATACCCAGCAGGGGCTCTTCAACGATGCCCGCGCCCAGTACCTGCAAGTCGCCGAAGACTTCATGAAGGTAGGCGACCTCGAACAAGCGGTGCGGCTTTTCCAGAAGATCCTGGAGATGGACGCGGAAAATGTGCCCATGCGGGTCAAGCTCGCCGAGGTTTATGTCCGGCTGGGAAAAAAGAAAGAGGCGTGGGAGATTTTCAGCGCGGTGGCGGAATCGTTGCGCTCGCGCGGTTCACTCGCCGCCGCCGAAGACATTCTGAAACGGATGCTGACGCTCGACCCGGGCAACAGCTACGTTCTGCTGCTGCGGGGCAAGGCCGCTCTGGAGAGCGACGATCCCAAGCACGCCATCAAGTACCTGGAGCAAGCTCCCGACCTCGATTCTCATCCCGAAGGCTTGCGCGATCTGCTGAAGGCGTACCTGCAAATCGGAACCTTGACCGAGGCGATTCCGATCGCCGAGAAGCTGCTGACCGTGCACAACGATCCCGAGGGGGTGTTTTTGCTGGCGGAGGGTTGCGCCCGCCTCGGTCAATATCACCAGTCACTCGACGTTTACACCCGGCACGCCGATCGCCTGCTGGCGACCGACTCGACCAAGCTGCTGGGCAGCCTGCATGCCATGATCAGTCATGTGCGCGACGATGCGGGCGCATTAGACACGCTGATGCAGCTTCTGAACAAAGCCGGCGAGAGCACGCACATCAACGAAGTCACCGAGCTTCTGGCCCACGCCTCGGTCAAGGACGGAAACCTGACCCGGGCTCGCGACCTGTACCAGATGCTGGCCACCACTGAGCCGCAGAACTTGCTGCACCTGCAGAACTATCAGCAGGTGGTGGGGCGCATGGCAGGAGCATCGCCTGCCATCGGGATCACCGCCGAAGAAGGGGCGGTCATCGTGGAGGAGCTGGAAGCCACCGCTCCGGTCATCGATCAGTCTTATCCCGACCACATCGCCATCGCGGTGCGCTCTGCGGTCACCGATGCCGACCTGTTCCTTTCCTACAATCTGCCGGACAAGGCGGTCGTGCCTCTGCTGAGCGTTCTGCCGCAGGCGCCTTGCGACGTGCGCCTGAACCAGCGCCTGGCCGCGCTCCACACCCGGTTCCATCGCTTTACCGAAGCCGCGGTCTGCTGCCGCACCCTGGAAAGCGTGTACCACGATGCCGGCTGCCCTGATGAAGCGGTGCGCTATGGAGAATTGGCCGAGCGCTACGAGCAGAGCGCGGCTGCCGCTGCATCGCCTTCTGCATCATCGGCTGCTGCTCCGTCAGCGAGCGCTTCGCCCGCGGCCCGCGCCGCGGCTGCGGCTTCACCCGCGCCCTGGCCGATGGCCGCGTCCGGGGCTGCCGGTCACGAAATTGCCGCTGCCGCACATCCGGAATTCGCCATCCAGGAATTGGGGGTGTACGCGTCGGCAGAGGCGCAGGAGGTTTCCTCCGGACCTTCCTCCGAGCCGTCCTCCGACCTTGCCTCCGAGTGGGAGCATTCACTTTCCGTTGACGAGCAGGCTTCGGCCGCCGCACCGTCGGCCTCGGTCGAAGCCGAAGCCGATGCTTCGAGCAATCCCGAGATCGCCGAGACGGTCGAAGAAGTCCGTTTCTACCTCGAGCACTTCATGACCGATCAGGCACGAGCCGGGATCGAGAAGCTCGAAAACCTGACCAGCGATGCCCGCATTCTGGATCCGTTGCGGGCTGCTCTCGTATCCGCCAATCAGCCGCCGTCCGAGCCCGAGCCGGAAATCACCGAGATCAACGCCGACGAACCTGCGGGATTCGAAGTTGCAATGGAGACGCAGCACGAGTCCGAGATCGAAGCCTCGCCGGATATGCCGGCATGCGCCGAACCCGCGCAAGCAGAAGCCGTGCCAGCGGAGGCAAGTGAACTGACTGCGCTGGTCGCGGATCTGGAAGCTTCGCTCGGCGATTCCTTCCCCCAAGCGTCGGCGTCAGCTGATCAGCTTCAGGCAACCGATTCACCGGTAATCGAGCCCTACGACAACCAGCCACGGTACAACCAGCCACCCGACAGCCAGCCGTTACCGGGTTGGCCGGCGGCAGCACCCGGAACGCCGGAGCCGGAAACGGAGCCGGTGGCACATGTTGAAATGGAGATTCCGTCTGCCCCGGCGGCTATGCCTTCGATGGCAGCATCGGCGGCAGGCGCCGCAACTGCCTCCGCTCCTGCCATGAGCGTTCCTGCGATGAGCTATAGCCCTGCTGCCGTGCGCCCGCTGGGAGCGGGAGCCCAGGCCATGCACCCCTCCGATAGCGTCGATCTTTCGGAGATGTTTGGCGCATTGAAACAGGAACTCGAAGAAGAGGCTATTGCGGGCGACGATGATCCGGAAACGCATTACAACCTGGGCGTTGCCTTCCGCGAAATGGGCTTGCTCGACGAAGCTATCGCGGAATTGCAGAAAGTCTGTTCCTCGATAGAGCGTGGCCACGCATTTTCGCAAACTATCCAGACCTACACCTGGCTGGCCCAATGCTTCATCGATAAAGGAGTCCCCGAGGCCGCCATCCGCTGGTATGAAAAGGCGCTTGGCATCCCCGGACTCGATGAGGAAGCGCGCATTGCCATCAACTATGAGCTGGGTTCGGCGTGCGAAACTGCCATGGACAAGCCGGCGGCACTGCGCTATTTCACCGGCGTGTACGGCACAAATATCGATTATCGCGACGTGGCCGAGCGCATACAGGCTCTGAAGTCGTAGAATGCACGAAGTGGGTTCGAAACTTGCGCTGGGGATGCGACCTGGTCCCGGGCCCGCCCCACGGCCTTATCCACAACGACGCGTGCAATGATTTCCGATCCCAAGCTACCCCTTGCCAGCGACTCCAGCAGTGTCGGGGAACTCAGATCCCCGGCCGAAAAGGCAGTCCCACTGGCTCCAGTGCCCGTTTCCGGGCCCGCGCCTTCGGTCGCGCGCCTGTGGCTTCGCCGCATCGGAGTGCTCCTGTTCGTATTCTTGTGCGCGACGCTTGGGGTGATGCTCATAATTCTGCCCTGGCGTCCCGAGTGGTCCGACAACCCTCTACTGTTCTCTTATCCCACGATTCGCGCGGTCGTAGCCAGCGGCTTCGTGCGCGGGGTGGCGACGGGCTTGGGCGTGCTCAATGTGTGGATCGGATTTTGGGAGGCGATTCAATATCGGGAAGAGGAATGAAGAACAGTCGTTGGTCGATGGTCGTTCGCGAACAATGGCCTTTGGCTGCAGCCCCATTTGTCAACGAAGAATGACTGACGATCAACGACTAGCGACCAACGACTGACTTACTTATGACTGATCAAAAACTCAAGGCCGCTCCGCTCGCGTATCGGAACGAACCATTTCTCAACAGTCCCGACGGCAGAATTCTGCGCCTGTTGTCCGAGTATAGCGAGCCGCTCTCGCGCTTCCGCCGCGAGCAGATCCAGGACACGGTCGTTTTCTTCGGCTCCGCCCGCATCCACAGCCACGACAACGCCGCGAACCGGCTGACCGGGGTTCGCGACAACGGCGCCCAGTTGTCCGGCGCGCAGCAAGCCCAGGATATGAAGCAGGCCGAGGCCGCGGTTGACATGGCTCGCTACTACGAGGACGCGCGCCGACTGGCCCGCCTGCTGACCGAGTGGTCCACCCATATTCCCGCCAAGCGCCACCGCTTCGTCGTCACCACGGGTGGAGGGCCGGGCATCATGGAAGCGGCGAATCTCGGTGCCCATGAGGCTGGAGGAAAAACCATCGGACTCAATATCAACCTGCCGTTCGAGCAGAATCCGAACCCCTACGTCTCGCCTTCGCTCAACTTCGAGTTCCATTACTTTTTCATGCGTAAATTCTGGTTCGCGTACCTGGCAAAAGGGTTGGTGATCTTTCCCGGAGGATTCGGCACGCTCGACGAACTTTTTGAAATCCTCACCCTGGCGCAGACGGAGAAACTGGCCAAGAAAATTGTCGTCGTCATTTATGGCAGCGCTTACTGGAAAAAGATCGTCAATTTCGAAGCCATGGTTGACGCCGGCATGATCTCACCACCGGACCTCGAACTGTTCAAGATGTGCGATTCGCCGGAAGAAAGTTTTGAATTCCTGAAAGAAGGACTGACCAAATACCATCTCGCTCCGCAGCAAGCGAAGCGCACTGGCGAAGCGGCTGTCCCCGAAATCGCCAAGACGCGACCGTAGGTTGTGTGGCGCGGGCGTCCTGGCCCGCGAACCCTCGGCTAGTACGCGGGGAAGCGGACGCCCTTGTCCCGCTCCAAGTTGAACCCTCAACACTCTCATCCGTATACACTCTTGGAGCAGTATGAGGAGGCTTATTGAATCCAGGCGCAACGAATCCCGACGCGACGCTGCCACCCGGCGAACCAATTCCGAGCGCGCAGCCGTCAGTTGTCCGCATCTTCATCGGCGAGGACGGCCTCCGGGCCGGCTGGAGCCTGCTCGTCTTCATCGCCCTACTGGCGGTGGTTCTTGTCCCGGTGAGGTTCGTCATGCACAAGATCCACCCCCATAACCCAAACACCGCGAGGACCACGTCGGAGATATCCCTCGAGACAGGGTTCATCATGGAGTCCATCCCCTTGGCCGCGGTTCTTCTTGTCACCTGGATCATGGCGAAGATCGAGCGCCGTCCGTACTCCGTCTATGGTTTTGGCGGCAGGAGTAAGGTTGCGCACTTTTTCGCCGGACTCGCCTGGGGAGTTATCTGCCTTTCCCTTCTCGTCCTGACGCTTTGGAAGACCGGTCTGCTCGTCATCGACGGCCGCCTGCTCTTTGGCAGCGATATTCTTCGCTACGGGGCAACGTGGCTGCTCATTTTCCTCCTAGTCGGCCTGTTCGAGGAGTACCTCAACCGCGGCTACCTCCAGTACACGCTGACGCGCGGTTTCGCTGGTTTCTACCGGTGGGTCTCTAATACGCGCAACAGCGAAGCGTTCGGGTTCTGGACTTCCGCTGTGATCCTGTCCTTCCTCTTCGGCCTCGGCCACGGCAAGAACCCCGGCGAATCTCCAATCGGCCTGCTCTCCGCCGGCTTGGCCGGCATGGTTTTTTGCCTCAGCCTCTGGCGCACGGGCTCTCTGTGGTGGGCGATCGGCTTCCACGCTGCATGGGACTGGTCTCAATCTTTCCTCTATGGCGTCGCCGACAGCGGAAGGATGGCTCAGCATCATCTTCTCGCTACTCACCCTGTAGGCAAGCCGATCCTCAGCGGCGGAGCCACCGGCCCCGAAGGCAGCATTTTTATCGTTGCCGTCATAGGCGTCATCAGCCTCATCATTTTCCTCACTCTGCCGCGCACTCGCCTTGGTGATACCCCGGAGCGCTCCATTTAACTCCACGCTGGCAGAAACTGAACCCGCGGCGCATCCCGTGCTATCCGCTAATGCCGACGAGAAGTGGGCGAGCTCTCGTAGTACGCTGAGGTGATGGCGGACCGCTGTCTGCTCTACTACATCACCGACCGAAGTCAGTTTCGCGGCGATGAACGCGCCCGCCGCCGCGCAATTCTTGGCAAAATCGCCGAAGCCGCGCGCGCCGGTGTCGACTACATCCAGCTCCGCGAAAAAGATTTGAGCACGAGAGAACTGGAAATGCTGGCACGGGAAGTGGTCGCGATCGTGCGTGAGAATTCATCGTCGACCCGGTTGCTAATTAACTCCCGCACGGACGTTGCGCTGGCCGCGGGAGCCGATGGCGTTCATCTGCGCGCGGACGATCTGTCATCTCGGGAAGCGCGCGCGGCTGTGCAGCTCTCTGATCAGTTTTCTGTCCAGCGGCCACCAGCCGCTGACCACTTCTTCGTGGCCACCTCCTGCCACTCGAACAGGGATGTGATTCGCGCCGAGTCCGAGGGCGCTGATTTCGCCGTCTTTGCTCCAGTCTTCGGAAAAAACAATGCTCCCGGAAGGCAACCGACAGGCCTCGCCGCCTTGCATGAAGCATGCCGGGCGAAGATACCCGTCCTCGCGCTCGGCGGCGTCACCATGGAAAACACCGCGTCGTGCCTGACCGCTGGAGTGGCCGGCGTCGCCGGCATCCGTTTATTTCAGGAGAATAGAATCGAAGACGTCGTCCGCGCATTGCGGGCGCTTTGACATCATGGATCCGACGGACACTACGCAACCGACGCAACTGGTCCCGCCGTCACTTGCTCCGTGCCGAGGCGAAGAGTACGTTCCCGCGCTCGTCCGTATCCCCGCGGGATGGTTCCTTATGGGCTGCGACGCCGGACAGGACAACGAAAAACCGGTGCATCTCGTCTGGATTGACGAATTTCTGTTCGCCGCCCGCCAAGTCACGAACGCTGAGTATGGGCGCTTCCTGGGCGAGACGGCGTCGCTATCGCTGTCCCTGCCGCCGTTCTGGAGCGACGCCGCGCTCAACCATCCCGAGCAGCCTGTGGTCGGAGTGTCGTGGCACGAGGCAATCCGCTACTGCGAGTGGCTCAACGCAAGCACCGGCGGAGTCACGACTGGCAGAAATTTTCGCTTGCCTACTGAGGCGGAGTGGGAGCGCGCCGCTCGCGGAGGCCGCGAGGGCGAACTATTTCCGTGGGGCGATGCGCCTCCGCAGTCGCTGCCCGGCTACGCCGAGCGCTGCGCCGGTTATTGGAAGACGGGCCCCGAGCCCGTCGGCCGCGCCGAACCGAACGCATACGACCTCTACAACATGTGCGACAACGTGCATGAGTGGTGCAGCGACTGGTACGCGCCCGCCTACTATGCAGTATCGCCCGAGCGCAATCCACGCGGCCCTGAAACGGGTGACCGGCGCGCTTCCCGCGGGGGCTCGTGGCGTCATCACATCAAGATGTCGCGCTGCGCGGCTCGCTCCAGCATCCCTCCGGAGTTCAAGTACGCGGACTATGGGTTCCGCGTGGCTTGCGACGTACAATTGCAGGTCACAGGTTAGATGTCAGATTGCAGAGGTCAAACCTCGTGACGGAGAAGAATTGCTGACTTGAAGTTCTTACTTCTACAATCTGACCTCTAACTTCTGTAATAGGACTTCTATGACTGACCTGGCATCCCACTACCTCGAAGAAATCAAGCGCCAGCTCCGCGGCCACAAGCGCATGGGCGAAGCTGCCATGGCTCAGCTTGAAGACAAGGATTTCTTAGCTACACTCGATCCGGAATCGAATTCCGTCGCTGCCTTGGTCAAGCACATCGCCGGCAACGCGCGTTCACGCTTCACCGACTTTCTCAGCAGCGATGGGGAGAAGCCGGATCGGTTTCGCGATCAGGAATTTGAAGTTTCGGCGAAAACAACGCGCGAAGAAGTCCTGCGCCAGTGGGAGCAGGCTTGGTCGCACGTGTTTTCCGCGCTTGAGTCGCTCAAGCCCGAGGATGTGCAACGCATCGTGACCATCCGCCAGGAGCCGCACACGGTCATGCAGGCGCTGAACCGCGCGCTCGCCCACTACGCGCAACACATTGGACAAATCGTCTTCCTCGCCAAACACCTGCGCTCTGCACAATGGCAGACGCTAAGCATTCCGCGTGGTAGATCTGAAGACTACAAAACTACGAGCCCGAAGACTCAGGCTCGCGGAATGTACAAGACGTAAGTGTGTAAATACGTGAAAACTAAGGAGTACTGGCGGTTTTCAGGCGTGACAATTGGAGGCTGTAGTAAAACTGTAGTAGTTTCGGAGAGGTGGCCGAGTGGTTGATGGCTCCGGTCTTGAAAACCCTTGTACCGGAACCTCAGCGGGGTGTAATCGATTGAAAACGAAGGAAGAATGCATAACGACCTCCTTAGAAAATTGCGAACTGTAGTAAAACTGTAGTAGCCGGAGAGATGGCCGAGTGGTTGAAGGCGCCAGTCTTGAAAACTGGAATACGGGAAACCGTATCGGGGGTTCGAATCCCTCTCTCTCCGCCATACTTGGGAACCTTCAAAAATGCAGCCCTTTCGTGCCTGTTTGAACTGGTAGGGCTACGCACGGTGGGTTGTTCGGGAGAATTAGACGAGGTGAAAGCATTTGTATTTGTTTGCGATGAGGACACCGAGCAGGTCTGCTTGGATCGGAAGCTGGTCGGTACCACTCTCGCGAATGGCTTGTGGACTTCAGAAATCCAACTGGGCGATGAGATCTTCCTATACAACTTCCAGAGCGGAACGATTTGGGGTCCGTTTGTCGCTGAGACACGGATTGACCAACATGATGCAACCGCATGGAGTGGAAGGTTTCCATTGCAGGTGCGAATCGCCATCTCAGGCGCAACAAGGAAGCTGGAAGGATTTAGCAAGCTTTTGCCGCGTGATCGAAAAAACAGACCGATCCCAATTTTAGACGGGGCAACGAGAGCTGCTCTTGTGCAGCAGCTCAACAGCGATGCTGGCACTCCAGTTGTCTCAACTTAAGTTGCTATGGTTTAACGTAGCTGCTCAGTTTGCAGGGAGTAAAGCGTCAAAATACCGTTGAAGGTTCTGCTTGATGCCGGGACGGGCATACATTGCCAGATGGTCTTTCAGGTTTACCTGCAAAACGGTCAGCCCCTGATGGGTGTGATCCGGATATGCGAAGGGATGTTCGTGCATCGTTTTGATCACGGACTTCGGGATTAGGTAATGTCCCGACGTGCCACAAATCCACAATTCATAATCGGCTCCGAGGCTGTTCTTATTAAGGTTGAATCGGAATCTCTTGTTGCCTTGCCGTTGAGTGACGCAACGAACGTGGACGACTACCCCATCAACTTTCCATAACGATCTGCCGACCAGTATGCGCTTGCGTCCGTGCGCAATCAGATCCAGCGTGCGTTCTTTTATCTGGTCAGTCAACAAAACCATTTTACCATTCTCCTGAAGACGAGCTACTCTGCGATTGATGACAATCCCGATCCAAACTCCGTAAACTGAGTCACCGTGAAAGGAGGGAGTAATGTCACCGACCATGCTACCTATAGAACATGAGCAGTTTCTTAGGAAAGATGATCCGCGCCACGAAATTCGTGACCTTACTTTGTACCAGACGGATTTTGGTTTTACGGTTTGGGAAGGCATCAAGTTCTTAGACGACACAGATTGGTTTTCTCACGAGATGATTGCTAATGGATCAGAGCAGGACATGCGGCAAAAGCTCGCCGAGAAAATGAAAGAGTTGGAGCATGACGGTTTCGAACTGTGCGAGAGATAGCCGAGTCGTGCGGTTCGGATTCGCAGCCGAAGAGCGACAAACGCTTCCCAAATAAAACAGCTCACCCAGGTTCGGTGAGCCTGTCAGATGTCAGTGTTACCGTTTCCTTTCCTCAATCCCTCAATCGGTTCTGCGCGGATCTCTGTGGAGTAGTTTACCAACCCCCAACGGTCTCTGCCTTGACCTAAGCCGCTTCCAGGGTTAGCCTTCGAGCGATGGCTAAAGTACCCGCTCTCCCCAGGTTGCTGGATCGCAAGCTATACAAAGCCGGACAAACGCGAGGCGCGGATGATGACGTTATCTACCAGAATCGCGTCCTGCGAAGGAGCACTGTCCTAATTCCTTATGATTGTTGGAACGACTGCCAGAATCCTCCAGAGGGCGCAGCAGAGTACGAAAACGGATACATAGTTTTGCTCACACCAGAAGATTACTTTTCCAGGCCTGAACGTGCGCAGGAATTGGCAGCGCAAGGACTGGTGGCTGGAGCGAATGCGCTGATAGTCTACGAAACACGCGAACAATGGCTGGCGAACAATCCTGACGCGTTGAATTGGGTTCCCGCAGAGCAGCGCAAGAGTCCGCTTGGTGGGCAGTACATCGCCCGAGTTCCCGCGAATACAGCAGAGGGCGGAGACAAGATCAACCGTGGTTTCACGACGACCAAGAAAAAGGGCGCCGGCATCCGTGTGTTCGAGTACGCGAGCAAGCCAACGATTAATCAGACAAAACTTCAACTTGAAGCCGTGTTTTGGCTCTGCATTGATGCTGATGCCACTGTCATACGTTATGGGATGAGCCAGCAGAATGCAGAATTGCGAAAAGCGTCTACTTTGGAGAAAGCTCGGTTGCAGAATCTGCTCGATCTGCCACGGCTGAAAGAGGCAAGAATTTTGAATCAGAACGGTACAACGATTTGCCCGCTGTGTCTTGAAGAATTCTCTGCTGAAGGATTCTTTAAGCGAATGCCGCAAGCTCAGGGTCGTGCCGTTCAGGATCTCACCGTGACACAAGTGAACTTATTCCACATCCAAGAACTCAAGGTCGGTGTTTTCAACCATCGGCCCTATAATGTCGGATGGGGTCATCACCATTGCAACGTAGTGGCCAGAGATGTCGGGATACCTGGCACACTCAAGTGGATGGAAACGGTTCTGACCCGCAATGGTTTAGTCGTGAATCGCTTAGTCGCTGCTGCCGAATAGTGCGTATTGCGGCACCTTGGGATTGAGTTTGGTGGGTTGCATAATCCTGGCGTCATGCTCCTTCAATCCTGTGGTCACACCCTCTGCACCGCACGCCTGTACTCGCGCCACGATTTCAGCCGCCCACTGTGGATCAATCTCCAATGCGACTGTACGGCGTCCCAGTTTGAGCGCGGCTAAGGCTGTACTCCCCGATCCAGCAAAGCAGTCCAACACAATGTCGCCCGGATAGCTCGACGCCTCAATCACGTGCTCCAGCATGGAAGCGGGTTTCTCTGCGGGGTGCTTACCTTTGTAGGGCCGAACTGACTGGAAGTTCCAGACGTCAGTGAATTCTTTGGAACCGTCCATGACGAAAGGGCGAACGGCATTCTCGTATGGTGGCATGGACTTCACCTTACCGGTGCCTACTATTGCGTCGCAAATCTTGCGATATTGCTCCCGACTGGGGATGTTGCGCCCAGCCTCCCAATTGCACACTGCTCCACCATGGTTGATGTTCCCATACGCGCCGATCAACCCAGCCAGCTCGTGAGCACTCATTCCTACTTTCTTCCTGATTCCTCGCAAGAAATCTCCGAATGGAGAACGATGGAGGTTGCCCTCGACCGCGATCTCCGCGAAGATGATTCGCTCCGAATGTGGATACCACTGCCGCAGAGACTCCTTCTTCATCTTGCCCTTCCAGCCGTCAAAGCCAGGATCGTTGGGTTTCGTCCACGTGATGCTGGAAAGAATATTGAAGTCCTTGGAGAACATGACCTCAAGACGAGCGGCCATCTCTGAGGCACAGAAGCAGTAGAAGGAGCCGTTTGTTCGCAGCAGACGACGCCATTCTGTCGCGTACTGTTGCATCCACTCAACATAGTGCTGGTCCTCTTCGAAGGCCGTGTCGCCGTAGATGTTTTCCTTCTTGGTTGCATGGTACGGCGGGTCTGTCAGAATGAGGGAGACTGAATGATCTGGCAGCTTGCGAAGAAATGCCAGAGAATCCCCCTGCGCAACGAGTGCATTGTTGGCTTTAAGGCAAAGCTGATCTTCCAGAGCCGCTTGAATTCCTGCAAATTCCTTTTTTCGATCCATTCGTGGGACAGCCTTGTGATCTCGATGTGCTGGAGTTTTTTGCTTTGTTGTCATGATAGCTCAACAGGAAGGATTTTCCATCCAAAGGATTCTGCCGGCCAGAACCCCCGGCGACACGCGCAAACTGAGGCTTCAGGTAGTTGATGTCTTCGCGTCCGCTGCCAGGACAAGATCGTTCGCTCCTCTTAAACCACTCAGTTTGGCCGAATCGTGCGTGCTGAAGGCGAGGCTAAAGGCTGGGGTTCCGGCCTGAGGGACTCCAGCTTGCGTATAGCGTCTCGCTTATGCTCGTCAATGGCTTTCGCATAGGTTTGGACGATACTCGGACTTGAGTGACCAATCATCTGTGCCACAAAGAGATCTGATACGCCAGCTGCGCTCAGCCTGGATGCAAATGTGTGGCGCAAGTTATACAGCCAAAAGTATGGAATTCCCGCCAATTTCAGTGCGTTGGCCCAACTTTTGCGAATTTGCGTGAGATGTCGCTCCGGATTTCGCATGTTGGGAAAGACATATGGGGAAAACTCGGGCCCGAGATGCTGCCGCCAAGCAAGCAGCTCAACCTTGCATCTACCCGAGATCGGAATATTTCTGAGCCCCGCTGCGGTTTTCGATGCTCGTACCCGAATGGTATCGGTCGAGAAGTCAATGTCATCCCACTTGAGAACAAGAGCCTCGCGATTCGATCGGAGTCCGGTCTCCAACAGTAGCACCGTCAGCACTCTGATATGTGGATCCGCGACCGCTAGGATGCGTTCTTCCTCGTCGAACGTAGCAATGTGCGGTTTGCGACGGATGCCTCGTTCTTCCAATAGCTCGACTTCAGTAAATGGGGTTCGTGCGATGAATCGCCTTCGCTCTGCGAGTCGGAGCATTCTGCGAAGTACCGCCAGGTCTCTGTTCACAGTTGCGGGCCCAACTTCATCAGCCAATCGTTTCTCCTTGAAATCCTCGATCAGGTCTGGAGTGATTTGCGAAAGGCGCAACTTCCCGAACCTCGGCTTCATATTGTTGACGGAAGATGCGTACCGGAAACGTGTTTTTAGATGCGGAATTGTCAAGAGAAACTGGTCTGCCCATTCTTCGAAGGTTGGGGCATTTGTCTTGATCAACTGGAAACGTCCTTCGAATACTTCAGTCTCCCATCGCGCCAAGAGCTTCTTCGCGATGCGTTTGTTCGTCGTGTGGGCGCTCCTGCAAATTTGACGCCCACCGACACTCACCCCCATGTGCCACTGCTTGCTTCCCCGTTTTTTGAAGAGTGTGCCCATGGCGTCTAGGCTCCCTGCTGATAGGAGGAGAAAAGCGCTATTCGGATTTGAGAGGGTATTGGAAGTGAGCAGTGGTGGTTGGGACTACCGCTAGGCTTGCGTTGGCGTGAGGTAGCGTGCGCTCCTGAGGCCCGGGTGGGGTTAGGGAATGGGTAGAAGCATAACAAGGTGAGATTCAGAGAGCGGCTCACTCCCCAGCGAGCAATTACCATCAGGATTATTTGCGCCATTTTTTCCATTCCCTTGTTGCCTGATAGCATTCTTTGCACCATGTGGAGCGCTGCAAAGACCAGAGAACATGGCCGATTTGGTGCCGCAGCAGCTTTTCATACAGGTCCGTGTACTCGGCGCTATCTGAGATCCAGAGCATGACTTGAGTGGTGGGCGTGACCTGAATGTAACCTTTCAAGTCTTTCACCCATGGTTGTTGGTTCAGCGGAAAGGCCCATACCAAGCGGCAGTCATGACGACAAATCTCGATTTGCAATCGGCGATCCCAGAGAATGAGCAAGCCTTCTTCCGTCATTTCCTCAAGGACTCTGTGCAAGCCGTATTCCCACTCTTGCTCACCGCGCACTGGGACACCTAAGAACGAAAGGGTCTCGGCGACCAGGGGGGCGGTTATGGGCTGATCCCAATCGTCGAATTCAGGAGGTTTTTGATCTCCAGGGGGGTTGTTAGAAAACCCTTCCATAATCTCCTCCTTTCGACCCGCATAAACATTGGGTTCGTTCATCGAGGTTTCTGACGTTAGAAATGTGTAGTTACTGAAGCTGGTGGTCACGACGGCCTCCGCACAGCTGATGGGCAGTAAAGACCGACACCCCATACTTCTTTGCGAGCTCCCTATAGGGCACGGCGTTCTGCTTTCTTTCGTTTCTGAGCTGTGCGATCTCCACGGGAGTGAGCTGACGCAGTGACGGGCGTCCGAGTTTCTTGCCTTGGTTCCGTGCGTGCTGCAATCCTGCTTTTACCCGCTCTACAATCAAAGATCGTTCCCACTGAGCAATTGCTCCGATTATCTGGAACAACATTTCGCCGTGGGGAAGTGAGGTGTCTATGGCCTCGGTGCAGGACACGAACCCGATGCCGAGTTCCCGAAAGAGTTCCAAGGCATTGAGAAGCTGCTTCAACGAACGGGCAAATCTGTCGAATTTCCACACAATCACAAAATCCACCTTTCGGTGGCGGCAGTCGTTCATCATTGCGTCAAGACCTGGGCGCTTCTCAACAGCTCCCGATACCCCTTTGTCGGTATAGACCTGGTGTAATATCCAGTTTCTTCGTGCCACGTAATCCCTCAGTTCCTGTTCCTGCATTTCTGGATGCTGGTCGAAAGTGCTGACCCTGGTGTAGATTGCGGCTCGTTTGAGCTTCATTGCCACCTCCATAGAATGTTAACTAAAGCGTTAACATCTCCAATTGTAGGCAGCTAGCAGCGAATCGCAAGTAGGTTCCTATAGCTCACAGGGTGTGATCCCTTCATATTTCACAGCATCTCCACGGCGGGGAAATGACCGACAAATCTGTACAGTTTTGGGGGTTCCAGCAGCTTACCTAATAATATTGATTCCCCTCGGAGCGCCCTTGTTTGCCAGATTTTCTAGAAGTTCTTGAACGTCACTCTCCCGGAAACGAACACACCGCTTGCTGAACCGGACACATTTGAGACGCCCTTCGCTGAGCCAGTGATAGGCAGTACCCTCGGCGATATTCAATCGCTCGGCCAACTCGCGAATCGTCAGCAACTTCTCCATAAGGGGTGTCCCCGGTACAAAACCGTCAAAACTACAAAACCTACTTTGGGCGGCGTCGGTATTCGACCCACTCCCCCGTGATCGGGTGTACGAATCGAACTCGCTTTTCCAAATCCGTCAATTCCTGAAAGAGTTTCTCCGGATCCGGCACAAACCGTGGTCGCGGTACCGACAGATAGGTTTTGCGATTGCTCTTCTGCGGCTTGTTCGCCTGTTGAATGACTCCAACTTGCGCTGCGTAACGCAACTTTGCGTAGGCCTTATCCATGGAGATCCCGAGTTTGCGTTTGATGTCTTTTGCTTCCACGGGCCTTTTCTTTCTGGCAGAAATGTCATCTACAAGCCGCCTTGTAGCTTCCCCTGCAGACTTATCCAGGTGAAGGCTTTCGACGAAGACTGGATCGAAAATCAATGCCGTGATTGCGAAATCTGCAAAGTCTGCCTCCAACCGGCCATCCTTGCAGCGTTTTCGATGTGGCTGAAAAGATCGAATTAAGCAGACCGTGCTGCACGCCTCGACGAAGGCAGGAAAATAGCGACGCACGCGCAAGTCGTCAACGAAGAGCCGACCTGCGATTTCCTCAAACCACTTCGGAAAGATGATTCTGGTTCCTACTCTCTTCTTTAGGAGGCGATGCACCATGTGCCAGGTTCGCTGTTCTCTGCGACTCAAGGTCTCGTGTTTCGTCACATACGACTTCACGATTTCTCGTGTCTGCTCCCTGGACTCGTTGCACCAGCAACTTATGTGCCTCGTCTCGTCATCGATCAAAAGGTGATTTTTTGTTGTAGTGGAGATGGCCGCAACGGGGCCACGCGCCACGTACTTCTTGGTGACACGCTTCCCGTTTCTGAATCCGGGAACAATGCGTATTAGTTTTCCTTCGCTGATGAGGGTCCGAATCGGGTCAATCGTACCCGCCGCTTCGTTTCGCTCTTGCAAATACACAACGCGATGTCGGAAGTCCGACTGGGAATAGTGCCAAGCCTTGTCAGAAGCGCTAGTGATTTCGGCCACGGCACTCTTTGGCATTAGACGGAGAAGCCGTGTCACGAGCCAATTCTTACCTGCCGAGCTGTGCCCTTTGACGAAGAGATTAAGCGGGCGCGGAAGGAGCCTTGACACGGCCACAATCAGAAGCACCAATGCGTTCAGTTCCTCGCCGACAAGCCCTGCCTTCTTCATTGCAAGCAGGAACTCATTGAAGAATCGAGCAGATCGCAAGAGTTTGCGCGCCATTTTCTCGGCCCGCCTTCGCTTAGCGCACGTTACCTTGTGTCTCCCCATGGCTCCTCCCTATTGAATCGTCGTATCCATTCATTGAGTGCGCGTCTGACATCTTTGTTTATCGGGCGTGGCACGAGAAATCGGTGCGTGTTGAAAACACCCTTTCTTCGGAGATACCGCTGCAAGCGCAAGAGTGAAGCCCTGCGTCGTCGTGCTGCGGCAACCACACCATCGCTTCTGTCGCCGATCTTGGTCAACAGGTACCGGCGCAGTTGATTCCAGTCGAAGTCAACGAGCTGCACATGCTTGGGGCAAAGCAACGCCGGTAGACGGACAAGATCGTCAAGCTCAACAATGCCGTGACGACGCAGGAGACCTGAATGCAGTTCCAGTTCGACACGATAGGCCCCAACTTCGCGTTTCTTGTAACAGCGGACGAGCTTGTCAGACTTCCTGCTACCGTAATAAAGGTCGACTTTCTTTTTTCTTTGCACGGCGGCGGCTCTTTCCAAAGGTTGCATGACAACGGATGAACCTCTTGTTGACCCCTGTGGATGGCCTGAAGTCGATGGCAATTTCCACTGTGAGAAACTGATAAGATCGGCAGTGTCTCAATACTCGTTCGATCTCATCGCGAGACAGGCCCGTTTTGTCATCCGCCACTATGGTGATCTTCCAAGGTTTGAGCCAGCCTTTTTGTCTGCTGTATTGCCAATAGATCTTGGCCCCGTTAGTTAAGCTGCTGTACTGTCGGCAGCGCGCATATGTGCTCGTCGTCGTTTCGCTCCTTACGAAGGAGTCCTTGGTGACTGCAAAGCCCTGAAGGTCCAGTGGCGGCTTACGATCCGGCTGTGCCCATGAAGTGATCTGGACTCGGTCCAGCCGGACATCAATACCGGCCATGAGCGTTGACCGCTGATACTTCTGCAAGCGTTTCCCCCGATTGGACAGCCCAGGCCCGACGCTCATCGAGGATGCGGTTGGCCTCAATAATGATCAGATCCAGGGTGGCAAGATCCGCTAAGTACATGTACGCAAACAGGTTAGAAAGCTCATCCATGAGAAGTCCTTTGTGGTTGACGCTACGAATCGGCACGTTTAGAATGTGCTAGTAATAAGCAAAAATCAATACATTTATGAACTCTAGCACTGCAAATGCAAAACAAACTCTAGCATCCATGCCTTTCCGAATAAGGGCGCAGAAACTGCTCGTGAATCTAGTCAATCTGCCCGATAACGAGCGCGAGGGATTGGAATGGCTCCGAGCCAACTGCCCGTTCGTACTTGAAGACCTGCCGTCACAGCGCGTCGACATGGAAACACAATTCGATGATGGGGAAGTTTTTGGATACACCCAGCCCGTCAATAGCGATGAATCGAAATATAAGTATTTGGTACTGCGCTTGAGGGAAAGCTTGCGGGCACTCTGGAAGGCGCCGGACAAGGAAACCAAACGATGGGGAATCTTCAGAATCTCGCAGGTCTTCTTCCTTCAGGGGGACAATGCGCTAATTCGTGCCCCTCTGTCCAACGAATGGGATTTCCTCCTTACAAGTGTGCGACCACCCAGCCGGACAGAACGTTTGCTTTTGAGATTCATTGACCTTGCTGATTACGCTCGATGCTGTGGTGCCTCCGATTGTGCGGCGCCATTTTTCATTGCATCCAGGCGCAATCAAAAATACTGCTCGCTCAAATGTTCGCGAGAATCTCAGCGGGAATTTAAGCGAGAATGGTGGGCGAAGAATGGGAAAGCGTGGAGATCCGGCGGGAGAACCAAAACGAAAGCGAAACAACAGAGCGGTCGTTGTGACCAAACGGAGGAAACAACAGCATGACTACTAGAACGAGAACGTGGATCGCTATACGGGATTCGGCGAGGGTCGTGTACCGTCACGGCTCGTAAGCGGCCCAAATGATGAGGTCGGCTTTTCGGATTTCCGAAAGATGGGCGGCCTTGGGAAATTTTTGATCGAAAAGCGCTCGCATCTGCTGCCACTCAGGCATCTTCGTGAACGCCTGGATTCCTCGCCGAATCTCCTCGTATCGTCGAAGTGCCTCAGAAAGCCAATCTTGACGGGGTAACGGAGTGGAAGGTACGCCAAAGTGGTCCGCTACATTCCGGTCGAAAATGACGACATCGTCAGTGATCGTCGCCAGCATTTTCGTACCGAAAGAAAGGTGCCTCTCTCCGGTATGGGCATGTAGATTCTGCAGGGTTGTCTTTAGGGAGGGAGGCGACGGAGCGTAAGCAGCTTCCCAGAGCATCGAGAAGAAATGCCGATAGAATGCGCCCTTCTTCCGCCCCATTTTGTAGTATCCGTTGAAGGTTCGTTGGTAATCAGGGTCCGTTGCAAGAGCGGGATTCGTCCTGACTTCCATGAGTGCCAACACTTTCTCCACCGAGCCTCGTCGTTCGAGCTTCATCAGCGCTGCCCTGACCCGCTCTATTCTCATCGTGGCGACCTAACCCAACTTCTTTTCATACTTTCACACTATCTATACGAAAAAACACTCGACGGCTCGCGCCCACCCTTAGCTCGGAAGTTGCCATCCCCTTACAAAACTTCCAAAAGCACAAAACCTACTGTTCACTTCTAGCTGAGGAATTCCAGTAACTCACCACTGACTCCTGGTTTCCTGTTCTCTCTTTCACTACTTACTCTTCTTTTGGAGCTGAAAAGAACCAATCGAGTGTTTTTTCGTATTGATAGTATTTAGCCCCTGGTCGTCACGAGATCGCCGAGTGCCACTGGTGTTCGTGGCTCAATCGCGAACGCGATGACGACTACATCGGCCTTGTACGCTACGAATCGAGGAATCGAGGGCCATCGATTGTGCGGCCCAGGAAGTTCGCCCTCAAGCGATTCGGAGTTCCGCCTCCAAGATAGCTCAACCTCAGGTCCTGAGCCCCTGCATTCTTCACTAGACAACTCTTGTCACGCTATGGAGAGACTAGGCACGATTTTCCTGGGGCTGACAGCTTCACCGTTATTGCACTGCCCGGCTTTAAGGTTATTTCCGAACTCCAGAGGGCGTCGTTGGCGCCTGCCTGACCACGGGCGACCAGCGTGTATGCTCCCGCCGGAGCATTAGTTATCTGAAAGGCGCCCTCCTCATCGGCATCTGTAGTCAGTAGTTGCTTTAATTTCTTGTTTTGCTGCACCCATTCCATGGTCGACAGCATAGCTTCATCGTATCCGACCATTTCGCTGCGGCATTCCAAATTCTCGTCAACTTCCGCTTCGGGATGATTCTTCATATTCTCGATGTGGTCTTCTAGAGCTTTACTCAAGCGCTTAAGACTTTCTCTTTTATAAGTCGCGCTGGCAGTACTTTCCGCGTACCGCTCCGACCTTCCCTTGTACACCAGATATATATGAGCCATGCGTGCCGGTTTCAGGTCGCCGGACTGAGTAATTCCGAAAACGCGCCCCGAGACAGAAGCGGTGGCTTTAGGAGTTGTGGGTGGCGGTGCCTTGATATTTGTCTGGGCATTTGCCACGAGCCCGACGGCAAGAACTGAAATCACTGATAAGGATCGCAATCCCATCGTGGTTTTTCCTTTCACGCATTCAGAAGTCCAAGCAGGACGTTTTTTGGAGACGATAACTTTATCGACACCTCTTTGCCTATTTCAGCAGTTACATCCCCTTCCCAATAAGCTCGATTTGCCCCAGCATGTCCCTGCGCTAGTACCATGTACCCACCTGGCAGTACGCCAGAAAACCGAAATGCACCATCTTCTTCGGTTTCGCCTATTTTAATCTGATCCTTTTCCCCTCAGAGCCCCGTTGTCGCGCCGCTAGAATACGAAATAAAAAACGATAGCTTTTCAGGGCGGCCTATCAGGCCACTCCAACTCCAAAACAGTTCAATTGTTTGACCAGCGTCCTTCCATTTGGCGCTGCACTCTTGGACCGTGCCGACAAGCGATGCCAGACTGATGTTGTCGCAGGGGCCACGTGTGGCATCTGGCGGCCCATATTTTCCCGTCAGCTGCTCGAAAACCGTCGTCCCGGCGATATAGGGGAGTATCGCCAGCGGCTGCAATGCTGGAGTGGACTGGAGAACTTTCGCCTGATCCAAATCGAGCTTTACGGTCTGCAATCCACCTTGAACATCGAAGCTAAGCTCCGGTTTGAAGAACATTGAAGCGGTCGCAACGACTGGTTTCAGGTTCGCAGAAAGCGTCGCACTATTGGTCTTTACCTCCAAATCTGGTTCCACTGTAGCCGTTGTGGCCTCATCGCTGCCATGTAGCGAGAAACCCTTTGCCGAAAGGGTGTCTCGTACTTGCTGGTGCTTCATGCCAAACGAAAGCCCCTGCCAAGTCGTTTGCGCTTGCGCGTAGCTCACACCGAAAAAAAGAACAACACCGATCAAAAGCTTCATATTGTGACTCCGTGGGGATTGATGCCGCAGTCGTCTGTCTGGGTGGCCACCAGCGAGGATGAAAACATGATCACAAAAAGAATCTCGGGAAGCACCTGAAATGAACCATGAACAACCTCTTTGGGACAATTCATTCCGATAACCCTTACGGTCAAATAGCTTGAACGCTCCTTCTCCGAATCGGTATCAACGCGCACACACCAACAGTCTTCACGACTTACCACTCAGGCCCATTGCCTTGCGGAACAATCTAGCAGCGGCAGAAACCTTTCCCTTACCGCCGCGGATAACACCCGTAATTTCCCATTTCTCCTGTTTCGTTCCTTGCACGTTGCTGAGACGGGGGTTTTTGGCCACTGCATTCTGAATAAGAAAAGATTCAACCTGACCGATAGCACGCTTGTTGATCGGGCCTTTTCTTCGCCCCATCGCGAGCAGAAACATGACAGGTGTTCCCTTTCCATCAAGAGCAGACTGGTAGTGGGCCGCAATCTTGTGGAAGGCGAAACATTCCTTTTCAAAGCTGTTCTTCGTCTTACCGACGTAGACGGGTCGGTAGCCCTTTGCTGCTCGGATAGCAAATAGGTAGCAGCCACATTCTTTTGCGAGGAGACCCACTTTTGGGTTCTTCCAAAAGTCAGGACAACCCGGTTCAATACGGCGGTTGGTCTTGCCTTTGCGGGGAATCTTGAATGGCCCGTGAACTCGGAATATTGCTGCCATCTATTCACCCCTGAAAGCCATCATCAATCGAATGTCCCGTATCCTTGCACGTCACCACTCCCCGGCTCTGACGTTCGGGAGCAAAACTAGGGCAGCGCATGAATTGAGGAGGAGACGCTACCAGCGACTACACACTATAGGTGGGTAGCACAATTGTGGTCAAGGGGCGACATTCAGTGCTGTGCCTCGCAAACTACCGCGCAGCAATAAAGGCGTCAATCCCAGGACAGCGTTCGGCATTGTCGTTCGCGAACTGAGGCAGTCCCGTGGAGATTCCCAGGAGTCTTTTGCTCACCTGTCTGGATATCACCGCAACTACATAGGCCAACTGGAAAGAGGTGAAAAGAGTCCTTCGTTGAACGCTCTTTTCGACTTCGCAAACACCTTCGGTATGAGACCGTCCGAAATCCTCCGATCAGTGGAAGAACTGGTATCGGCCCGTCGATAACTCCACCTGTTCCAAACTTCAGAATTTGGAAGCGGAGGTCGACGAGGGCTTCAAATCTTCAAATCGAATCATCTCCCACTTTCTATTCTTCACGCCAGGCTTGCCCACAACCTTGCCATATCCAATAATTGCGGGGCCACTCTTCCTTGAAGTAGCAGAAATACGCGATCTCCAGGCGACACGTCCTTGCGATTGTGGAAGAGCCACTTTCCCTCGACGCGCTCACCCTCGTGTTTGGCGGCTGACCAATTTCTGCAGCTTTTCAAGAGGCCATCCACGCTCTGGATTCTCAGTAGAAGGCTTAAACGTTATGAGACACGACTTCCTCAGGGTCTTCCTCCGTACTTGTCTTCCATCAAAGCCTTGGGCCCGACACGCCGATCCTAGACATCTTGTAGTCGATGCCAAAGCTCATGCAGACCGACTAAAAGAGCGGCTCCAAGACCTGCCCTCTGCCCTTTGCTGCTAGGACTTCGGACGGCAGCCTTACTGGACACCCTCGTCCATTGGGTTTTCCGTCCGATCCAGTGCAAGCCATTGAGCCCCTTTCGATGGCTTTTAGGCGGCAAGTCTTTTATAACGTCATGCTAAGGATTTACTCGTAAGCTCCTGCTTTCCTCCTGAGCTGTGTACTTATGGGTAAACGGCACTTCGACGGGTCATTACTTCGCATGGCGACTTGCAGGCACACTCCAATTCAAAGTTCGCAGGTAGCTGTTCAAATCTAAAATCCATTGTGAGCCTATCGACGTTCTGCGAGGACACCAGTTCAGCCAGGCCTCGGTTCAGCTCTGCTTCGAAACTTGCCAGTGAACCCTGTGAATAGCTGATCGCCGGGGCGAGCACTTTCAAGCTGATCCGATTCGCAGAGAGCAGTATGTTTCTAGAGTCGTACCCCAGTTCCTTCCGATATCGTCGCGAGAATAGATAAATTAGTCCGTAACCGATGATCTCCACTGCAGCATGCAGCGGAGTGTCGCAATGGTCGCCGACCTTGAGCTCCACAAGCTCCAACCAGCCTGCACTACACTGTCGGGCGAGATCGATGCGCCGCCCTCCTTCTTGAACTTCCGGCAGAACTCCGGACGCGACCGGAATCATGTTGTACCACTCAACGCACTCCGTAGCCACAGTCTTCTCGAACCGCTTTTCTGGACTACTATTGCGCTCGTCCATATATGTTTTCTTTTCCCATCGCCAGTTCTCATCTCCGCGAACGGGGGTCCCAGGCCAATTTGCAACGATGCGACGATAAATAGTGTCGATTAGTGTTTTGCCATCGATTAGAGGACCATTCACTACAGCCCGATAAGCAGTCAGATGCCGATAATGTGGAGCTGTTCCCCCGATGTTGGAGACTCCGAGCGCACGATCGACGATAGCATCCACCCCGGCGAGGATGCTTGGCTGAATCATCATGGATATGGTCTTTGACGTGACTTCTGTGAGACCAACTTGAGCTCGCATTGTTACTAGATCATTCGGCGCAATCTGCGAGTTCGATACTGTTCTGGGACCCATCACCAGATCGGCGATTTCCAATTCCCTTGCGAACGTCATTTGGTAAGGATTCTTGCGTCCGTATCGAGTGTCTCCCATCTGCAATCCAGATTCTGCATCGAAGTACCGCAGGCTGGAACTACCCCTGGCATTCGCGAACGCGAGAAACTGATGCCGACCGGTGCGATCATTCCTCAGAAATCGCCATTCTTTTCCAGGTCCATAGGTGTTCACCGGAAAGCCACTCGAGGTACTGGATCGGGAGGTACTGGATCGAACGGGCATCTGGAACAGTTCTCTCCCTGTAGCCTCCAGAATCACATCTGCGCAATAAGGAATTGTCCGTCCGCCGAAACCGAGCGACGCTTTAACCGATTTCAACGCTTCTTCCCACACCACGACCGGAGTTGGACGGTGAGGATCAGCGGCAAAGCAGGCGTTCACGAACCACGTAGGTATTCCGGCTACCCCTCTCAAGAAGTACAAGTGTGCGAGCCGATTCGCATACTGGTACAGGGGGCCGGTCCAGTCAGCAGCGTCAGCTCCGAGCCACGCTCTTGCTGAGTCGAGGGACTTGATAATTCTGGTTCGTGAGACCTCGGAAGCAAGACAGCCACCGGAGAACATTTCTTTGGGGTAACTTTTGGCCTCCAGCAGCAGCACCCCAGAGGGACCACGGTGGTCCCAATGGATCTTCGCCAGCGCATCCCATTTTGGGCCGCCCTGCGGCCAGAAGTCGGCCAGTTCACCCGCCAACTCCAATAAGTCAAGTGCAGCTAGAAACGAGTCGTCTTGATACTCAGCAAATCTGTCGCGTTCGAGAGGTGAGACCCACTGCAGCGATGCTCCACACTCGGCCAGCTCTGGCAAAGCTCCTAGGATGGCGGCATTCAATTGCTGCTGCCTGCGATTCACATAGGTCTGAATCTGGAGCTGGCTGCCCGCATATGCCCGGCCGAACTCGTCCACTCGGTCGCTCATTTCAACAGGATGACAGTGGCCCCACATCGGGAAGCCCGGAGGGAAGCCCAGGAGCTCACTGAGATGCGAAAGCTGACTTTGCGCATTTCAGACACTACTCCTGCTCTGAGACTGGCAACGCTAATAAGCTCAATTCTTCAATTTCTTCCAAAGTCTTACCCGAAATACCCTGCAGGTCCCCATACATGCCAACCGTCGCACTCATCACTCGTTCAATTTGCCCCTCACGTTTTGCCCATTGCTTCATGATCGCTTTCCGCTCTTTATCCAAATCTTCCTGCAGGGATGAGAAGCCTTCGACAATTGCCTGCACGCGCTGGCGGAAGCGGGGACCAGTCAAGTACTGGTAAACCATCTCGGCTTTTGTCTGCTGCCCTTCGGTTACGAGCCGAGCAGTGCTCACTTGAAGAAGTGTATTGCGCAGTATGGTGGCAACAGGCAGTGCGGAACGAGGGTGCGTGATCCAGACGCCGTCTATAACGTCGAAGGTATCGATTCCTATGGGCAGAGTCTGAGAAACCAGTATGGCTATATCTGCCTTGGCTATACGCTGATCCTCGCGCAACTTGGCAAGCCAGCCATAACTCCAGTTTTTCGTGCGCTTGGACTCCCATAGAATCGTGCCGCTCATCAGACCACTGGGACTGACTACACGCTGCACTGTGTCGCCACCAAATTCGCCTTTTGGGACTGGTTCAATCGTATCGAATGGAAACTTCGTTCTAAGGAGGTCCTCCAGTTCAAGTTCCTGAACCTCACCCTGCAACTGTTGAGAACCCTGTTCGGCCCTCTGCTTGAGCTCCTCAATCTTTTGCTGCATAGAAGCGATGGTCTGATCCTTCTCTGCGACCTTGAGCTTTAGTCCTTCTTCTGCTTCTCGTTTGGCTCGAGTGCGAACTTCGGATAAGCCCTCCTGTACACGCTTCGCTACGGTCAGTTCCAACTCACGTTTGGCATCGTCAAGCTCACGCTGTTTCTTGATTAGCTCTGCTTGTGCGTTTTGAGCCTCGGCCAGCTTTATATCGCGCTCTTTGAGTACGCTCTGTAGCTCGATCAACTCACGATCTTTTGCCTCAAGCTCTACTGCGCTGGCCTGTTTGGCCTTTCTCGACTCTTCTTCGATTACACGCAAACGTTCATTCTTCAACTGTTCCGCGACCTGATCGGAAACCTGCTGTTCGAGCGAGTGCTTCGCTTCCTTTACCTGCCTTTCCTTTTCGCGGACTACCTGTTCGCGCTGGGCAATCTCATTGTCTTTCTCGGACAGTTGTTCTTCAAATTGTTTGCGGGTCGCCTCAATCAATGGCGCAGCAAGAGATTCCGTCAGCCGAATCTCCGTTTTGCATTTAGGGCAAGTAATCGTTGGATCGATCGTAATTTCTGCTTCATTCATTCCGCGATACTAGGCTTCCGACTCCGCAGTGTCAGTGACAGATGCCCGTATTCAACGTGATGTGCTTTTCCTGATCGAAGATCTGTTGAACCCTGTAAATGCGAAATCGCGCGCAAAATCCCTATTTTCAGTAGATTAGGGTAATTGAGGTGGAAATTGAGGGTCGTGAGGGCACTGCCAATACCCCCTGGCTTGCGTTAGCGTAGTTTAGCTTGCGTTCCTGAGGGAGGTGTGGGGGCAAGGAGGCAGGGGGCCATCTGGCCTCAGCTGATGTGTCGCAGGCAACATCAGATCTTCGTGGTCTGGTGACGCGATTTTACCGCCTGAACCCCGGTCACAGGGTCAATAAGTGTAATCGAGATGTTTCAACAGTTCCGGTGGCCGAACCCGATGGAGCCGAGAGCTGACATTGGGATTCGCAGCCACAGGCGGGCGCGTCACTTTCACCGGGCGTAGATAACCTTCAGGACCCCTCGAACGGCCCATAGGGTTTCCCATGCGAGGTCTTCGTCCGCTTGAGAGCCATGCAAAACTTTATTTCCGGTCTTACGAACTTTATCGCCCAGCTCGAACCTCGCATCGTCAATCACCTTGAACTGGTTCGCATATTCAAGTAGCCACTGCAGATCATCCTCTGTGGGAATATGTCCGGCCAGCCTGCTCTTCAGTTGTTGCTTCAACCCTAACTCCAAAGCAGCCCTCGAAAGCGCAACGGAGGAATTCCAAAATCCGTGGATCAAGCAACGCGATGCCTCGCGCAGGAAAAGATTGACCCCGCTGTCAGGCGTGGCCTTCGGCGCCATAGCGGAGAGTTTCATCGTGCGATCGACAATGTTCTCCACTTTTTTCAAAAAGTCGCGCGTATAAAAGTCATCGAAGATGGTGGCAACGCTTTCGTGGTCGGTCTGTATGCTATCTGCGAGCCACCGGGCAGTCTGCTCATCGCTGAATCCCTCCAAGCACTCGATGATCTGCTTGCGCGCATCGCCCCACTCCTCTTGCTTTCCGATAAAGCCAGCCAGATATTCTGAGAGCCGCGTGCTCCCTTCGTTAGAAAAGATCACATCCATCTCTTCAGCAAAGGCATCGAACGTCAGTTCTTCCCAATCGGCTTCGCCGCACCTGTCGCATCGGTCCGAGAGGCTCTTGATAGCCTTATAGCTGAAGCACCGTTTGCATGTACGCTTGGCAGAGAGCAATGCGTACAGTTTCTGGTAAAAGCCCTCACGCGGAATGGCCATCCCTTGGCGTCCTCGCTTTTTGCTGACGGCGGTCAGCTTCTGTGGAACCTCAGAATTATAATGGAAGCAAAAGATTGGGAATCATTGGTTCAACGGGCAAGAAATTAGAACTGCCTAAGCCAGAAGGAAATACTCATGAACTGAGCGCGGCACTAGTAGCTAGATAACAAAAGACTAGCTTGTAATGCCCCGCATCCATATCTGATGTTCCCATTCTGACAAAGAGAGTGGCATCGCTCTTCTCCTAAGTGCGTTGATCCAACTCATGTACTGTTGCACGCTGTCGCACTTCGTCCATACACCGTCGATCCCACCCGCATTAAGCACAATCCTGTCAACAGGGCAGTGCGGCGGCGTCACGACTTTCCCCAACCGCCACAAGAACTTCAGATAGAGATTCAATGCCTTTTGCGATGTGCCATAACGCAGATGCCCGTCGCTTAGAAGCTGCCCAAATCTTACGCGTAGCCTGTCCTAAATCCTCTGAATGGCTTCACAGTGCTGAACATCGGCTATGGGCTGGGTATAACGTGGAGACTCTTCGCGGATGAACTTCCCCCATTCTGCCCGGAATGCGTCTCTCATCCCATCGTCCGATCCGCTTCTATAGGTCTTGTTATGCTGTAGTGCCGCCTGAATGGCATTACTCATTGCTGACGATTCATTATTCACGCGAGTCACTTCTAGAAACCGATCAGTCATAGAGCCTCGATTCTCCTCGTTGGCGCGTAGCTTACCACGGAAATGCGACCACATACATAGCAGCCCAAACGGGCCACACACAGATGTTTGCTCAGGAACAATTAGCCGCCGTGAGGCTCCGCCTGTCAACGGACGCTATTAGGCGTTATCATTCGTTGAGACCGCTTTTTCCTCGTCGGGGCAGCGGGGTCGACGGTTGCTCGAAACCACTGTAGTAAAACTGTAGTAGTTCTATGGTCAAAACGTGGCAGATCGGATCATAACGGCACGAATCGGAGTTCTTGTAAGGCGTTGAAGAATCAAGTAGAGTTGAAGATTTTCCGAACGGATCAGAACCCTTCTGTGTACTTGAAAACCGGCATACCCGAAAGGGTATCGGGGGTTCGAATCCCTCCCTCTCCGCCATTCTGGAGTGCACCGCAAGAGTGAGACGTGGAATTAAGGGGCCAGCCATATTGAATAGCTGACGGCCGAAAACCGATAGCTGATAGCTCCCCTACGAAGGCATCTCAGACGCCGCTGGTTGCGTCTTGTGCCCACTGCAGGGCCTGCCACCAGGCTGAGGCGATTTCTTCATCGTGCAGTTTCAATTGTTTGGCGAGTGCGCTTGATTGGGACCACTCACCCGATTCCTGGGCCAGCATGAGTTGGTAGAGGGGCCGGAGGCTACTGTTCTGGCCGAGCAGGGTCGTCTTCGTTTCGCGCTCCACGGGTAGTTGTTCGAGGAGCACATCCATGCTGACCTCAAGAATGGCATCCATGATGGAGAGCAGCCCCATCAGGAATAAATCGGTGTTCGATTGCAGGCGGTTGGAGAGCAGTTCGCAAAAGCGGGCGCGAGCCAATCCCATCAGCACCAGTTCGCTGCACCTCTGCTCGGCTGCGCCCACGGTGACGACGAGCCGGATCCAGCGCCGCATTTCGCGTTCTCCCAGAACGGCGATGGCATGGCGGATCGACTTGATTTCGAGGGCAAATCCAAAGAGCGGGGAATTCAGGTACCGGAGCAAGCGGTAACAAAGCGAGGCTTCCTGCTTGAGCATTTTCTCCAGTTCGCGCATGTCGATTTCCCTGCGGGAGACCATTTCGAGCAGCCGTATATAGTGCAAGCGGCTGGCGGGAACTTCGCGGCCGGTGACGATTTCGGGCCGGCAGAAAAAATATCCCTGGAAATAGACGAATCCCATGTCGCGGGCCTGATAGAACTCGTGGGGCGTTTCTAGTTTTTCAGCCAGCAGCTTGCACTTCGTGGAGCCAAACCGACGCATCATGCCAGCCCGTTCCTCCGGCCCGGTTGCCTGGATGTCGATTTTTATGATGTCGGCAAACTCAACAAGCGTTACACGCGGATCGTTGGGCGCGAAGTCATCGAGGGCGATGAGATAGCCGGCCGCTTTCAGCCGTTTGCAGGCTTCGATAACGCGGTCTTCCGGCTCAACCGTCTCCAGAATCTCAGCCACGGTCTGGTTGGGGGGCAGCAAGGTAATCAGATCTTTGAACAGGACCTCACAGGTGCAATTCACGAAAGCGCGGCGCTTATCGCAAAGCACGTTGATGCCGTAAAGCAGGGAGCTATCCAGTGTGGAGCGGGCCGCAAGTTCCGGATCGGCGTTGAAGTAGTCTTCGACACCGTTGCGGAAAAGAAGTTCGTATCCGAACACATTCTGCGTGCGATCGAGAATTGGCTGGCGGGCAACGAAGCGCTGTCCCGGTAGCGCGAGCGAGTTCGAAGCAGAGGGGTTCTCTTTGGCAGGAGCGGGTTTCACACCTCTAATATCGGCGTAGTCGTGGCGGAACTTCAGGCAAAACTGCGCGACTGTCGTCTTCCGGGAATTCAAGGGCTTGCCAATCGGCGCTTGCGGTCGAACCCTACAACCCTGCATGCTTCCGTTCCCGTGCAAGGCCGAAACGTGGGCCCGGGATTCCAAGGTAATGTCCCGGATGTGGAAAACTAGGGTACTTCCCCCTTGCGCAGTCGGCGGTTTCATGAGTAACATCAAGATGTTCCCTAATGGCCATGCTTCCAGGCTGGCCGTTCGCGCCAAACAAAACTCCAGGCGCCTAGATTAAGAGATAGTTTGGACATCGTTCTCGAATAGCATCCAGCCGATGTGGGGTTTGGTCTGCCGGTAGCCGGTTTGTAGTGAGCCACGCGCAGTGAGCTACGCATTGCGCCAGCCGTTCAGAGTGCCGACTAACGTGCCGACCGCAAGGAAAGACGAAACAACCAGGCCTGTGATCCAGGCCGGAGATTTTCAAAGAATAACAAGAGAAAAACTATGAATGCAGGACCCGGACGTTCCTCCGCAGGAGGAGGGAAGCACAAACGGCGCCGTGGACGGCGTCCGCCGAGACGAGGCGCGGGTGGCCCGATGGGCCGCGACCGCCAAGAGCACCAGGGCATTTTTACCGCTCCCATGGATCACAGCTACCGCGCCAATATGGGCATGGATAATGGCAACGGCAACCAGGGAAGAGGACCGCGCCGGCCCGGCTTTTCCGCGTCCTACCCGGTGGTCGATCCTGAGCCTCTACCCGCTCCACGAGAGGATGCGGCTTCGCGCGTTTTCGCGTTTGTCGAAGACCTGTTCTTTCTGAGCAAGATTCAGGAAACGGGCCGCAAGATGAACGTGAAGGTAGAGTTCGTCAAGAACGAGAAGGAACTTGCCGAGCGGATGAAGAGCAACGGCGAGGAAAAGCCTTCCCTGATCATCTTCGACTTGAACAACGCCAATGCCAAGCCTTTGACACTGATCCCGAAACTGAAAAGCAAGCTGAAGAAGGGGACGTCGATCATTGGATTCCTCTCGCACGTGCAGGGCGACTTGAAGCTGAAAGCGCACGAAGCGGGATGTGACATGGTGCTGCCGCGCTCCGCGTTTTCGCAAAATCTGCCGCAGTTGCTGCGCCGCCATGGTGCGGTGGACGAAGAAAGCGCTGCGGCGCAATAAGGGCTGTAGGAGGCAGATTGCCGCAGCACCGTTAGGAACCGAACCCTCCACCTGTAACCCAATAGCTAGTGGCCAGAAGCAAGTAGCTGGCTGAGCCTGATACAATTTCGCCGTGTTCCCTCACCAATTTATGATTATGACGGCGGCCATGGCGATGGGTGTGGCAGCTTCTGCTCAGCAGCCTCCGGTGAAAGTGAACGTCATTAACGTGTGCGCACCTACGGCCGACGAGCAGAAAGAATTATCGTCGGCGCTGGCCAAAGTACCGGCCAAGCCGGCGTTCGCCGCGGACTACGAAGTGGCTCGCGGGCGTTCGACACTCGACCCGAGCATCCCAATCCCCGGCATGCAACCCTTACCGCCCGGTGCGGTCTCGGCGGCCGACTGGGTCCGGGTTCGGCGTGAGTTCCCCGGTTCCACTCTGTTCAGCAATGTCCAATACTCGTTCAGCGTGGACTCGAAGAATATGGTGGAGACGCTCGTGCTGCGCGTGCGCGATCCCAAAGATGTGATGCAGATTTCGATTGAGGACAGCGCATCCGCGGTTGTTTCCGCGAGCGCGATGTTGTCTTCGAGCACGCCGGTTTCGCGCGTCAGACTGGAGCGCTTTGGGAAGTCGTCAGTGGCGCTGGCGCGGTGCTCGGGAGAAGAGGGAAGTCCGGCGGCGGATCAGACCGCGTACGAGCCCATTTTTCACGCCGCCTCTTCGATCATGGAGCTATATCGCGATGCTCTGGGCGCGCGCAAATTGGTGCCCGAGGAACTGGCTCGCCTGGGCGTGGGAACCTCGGTCAGAAAGTCGGTCGGAACTGCGACCAAGGCGGGCGCGGGCAGCAAGAAGAACCCGTAGTTTGTCGTGCCGGAGTGCGGTCTGAAGCGAAATCTGTTTTTCAGAATCTATCTACTAGCTCTGTTTCTTACCACTATGGACATACGCAATGTTGTGATCATGGGCTCCGGATGCGCCGGTCACACCGCCGCCCTATACAGCGCCCGCGCCAACCTCAAGCCGCTCGTGATCGAAGGCCATGAACCTGGCGGACAATTATCGATGACAACGCTGGTGGAAAATTTTCCCGGCTTTCCCGAAGGCATCCAGGGGCCAGAACTGATCGAGAACATGCGCAAGCAGGCCATGCGCTTTGGCGCCGACTATCACATGGGCCACGCGGTCAAAGCCGATTTGAGCAAGCGCCCGTTCGAGATCAGCGTCGGCAAACACACCATCCACACGCGAACGCTTATTATCGCCAGCGGAGCGTCGGCGCGCTGGCTCGGCCTGCCGAACGAGCATGCGCTGATCGGCCACGGCGTTTCTTCCTGCGCCACTTGCGATGGCTTCTTTTTTTCGGGCAAGGAAATCGCGGTGATCGGCGGCGGCGACTCCGCCATGGAAGAAGCGACATTTCTGACGCGCTTCGCGAGCAAGGTGACACTTATTCATCGTCGCGGGCAGTTTCGCGCTTCGAAAATCATGCTTGATCGCGCCAAGGCTAATCCAAAGATCGCGTTTCTCACCGATACCGTGGTCGACGACGTTCTCGATGTCGGCAAGAAGGAAGTCACCGCCCTGCGTCTGCGCAATGTGAAGAGCGGCGAAAGCTGGGATTTACCCACGAGCGCAATGTTTCTTGGGATCGGCCACATCCCGAACGCCAAGATTTTCGAAGGCCAGCTCGAAACCGACGCCGATGGCTACCTGGTTACGCACAAGAATGTCTTGACGAAAGTGCCGGGCGTATTCGCCTGTGGCGACGTGCAGGACCGGCGTTATCGCCAAGCTATCACCGCCGCTGGTTCCGGCTGTATGGCGGCTCTGGAAGTGGAAAAATTTCTGGAAGAGGAAGGGCTCTGACGGCGAGTTTCGGACGACGCGCTGAGAAAATCTTTACCACAGGGGGCACAGGGGTACACAGGGGAAAGCCGACAACCTTGCGGTTAAGATTTTGCTCGCTCGCGCAACACTTGCCGCCGTGCGGCGACCGGCAGCGTCTCACACGCAGTCCGCAACACCAATCGCGGTGCGTTCTTCCGGATCTTTTTCAAGTAGGGTACGGTGCGCTTCGGATCGGCTTTGGCGGTCTCGCGCAACAGCCAGCCCAAGCCTTTTTGCACCATGTCGTCTTCGTCCTCCAACAGTTGATTCGAGAGCCGCACGATTTGTTGAAAGAACAGTTGCTCGCGCGCTCCCCGGATCAGTGCCACACACGCGGCGCGCCGCCGCCAGCGATTTCGCGACTTCGTCCACAGGCAAACCTGGCGGCAGCGGGCAGGTTCGGCGGCCACCATCGGCGCCAGCAGATAATGCGCCAGGGCGTCGTGATCGGCCCAACTGGTTACGCGGTCGAGCCAGGAGGCAAAAAGCTGGAATTCGTTCGCGCCAAAATTCTTCGTCTGTTTTTCGAGCAGGAAAACAGCCATTACCTTCTCTTCCAGAATGCGGCCGGAGAAAAGTTGGTCGGCGACTTGCACCAGGAAATCCATGCCCCGTTCGCGGATGATGCTGCGCCGGAACCGCACCGCAAATTTTCTTAGTTCGGCCGTATACCAGCCGCGCGACTTTATGACTTCCTTGAAAAAGTGTTGCACGTCTTCCGAGTGCGGCGCCGACCCGCCATCCTTCAGCACGCGCCGGATGTGGTCGGCAATGTAGCGGGGAGTAATTTCGCGCGTGGACATGTTCTCCTCTGGTAGCAACAAGCGTCTCCGCCCGTCGCTTGCGAACAGATAATGATAAAAGGAGTTCCAGGCGCATGCTGTGACCTAGCGTCACTGGTGACTGTGACAGCTACTTTGCGGGGGCTGTATTGCCCGTTCTCAACGCCTTGTCATAAATCCAGAGCACCGCGGCCGTGGCCAGGCCGACCGCCGTCACGCTCCACCAGATCCGCTCCGGTTGATGATTGACTTCTCCGAAGTAGTGAACCAGGGTGCCGCCAAACCAGCCACCGATGAGCGATCCAATTCCGATGGGCAGGAACGCGAAACCCATGTACGTGCCCTGCTGTCCGGGAGGCGCGAGGCGCGAAATGTATTCGTAATAGCGCGGAGACATAATGATTTCGCCGAGCGCCAGCACAAACAGGGAAAGCACCGCGCCCCAGAGCGTCGGCCGCAGCGCGAGGATCACCCACGAAACAGCAGTGATCACCGTGCCCAAAATCACGGCCTGAAATGCCGGAATGCTGCGGGTCAGGTAATTGACCGCGAGCGTAAGGCAGATGACCGTCAGCCCATCGGTCACGAGAATCTTCTCAACGTCGGCCTGGGAACTGATGTACCTGTGAATGTACCCGGGCAAACTGATGTACTGCTGCCAGAACACCACCCAATACCCGGTGAAAAGCACAAGGAACCACATAAACCGGCTGATTCCGGCGAGCACAAGAAGCAAGAGCCCGACCCAGATCCACCAAGGCACGCTGTGCGCGGGAAAGATGAACAAAGCAACACGCAGAAACAACGCAACCATCAACACCGGCAAAACCAAGCGGTAATTGCCCACGACGATGCAGAAGTTCCGCGCAACCGTCGCAATGGAAGGCGGAGGCGCATCCCCAGCTTTGCGCGGTTCCCGGAAGAAAATAATGACCACGAAGAACATCGCGAAGACGCTGAGTGCCGCGACGCGGTAAACATTCTCGACGCCCAGATGGCGATGGGCCCAGGAAGCACAATACGGTCCCGCAGCGCCGCCGATGTTGACCATCGTGTAATAAATCGAGTAGCCGATGGAGCGAACGTTCTCCTTTGAGGCTCGTGCCGTGGTGCCCACCACGCATGGTTTCACCATCGAGATACCGAGCGCAGGGAGGATGAGAATGCAGCCGACAAACAAACCGAGCGGCACCGCGTTGCGCACTGGCGCCAGCCAGGATGCCCCAATCGATCCGATCAGGAAGTAGGCTGCTGCGAGGATGAGGTAGGCGATCGAAAGCGCGCGGCGAAAGCCCAGGCGATCGGCGGCGGCTCCTCCGAAGATGGCGAGAAACCATACCATGCCGCCGAACAAGCCCGTGAGAGTTCCGGTCTGTTCGGTGGAGAAATTCAGCGTCTCCTGCAGATACAGGGCGAGCGAAGCGAAGGCCCCGTAGTAGGAAAGACGTTCGAAGATCTCGCTGATGTTCGCGACCCAGAAGGGGCGTTCGAAGCCGGTGCGGATCTCGTGGAAGCGTTGGGAAAGGGTCAAGCGTGGCTCCTGAAAATGGTTGCTCCTGATGCCGCCCTCAGATTTTCAAACGCTTTCGGACTTCTTCTGCCGACAAGCCCGCCACGCGGATCACTTTATTCCGGCTGGTCTGGCCGGCTGCAATAGTAACGGAGGAACGCGGCAGGTTCAAAAGTTTTGCGAAAAAATCAATGCAGGCTTCGTTGGCTTTGCCGTCGACGGGAGGGGCTGTGAGGGCGAGTTTTATTGCGTCGCCTACTTCGCCGGTGATGGCATTCCTCTTCGCGCGGGGGTGGACTTTGACCGCGAAGGTTGCTCCGTTGGGCGCGTTTTTTATCGCTGCCATTGAAAGGCTCTACCACAGAGGGCACAGAGGTACACGGGAAATGCAATATTCATTCTTAGAATTCCCCTGTGCACCTCTGTGCCCCCTGTGGTTAAGTTTTTGCTCTTTCTCCGAAAATCGCCGTCCCCACGCGCACCCACGTTGCTCCCTCTTCAATTGCTACTTCGAAATCGTGCGACATACCCATGGAAAGAACTGCGGTGCCGATTTGCGGCAGCTTGCGCGCGGCGATGCTGTCTCGAAGCTGATGGAGTTGACGAAAATAAGGTCGCGAGCCCTCCGGATCTTCTGTGTATGGCGGGACGGTCATCAGGCCGTTAATTTTCAGATTTCCCCATCGCGGCGCGCCTTGCAGAATCTGCTCCAGTTCGTCGGAGTTTGGTGCAACTCCGCTTTTTGCCTGCTCGCCACCGACATTGATCTCGACCAGGACGGATAGTGATTTGCCCGCGCCTTCCGCTAATGCATTCAGTTTCTCCGCCATCCGCACCGAGTCAACGGAATCCACCGCGTCAAACAACTCCGCCGCCTTCGCGGCTTTATTGGTCTGCAGATGTCCGATCAGGTGCCATTCGATGTCACGCAAGTCACGCAAAGCGTCCGCCTTCCCGGCAAACTCCTGCACTCTGTTTTCGCCGAAAACGCGCAGCCCGGCAGCGTAGGCCTCGCGGATTCGTTCAGCCGGAAAAGTCTTGCTCACACCCATCAGTGTGATTTCGTCCGAGCTGCGGTGCGCGCGGCTTGCCGCTGTCGCGATCCGCTTCCGCACCTGGGCAATATTTTCTGCGATCGACATTTGAGAGTCGCTGAAATGAACGTGGTGGGGCCGCGCTGCGCTCGGCTTGGACGGGGCAGAGCCTCGTCGCCACACGAGCATCACACGAGCCTTACATAATCGCTGTCGGCGGGGCCGGATCTTCGGGCCTGCCGGCGTTGGCCAGCGGAACTCGGATCATGACTATCGCCAGCACGGCTAGCGCGCCGAGCGCCAGAAGAAATGGCGGGGTCCACCGGACGAGCGTTACGTCGCGGCCAGAGCCCACCAGGGCGGCGATGAGCAGGCCGCACAGCGCCTCGCCTGCGATCAGACCGGAGGCGGTCAGGACGCCTGCGTTTTCAACGCGCGCCTTCTGCGCATCGTTCAAGCCACGGCGATCGCGCAATATGTCGGTGAGCCAGCGAATCACGCCTCCGACAAAAATGGCGAACGTTGTGCCTAACGGCAGATACATACCGACCGCGAACAGCATCACGCTCTTCACCTCGATCATGATCATCGCCAGTCCGAGCAGGATGCCAACAATCACGAGCGGCCACGCCATGTCGCCGCCTACGATTCCCTTGGAGAGCATGGCCATTAACCCCGCCTGCGGGGCCGGGAGCGCGGGGCTGCCGAAGGTGTATGCCTTGGCGAGGATCGCGATCGGGAAGAACAGAACGAGCGACGCCACGACGATGCCGAAAAGATCTCCGATCTGCATCTTGGAGGGCGTGCCACCGAGGATGTGCCCGACTTTCAAATCTTGCAACATCTCACCCGCCACAGCGGATGAAACGCACACTATTGCTGCCACTCCAAGTACGGCTGCAACTCCACCAGTTCCGGAAACGCCGAGCGCGACCATGAGCAGCGCTGCGATCACCAGCGTGCACAGCGTAAGCCCGGAGACTGGATTGTTCGACGATCCGATCATGCCGACCAGGTTTCCAGAAACCGCGGCGAAGAAAAATCCGACGATGATCATCACGCCGGCCGCGACGAGGCAGCCCGATAATATCCGCGAACTGGAAAGCGTGCCGGCTGCGCTGATGAAATAGTAGTAGAGCAGAATCATGGCCACGAATACGACGCCGATGCCGGCAAACACTGCCTTGGCGGGCAGGTCACGCTCGGTGCGATTGGCAGAGGCGTGCGCCGCCGCCGACTTTTTCAGATCGGAGACGGCACGGCCCATGCCGAGTGCCAACTGCTTGCGCATCTTGAAAAGCGTGTAAGAGGCGCCCACCAGCATTCCCCCGACCGCGATCGGCCGCACAATCGAAAAATAGATGGCTTGCGCCAGCAGTGGCCAGGCGATGGCTTCGCCCTGCGGCATCGAGGCCTGGATGTAGGGACCGATGGTGAAGGTTAGGAGTGGAACCAAGAGGCCCCACGCCAGCAAGCCTCCCGCGAAGTTCAGGGCAGCGAGTCTGGGGCCAATGATGTATCCCACACCGAGATAGGCGGGACTGATGTCGGGGGCGGTCATCAATGTAGCGCCGCCGGTAATGGTGGTGGCTACGTTTGGATTCGTGCTGGTGCGGAGCAGCAACTTTTTTCCGAGGTCGCTGATCTTCACCGGGAAAGTATTGTTGGGATTGAAAACATTGACCGCTCCGAGCAGATACATGAACGCGCCGAAGCCCATGTTGGCAAACAGAATCTTCGCGGCTTTGGCTCCCTGTTGTCCGGCCTTGTGAATCTCGGAGGCGGCCACGGATTCGGGAAACGGCAGGTCGGGATCTTCCACCATTACCCGGCGCAGGAGGGTCACGAACAGGATGCCGAGCGTGCCCCCGATCATCATCAGGGCCACTGATTTCCAATATTCTGGTGCGCGGACACTCGGAGTGAGCGTCGGCCACAGGCCGGCCATCACAAACGCAGGGATGGTGAAGATGGCGCCGGCCGCCACCGACTCGCCGATCGAGCCCACGGTTCGCGCGATGTTCTCTTCCAGCAGCGAGCCCTTCATCAAGCGCAGCAGTGCCATCGAGATGACAGCTGCCGGATAGGTCGCGGCAATCGTCATGCCCGCCTTGAGCCCGAGGTACGCGTTCGCCGAGCCTAACAGGGCAGTTAAGAACAGCCCGATCAGAACGGCCCTGAAGGTAAACTCCTTCATTTCCATCGATTCTGGAACATAGGGGCGATGCTTGCGGGGGGCTTCAGTATTCGCCGCAGGTGCGCTCATGACGACCTCGTGGTCAACAGGAATTTCATTGATTCACACTAGCAGAGACGGCGCACCTTAACACGCCGAAAGGCAGCTTTACAAGGGCAGCGATCTCTTGTGGTAATCGGTGAGGGGACGGCACGTTTTTTATATCAGCAACGCTTGTCCGCAACTTTGCGTCTAAAACCCATTGGAATAGTTCTGTCCAGGAGAGTATTCCGTGACTCCCGTTGCCAGCCCTTCTGGGATCCGGTTTTTCGAGGAATTCCACTGCCGCGGATGTGGGGGGCAGGAAGCATATCGCTCCCGCCCTCGCGGTTTCTTTGAGAAATGCGTGCTTCCGTTGTTGTTACTGCAGGCAGTCCGCTGTGAGCATTGCTATCACCGGAGCTACATCTTCCGTACGATTCCGGTGCCTGAACGCGCTCAGACCGAGCGTAAGCAGTCAAGGAGTCAACGGTCGAGCGGTTCGAAGTCCGATGATAGTGGCTGCGGATGATAGTGGCTGAATTTACCCCGGGAACGTCTAACCTTCTAGCCTCGCTCGAAGGCGTGTTTCTCTTCCAGTTGTTGCCGGGCTGCGGCCATCTCAGATTCGAAGCGGTCTTTCTGATCCATCAGGGCGGGAAGCGCGGTTGCGTAGCGCCGGGCCATGGTGAAGAGTCCCTGG
>Ga0187858_10000339_pt1 | contig 59209 bp, 47 predicted proteins | sample June2016WEW_8_15_FD_133015 | JGI IMG/M metagenome (GOLD analysis project Ga0187858, IMG submission 133015) | Peatland microbial communities from SPRUCE experiment site at the Marcell Experimental Forest, Minnesota, USA - June2016WEW_8_150 | ecosystem: Environmental > Terrestrial > Soil >...
CAGCTGGCAGGCGGGCACGGACACGGCCAGCAACTACTGGATCGATGTCGGCAGCTCTGTGGGCGGGAACCAGTACGAACAGTCGGGAGAACTTCCGACGAGTACGACCTCGGTCACGGTCAACAATCTGCCGCTCAACGGCAGCGAGGTCTACGTGACGCTGTACTCGCTGGTGAATGGCGTGTGGCTCAACAACCCCTACAACTTCTACGCGCTTAACGCGAGCAGTTGCGTGGCCACCATCACTTCGCCGACTCCGGGATCGACTCTGACTGCGTACACAGATACATTCAGTTGGACTGTGAGCTCAAACTCGGGCTGTTCAGGCGTGGTAACCAGCTACTGGCTGGACGCGGGGACGACTGCGAGTGCGAACTTCTACTATCAGTCCGGGAACATCGGGAACGTAACGACGTGGACGACGGGGAACAATCTGCCGCCCGGGTATGGTGGGGGACTGTCACCACCGAACGAAGAGGTCGAAATGACTCTTTGGAATTTGATTGGAGGAGTTTGGGTAGCCAGCCCCGAAGTCGGCTACTGCGCGCACGGATATACTAGCTATCCGAGTTGCACCGCAAGCGGTGATGTGAAAGGCGGCGTCCGTTTGCGCAATGCGTCTAAGTAAGGCTCGGGCAGCAAGGGAAGCCGCTAAGCGGGGAGGCTGTTGCCTTGCGGGGCATGAGACTCGAAGTAGGGCACGGACTTCGGTCCGTGCCTTTTTTTAGGGTTCACTGGGCTGACAGATGCCCAACCGATTTATGCAGGCAGCTCTAGCGATGGTTACTCCGCGACAGAGCACAACCGCTTCGCCGCCGACCTTCAACTTATGATAGATATGTGGATTCCTTTCTTGGGGCCACGCCACAAGTTTGCGTACCCTCACTGATAATCGCCTTGCGATATCTCTGGAAACGCTTCCCCCGACGCAATGCAACGCTGCCGTCCGCTATGCAGAATCGTTCTACTGCTGCAAGCGAGTGATGTGAGCTAAAAATCCATAGGGTCGAATTTGTCACCGGCTATCGTTTGTGCAGAAGGCACGGCGGTCTAGCCAGCGAGTTCTTACTGAGGTGTCTAGTGGGTCTCGTTGCAACCCTGTCTGCTTCACTACAAGACCCATTCGGGGCTACTTCTTTACGAACTCGGTGTAACAAGGAACAAAACCATATGTCCACCCGCTCTATCAGCATTGTAATTAGTCTACTGATCGTTTGCTTGAGTACGGCCCTCGCGCAACCTCCGGCGATTATGACGTCGCCGAACCCGGGCTCGACGTTAACCGGCAGCAGCGCAACTTTCCAGTGGAATGCGGCGACGGGAGCGACCGCCTACTGGCTGGACATCGGGAACGTTCCGGGAGGTAACCAGTACGAGCAATCGGGGAACCTGGGCAACGTGCTGACCTTGACGGTAAACGGACTGCCCACCAATGGGAACACCATCTACGCGACCCTGTACTCGCTGATGGGCGGTCAGTGGTTCAGTAACGCATACACCTACGCTGCCTACAACGCTGCCAGCAACAAAGGCGTAATGACGTCGCCGACCCCGAGCACGACGTTAACCAGCAGCAGTGTAATTTTCCAGTGGAGTGCGGGGACGGGTGCGACCGCCTACTGGCTGGATGTGGGCAGCACGCCGGGAGGCAACCAGTACGAGCAATCGGGAAGCCTGTCGACTACTCCTCCGCTGCAGCTGACGGTGAACACATTGCCCACCAATGGCAGCACCATCTATGCGACCCTGTACTCGCTGATCGGCGGTCAGTGGTTCAGTAACGCATACACCTACACGGCCTTCAACGCTGCCAACAACAAAGGCGTGATGACGTCCCCGACCCCGGGTTCAACGTTAACCGGCGGCAGCGTAACCTTCCAGTGGAGTGCGGGGACGGGTGCGACCGCCTACTGGCTGGATGTGGGCAGCACGCCGGGAGGCAACCAGTACGAGCAATCAGGAAGCCTGTCGACTACTCCTCCGCTGCAGCTGACGGTGAACTCATTGCCCGCCAATGGCAGCACCATCTACGCGACCCTGTACTCGCTGATCGGCGGTCAGTGGCTCAGTAACGCATACACCTACACTGCGTTCAATACGACCGGCGGCTTGGCCGTCATGCAGACGCCGGCTCCGGGGTCAACGCTGAGCGGGAACACCGCAACGTTCACGTGGAGCTCGGACCCGAGTGCGACCGCATACTGGCTGGACATCGGAAATGTTGCGGGAGGCAACCAGTACGAGCAATCGGGGAACCTGGGCAACGTGCTGACCACGACGGTGTACAGTCTGCCGGCCAATGGCAGCACCATTTACGCGACCCTGTACTCGCTAGTTGGAGGACAGTGGTTGAGCAACGCTTACGCCTACGTTTCGGGTGCTCTACCCACAGTGACCAGCGTCAGTCCCAATAGCGGGTCGACGCTGGGCGGGACGGCAGTGACGATTACGGGGACGAACTTTGCCGCGGGAGCGACGGTGACGTTTGGGGGTAAGGCGGCAACGAACGTGGTGGTAGTGAGCAGCACGACGATCACGGCGACGACGCCAGCAGGCAGTGCGGGGGCGGTGACGGCGACGGTTACCAACCTTGGGGTGCAGAGCGGGAGTTTGACGAACGGGTATACTTACGCGGTGGTGCCGACGGCGCCTACCGGTCTGACAGCTGGCGGAGGCGGTCCCGGCCCAATCGTGGACGCTGCCCAAAGCTACCTCAATACAGCGTTCTTAACTTCCCACACGACTGCGTCTTTCGACAGCACCGGCGGGGATTTGATAGTCTTGCTTGCCTCTTCCCATTTTGGGCTCACCTTTACTCCCAGCGATAACTTTGGCAACACCTGGATCTCCATAGCTGGGCCAACGAACACCAGTTTGGGATTCGACCTGCGGACGCAAGTCTGGTATGCACCGCATCCCATTGTTGGTCCGGGTCACACTATCACCATGAATCTTTCCGAGGGAATGGCTCTGGTGATGTCGGTCATCGTTGTGAAGGGTTCGAATATCTCCTCACCGATTGACGCAGTATCTCTCATCGGCAGCGACAACGGAACGCAAACGGTGAACGTGGTCAGCCCAAACATAACCACCGCCAGCGCAAACGATCTGCTAATCGGATTTGTAAAGGTCTCTGCCGCCGCAACTTTCCAATCCGGCCCAGGTTTTACGCCACAACCTGCCGCGTCCTTGACAAACCTCGAAGCGGAGACAGAACCGGCAGCGGTACCGGGGACCTACAACGCAACTTTCACGCTTAGCCAAACGCAAACTTGGCAGTCGGCGGTCGTGGCCGTGGTCAACAATCCGAACCAAACGAGTCTATCGTGGACGGCATCGACGGAGCCGGGCGGGACTATCAGCGACTACTTGGTGGAGCGCTGCCAGGGCACGAGTTGCAGCAGCTTTGTCCAGGTTGGCACCACGACAACGACGTCATACAACGATACTGGCCTGACCGCATCCACAAGCTACAGCTATCGGGTTCGAGCCCAGGACACAAATAGTAATTTGGGGCCTTACTCAGCTGTCACAACCGTCGCGACGCCCGCACCGATTCCCTCTTTGCCAGGGAATCTGACGGCGACGTCACCATCCAACACGGTGATTGATCTCTCGTGGTCGGCGTCGACGGAGACCGGCGGAACGATCAGCGATTATTTGGTGGATCGTTGCCAGGGAGCCAACTGCACTAACTTCGCCCAGATCGGCACGTCGGGGGGTACTACCTACAATGACACCGGCTTGACGAACGGCACCACCTACAACTATCGAGTGCAGGCCAAGGACGCGGCCGGGAACCTGAGCCCATACTCGAACGTGGCCAGCGCCACCGCACAAACTCCGGATACTCAGCCACCGACGGCGCCCAGCAACTTGACTGCAACTGCGGCGAGTTCCAGCCAAATCAATCTGAGTTGGACGGCCTCGACCGACAATGAGGGTGTCACCGCCTATGATATTTTGCGGTGCGAAGGTGCTGGTTGCACACTCTTCTTCCGGGTGGCGGTGTCGGTGGGCACGGGCACTACCTACAGCGACACCGGCTTATCGGCGGACCAAGCCTACGACTATGAAGTGCAGGCCACGGACGCGGCCGGGAACCTGAGCCCATACTCGAACGTGGCCAGCGCGACCACCCAGACGAGCGGGGCGCCCGGCTTCACCCTGCTGGCGACGCCTGCCGCTCTCAGTGTCGTACCGGGCACCCAGGGAACGCCCACGATCACCACCACCCTCATTGGTGGATTCAGCAACTCGATCAGCTTGTCGGCTTCCGGTATGCCTTCGGGCACAACGGTGAGCTTCAATCCGAGCACGATTGCCGCTCCGGGTGCGGGCAACTCGACCATGGCCATTACGGTAGGGTCGAGCACCGCAGTGGGAACCTATCCCATTACGGTAGCCGGCAATGGCGGAGGAGTTCAGGAAACTGCCACCGTCACGCTGACCGTTGCCACGGCAATCATCAGTTATGTGCAAGGCAATTATGCGACGCCGCAAACTGCCCAGACCACTGTAAGTGTCCCGTTCACCGCCGCGCAGGCCGCCGGCGACCTCAACGTTGTTGTCGTGGGGTGGAACAACAGTACGGCGACCGTTAGCGCTGTCACAGACACTCTCAATAACAGCTATACGCTCGCTGTAGGCCCGACAGTCGAAGCGGGAGTCGCGTCGCAGTCCATCTATTACGCCAAAAACATCGCCGGGGCTGCCGCTGGAGCAAACACCGTTACCGTGGCCTTTGCCAGTGCCGCTGCGTTCCCAGACATTCGGATCCTCGAGTACCAGGGTGCGGATCTGACCAATCCGGTCGATGTAACAGTCGCCAGCACCGGCAACAGTGCCACCAGCAGCAGCGGCGCCGCGATTACGACCAATGCGGCCGATCTGCTGTTTGGCGCCAATCTAGTTGGGAGTACAACCACCGGACCGGGCAGTGGCTTCGCCAGCCGGCTGCTGACCCAGCCGGACGGTGACATTGCCGAAGATACTATGGTCACGGCGACAGGCAGCTACAGCGCGACCGCGCCAATCAATCCATCCAATCCATGGATCATGCAGATGGTCGCTTTCCGCGCCGCGTCGGGAGGAGGTACCGAGGCTCCGGGGCCCTGACACCATGGATTTTTGATTCACGTTGGATGGCAGTGGCACTCGCGCTTAATCGACTGGTCAACGGATCGGACTGACAAACGGCACGCCGGTTACGTAGCCGTGTAATTCTTTGCGGCGGGCGCAGGAACTGCGCGAGTTACGGAGCGGCTGTGAAGGCGGCTGCCATGCCCGCCCAATTTCCGGTTGCAAGACCGCTGAACATCGTTTCCCACGTGCTGGCCACGGGAGCGGTACTGATGGTAATGGTGTGGCCCCAGCCGTTGTTTTGATCGACCGGTTCCGGCCCGCTCTGACTCTCTCCGTCAAAGGTGTTGCTGTCGAAGAATTGCCCTTGCCCGACGAGTCCGGAAGCTGTATTGGAGTCCCAGATCACTTCCTCGAAAATAATCTCATTCGCTCCCGCCGGAGTGATCGTAAAGGGCATGGTCAGATTGCCCGCTACGGACTGGGAACCTGAACTGCCGGCCGTGGTATCAAGGGGTGAAGTAGCCGCCCCGGTCACGTCGTAGAAGAAGATCGTTTGGTCGCCATCGGTAGCACTCCATTGGACCGTGAGGCCAAGGTTGCCGGAAACGGCATTTTCGGCATAGTAGGCCTGTACCGTATCGTTGCCTCCGATTGTCTGTGTGGCTCCGGCCTGAGTCCAGGTATTTTGGTTGGTGTCGGTAATGCTCGTCACCGTGCAAGCGAGACCACCACCGATCATCGCCACCAGAAGATTGCCGGAGGACGGAAACTGCAACAAGATTGGATTCGCAAAAGAGTTTCCCGTTCCGCCGGCAGCCGGATTCACAGGGATATTCTCGTGCATGAGATGGACGATCCGCATGCCGGACGGAACGCTGCCGGAGGTGCCTGTCTTCAAGAGAACGGCCGCCGACACCCAATTTTGGCTTACCTTTTTCCAGGTGCCGCATCTGCATCTGCGTCTGCTTCGCCTGGTCCAGCTTCAACCCTTCGTACTCCAGCTCCTTGCGCCAGCGATAAGCCTGCACTCCTGCACTGTGATCCCCACTTCTGGGACGCTTGCGGAGCCGCTTCTCCGTTGGAACGGCCCACCGCAATCTGACGCAGGGTTGTCACAATCTGACCTGGCTAGTACCTCGTGTTCTGCATCTCCAGCTTTTCCTGCAAGTGACCGGCGGCGTGTAGAAACCTCCATTGAAAACATCGCTGAAAGCTGCGGAGTGCACCATACGTGCCAAGTTTACGTTTGCAATGTTGGCATTTGACAGGAAATTCTTTAGGAGATGTAAAGGCGGTTCGAATCGCAAACTTTTTTGCGAAAATGATGAAACTTACTGACGAACAGCGGCTTCTCTTTTGCCATTGCCCCTTAAGTCGGAAGCCACTTTCTACTAAAAGTCGTCGTCTTCCGGCGTGCAGGCGCAGATTCCTTGTTGGCCGCTGCCCAGCGATACCAAGTAACCACACGAGGTCTCTAGCGACGTTTCTTCAGTCGACGAGAGGTTCGAGTCCGGTAGCGAGGTTTCGGTAACGTGGAAAGCCCCGGCAGTAGGTGTGGCCCTCTGGACGTGGGTGGACGATCCCCGCAGCCCGGCCGTCGGCACGTTGGTGAAGTCCGCAGGGACCGAAGACGAAATGATCTTGATGACGCCACGTGTGTTCTTCTTGCCTGTCAGGGAGTTGGCCGTGAGTTCTTCATTCACGGATTCCGAAAGCAGACCGTCTGGCGTTATAGGACAGCCGCAGCACTCCTGTAACTCCTGGCTGTCATCGAACACATAGAAGGAGGCCCACAGGGTTCCGCCAGTGTCGCCGTCGTTGATGAGGCGCACGGTTTGATCCGGAGCGCCGGCGGTATTCGCATTGGAATAGTAGGTGACGAAATAGAGGCTGTTGTCACCAACTTTTTGAGCCAAGGCACTTCCCCCCAACATCAGGGCGATTGCCGGAAACAGTAAAAATCCAAACCGTTTCATTTTTGGATCCTCCTGCTGTTGTAGCGCGTGCTGCTGGGTGGGTCAGCTCTGGGTGCTTACGGAACTCTTAAGCCTTGGTGAGTTCCTTTAAAAAGTACTCACCTAGCTTAGCCCAACTGCAGCCTACTACTTATGGAGTTGTACTGCAACCCAACACATAACGGCAGTGCACCTTTGCGGGAGGACCCCGCTGACCAGCGGCCGGGTCCTACGCTCTGGAGGAACAGGCGTTCGATACTCTTGGCGCTTTGTCTAGGAAGATGCTAGTGCCACAAGACTCAAATGGTAACGGGAATGGTACTGGCCCGAAGGCCGTAACCGCCTCTGCCAGATCATCCGCCAGCACACAAGAAAATCGTTTTCACGACTTCGCGGGAAGCAAAATGGTTGTATAATGCACCCCATTCTTGAAGTCAAGAGGGAGATTCCGATTGGGGGTTCGGAAGCTTCATGGCGATGTTTAGAGTCGAGTCCAGGAGAATATGCGCGACAGGAATGCGAGTGGCCGCACTCTTCCTGAAATGGCGCTGAGAGAATCAGTACACACGCAGTCGAGAAGTTCTACGGGTCCCAGGAGAGCCAATCGTGAAAGGGCCAATATTCCGTGTTCTGGCTCTCGTTCTCGCTGGCATGGCCTTCACAGGAACGGTGTTTGGAGTGGCCGCCATGCAGACGCCGACTCCGGGCTCAACGTTGACCGGCAGCAGCGTGACCTTTACCTGGAGTGCGGACGCAGACGCCACCGCGTACTGGCTCGATATCGGCAACGTTGCCGGTGGCAACCAGTACTATCAATCGGGGAATCTGGGCAATGTGTTCAGCACCACTGCAAGTACGCTGCCCACCGACGGCAGCACGGTCTACGTCACTCTGTACTCGCAGGTGAGTGGACAGTGGCTTAGTAACCCCTACACCTACACAGCGTACAACCCGGCGGCGGCGGGTGCAGTCATGCAGACGCCGAGTCCGGGTTCGACGTTAACCGGCAGCAGCGTGACCTTCACCTGGAGGGCGGGCGCGGGCACTTCGAACTACTGGCTGGATGTGGGAAGCAATCCTGGTGGCAACCAGTACTTACAGTCTGGACCACTGGGCAACGTGCTGACCACGACGGTGAGCACTCTGCCGACGGATGGCAGCACGGTCTACGTCACGCTGTACACGCTGATCGGCAGTCAGTGGGTGGGCAACTCCTACACGTACAAAGCGTACAACCCGGCGGCGGCGGATGCAGTCATGCAGACGCCGACTCCGGGCTCAACGTTGACCGGCAGCAGCGTAACCTTTACCTGGACGGCGGGCGCAGGCGCTTCGAACTACTGGCTGGATGTGGGAAGCAATCCTGGTGGCAACCAGTACTTGCAGTCTGGACCACTGGGCAACGTGCTGACCACGACGGTGAGCACTCTGCCGACGAATGGCAGCACCATCTACGTCACTCTGTATTCGCTGATCGGCAACGTTTGGCAGGGGAATCCCTACACCTTCATGGCGTTCAATGCGACCGGCGGTTTGGCCGTCATGCAGACGCCGGCGCCGGGGTCAACGTTGAGCGGGAACGCAGTGACCTTCACGTGGAGTGCGGGCACAGTAGCCACGGCGTACTGGCTCGATGTCGGCAACGCGGCCGGAGGCAACCAGTACTATCAATCGGGGAACCTGGGCAATGTGCTCACCACCACCGTTTACGGACTGCCCACCAATGGCAGCACGATCTTCGTGACTCTGTACTCGTTGATCGGCGGGCAGTGGCTCAGTAACCCATACACCTTCACGGCGTTCAATGCGACCGGCGGTTTGGCCGTCATGCAGACGCCGGCGCCGGGGTCAACGTTGAGCGGGAACGCAGTGACCTTCACCTGGAGTGCGGGCACAGTAGCTACGGCGTACTGGCTCGATGTCGGCAACGTTGCCGGAGGCAACCAGTACTATCAATCGGGGAACCTGGGCACCGGGCTCAGCACCACTGTTAATACACTGCCCACCAACGGCAGCACGGTCTATGTAACGCTGTACTCGCTGGTAAGTGGGCAGTGGCTCAGCAACGCTTATACCTATACGGCATTCAACGTGGCATCCGCGGGTGGAGTCCTAGCCACGCCGACTCCGGGTTCGACGTTGACCGGCAGCAGCGTAACGTTCGACTGGACGGCCGGCGCGGGAGCGTCAGCCTACTGGCTGGATGTGGGCGGCACGACGGGAGGCAACCAGTACTATCAATCGGGGAACCTGGGCAACGTACTGACCACGACGGTGAACGGACTGCCGACAGATGGCAGCACCATCTACGTCACTCTGCACTCGCTAATTGGCGGCGCGTGGTCGGGCACTGGCTACACTTACACGGCGTTGAATGCGATCAGTGGATTGGCCGTGATGCAGACTCCGACTCCGGATTCGACGATAATCGGGAGAGTAGCGACATTCACATGGAGCTCGGACCCCAACGCTAGCGGCTATTGGGTGGACATCGGTTCCGTGGCAGGTGGAAACGATATCAATCAATCCGGCAACCTGGGCACTGCGCTGACCACGACGGTGTACAGTATGCCCTCGGATGGCAGCACCATCTACGTGACCCTGTACTCGCTTGTTGGAGGGCAGTGGTTGAGCAACGCCTACACCTATGTTTCCGATCCCATTCTGACGTACTCGGCGCGTACGGACAATTGCGTCAATGGCAGCAACACCCAGTCAGGATGCGTTTCCGGCACAACCACGGGGGAAGCGGGCGCGACCTTGGTTTTTCGGGAAGGTGTAAGCGACCCGATCCCTACAGGATTTACGCCCACAACCATTAATTCCGGCTCGTGCCCCTCCGGTTCGACGCCTTCGAGCTATCCGGCATACTGTCCGACTCCGATGAACTCGACCGCAACGGATCCAGATTTCGGCACGTATCTGGTGATGGCGACGGACGACAACACCAACGCGCATAATTCAGCGACGCCATATACAACAGCGTGGCACATGGGTTCTGATGGCAACTGGGATGCCTTCTCCTGGGACGAGACCTTGTTGCTGGCAAAGAATTCCGGGGGCGGGGCGACGATCCTCAACCTCAACCCGGCAGCCATCCACGCCCAAACGTGCGCCACCGCGCCCGGGTGCGTGAATGGGAGTGGAATCTACCCCGCCCTCAGCGGCGCAGGAGACTCGACGCACCTAGACCACGGAGGCTCTTGGTCATTCAGCCGCGTGCCTTCCGAGCCTAATGTTCTTTATGAACTGTCGAACGTGTCAACTCAAGTGCATCGGCTGGTAATTACCAGCTCAATTGCAACCCCGGGCAAAGGCACCTTGACGCGCACCCTCTACGCCGATTTCGTGAACGGAACGGGCAGCTACAGCGGCGTGATGAACAGCGCCTGCCCAGGGAATTCCACAACCTACAGCAACACGTGGACAGGCAGCTTCCAACTGGCGGATGACGGCACGGTCTCCTACGGGATGACCGGAGGCTATGACTGGCCGGGAGCCTCCCAGGCGGTAGTTTCGCCGGATTGCTTCATCCTGCCGACGGTGGGCAATTCCGATAAGTACGGTTTTCAGGCTACCACGGGAGGCACAACTGGCACTTCAGAACCTGCATGGAACAACTGCAGCACGGTTGGAAGCACCTGCACCGATGGTACTGTGATCTGGACGAACATCGGCAAGCTCTCGGGCCAAGGCCCAGGCTTCGATATGCTGATCTACGAACCTCCAGGTTCAGCCGATCCCGGTTACACGAGGATCAACACCCGACTGGGGAAGATTTACCGCGGCGCCGGAAACACGGCACCTGATGGCCTGATGACCACCAATGACGAAGTGGTCTGCTCGCGGGTGGGAACCTCCCCCTGCAACCTGCCTGACCGCTTCACCCTGCACGAAGTGGAGCAGGGTGAGGATGGTCAGTATGTGGAATTCTCTCCGACCGGCGGTGAAGCGGCGAATCCTCCGGGGAGCTGGAACTCCGGAACGCTCAGCTGCCAAGCGTCCAATACCAGTTGGCAGGGGGCGTGGTCTCCCACCCCGACCTACTCCCATCTGAACATAGTCAGCTACGCCGGCTATTATTGGAGTGCCACCTCCGCCAGTGGAAATAAGAACCAACCACCGCCTTCTTACGGTTGGCCAACAGGGAACATGTACTGGACAGGCACGGAGGCTTATTGCAGCAGCTATTTCTTCGATGTCTCGAGCACCCTGGTGGCTCCGCTTACGGATTGGGTGCATGGCTCGGGGCACTCCGCCGCCGGCTACTTACATAAGTATTACGGGTCTTATTATCGGTCAATGCTGTATTCGCTGCCGGTGATCGACGGAGTCCTCAATCCGGACACGCCAATGCTGCTCGCCCCCCTGCCCTGTGATGATCACGGCACCTACCAGAACTCCGGAATAAGCGATCTCTCGCCTATTTTCACGGCCACGGCCGACGTTCCGGCGTGGCCGACTCGCTACGACGTCGCGAATGGCGCGTGCTACGACGAAATTTGCGCTTTCAACTCGAGCGGGAACGGGCTGACCTACCGCTTCGGCCATACCTACAACACCGGTTCGAGTTCCTACTTCTCGATTCAGAACAACATCGGCGTGAACTCGCCGTTCGGTGACTTGGTAGCCTTTGGCACGGACATGATGGGGGTGCGCGGCTCGAAAGCCGCGGCAAACACGAAATGCAACAACCTGCGCGGCCAGTATCAGCCCGCGGCGAACGGCACTGTCATCTATCAGGACTATGTGTACCCGATCACGAATAACAGCGGCGCCAATATTTTCCAGGCGACCAACTGCGGATCAAACACCACCGGGGCAACCTGCACCGAAGGCGCATCTCTGCCGAATTGGGATAGCGCCTGCTCCACGACCTGCACGGACGGCGGCGTGATCTGGACGAACGAAGGGCCGAACACCTGCCGGGGCGACATCGTGATCATGGATGCGCTCTCGGCACACGCGTCACCGTAAGCAAACGATGAAGACGTTTGGCTTTGGAGTCATCTTGCTGTTGATCGTGCAGCAAAATGCAGATCGGTTGATCACCGTAAATCGCTGGCGGAACAACTGCTTCTCTCCTTATAGCTGTTGGAGTTGCTTCTATTTCTACTGACCAGAGGAGCGGTGGCGATAGCGCACAATACGTAAAACAAAGCCGCGTTCGCCGGGATATGAAGATTGAAGTCCATGAAACCGTGCGCCAGTAGGCCAGTGCACCCCGCCAGAGCTGCGGTGCTTATCAGCGCCGCTGGAGAAAGTCTTGCCGGGCGAAGGTTGGGGAGCCCCTCGCGATACAACACGACGATGAACCACACGGCGACGGCGAACCCGGCCAGACCCGTCTCCAGTAAAAGTTCAAGATAGTCATCGTGCGCGTGATTGATAAAAAAACCATCGTAGAACGCGCGATAGCGAGGAAACGCGGTGGCAAAGCTTCCGAAACCACTGCCCAGAAACGGATGGGCGGCAAACATACGAATGGAGTCGCGGTGGATTAACCACCGTGCGTGATCATGAATGTCGGTAATGCGGCTGCCGACTTGCTGCGGAGCGATCCATGCCAAGAACAACGCTGTTACCAGGCAGAACGCCACAAACACCGCCGCTGATTTCCTGGGTGAGAATTGACGCATCCAAAAGATTGCGAGGAACACCGTTTCCACGATAACCGCGAACATCCCTCCGCGGGATTGGCACAAGAACACCGAGGCAGCCATCAGCGTAGCGGCAAACACAAGCAAAACACGTTTCCCTCCACGAATTGAGCCGCTGAACGCAAGCACCATCGCGATGGGAAGTAGTAGCTCCATCAATCCGGCATAGTGGTTGTGATTTACGTAGCTGCCGTACACACTTCCGGCTCGCGGTTTTATCAGCCAATAGATCCTGCCTTCCGAGGTAAACCCCTGAAAGACCGCAAAAACCGCATAGACTAACCCGAACAGGGCCATGGTGCTCCCGAAGCGCAGGATGAAGCTGTCGTCAGCCCGGACAAGCTGCACCGCGACAAATACCAGAATTCCATAGGCAACGTAGAGCCAAAGCTCAGAAAGGGAATCGTACAAATAGGCCGAGTGATGCGATGCGATCTGCACCAGGACGAGTCCGAAAAAAACCAGCATCGGCGCAAACAACGGATTCCATCCGACACGGACTTCGGAGGCAGTGAGTTGCCATGCCATCCAGATCAACAAAACGGCGGCGGCACCGGCTTCGAACAGTGCAGTGGACCAGCTCTGAACTATGCCTAGCGCCAGCGGCCCGAAAATCAGAAGTGTGCAGAGCGCAACAAACAGGGAGATTCGCAGTCCGCGTTCCAGTCGCTGACGAATAGTGACTTCCCTTACAAACGGGGCCGCATGCTCGATGATTTGTCCAGGCGGCATCGATTACCTCTTTACCAACCGCAAATCATCGATCCAGACACGTCCACGGATCCTCGTGTTGGCTGGAGCCCTGACGATCTTTACTGCTAACAGTTCGGTCTTGGCCGGCACTCGCAACGTGCCCTTGATTTCCTGCCAGGGATGAGTGTCCAGTACATCATCGGTTAACAGGAGATTGGCGCCACTGTACGCATCAACAAACGCGATCCTCGGTCCGCTCGAACTGGTCACGTTTTCGCTCTTGATCCAGACGCCGAATTCGTAATCAGTGTTCGATTGCACCGGAACGAACTGCTTCCAGCCGGAATCGTATGCCGGGTTACCATCGTAGGACAAAGAGAGCGAATGGGTTCCGGAGTGCGCCACGCTGTCGTCTATACCAGCGGCAATATGGTCCGCGGGTTCATGTCTCCAATCGAAACCGGAATTCAGAAGGGGCTGCTCAAAGCCGGCATTCACAATCAAATTGTCATTCGGCAGATAAGCCTGCAGATTGGGTGTGGCACCAGCGAGTTCGTGCCATGCGTGGTCAAAGCTTGCGACCTCATGTTCTTTCAGCAGGTAATCAAAGTAAAAGAAGCTAAGCTGTGGCTGGAAGGACCTGTGGGAGGCGACAAGTCGCTGCCAAACCTGGTTCGCAGCAGTCGCTTCCTTCTGCTCGGTCAGCATGCGCAAGAACGCTAGCTGAAGTTCCGGACTCCCTGGAATCACCTCAGCAAGAAGCAGGTTCGCGTCCCGCGTCTCACGCCAGCACACCGGGAGAATGGCCTTGGCAGCTTCCGGGTTCTGCACGAGAGCTTGCCGGAACAGCGGCAGGGCACGGCGCACGTCGCCGGCGACCAAGAAGAATTGTGCGGCTTCCGTAGAGACTTCCGGATTACCCGGTTCGGCGTCGAGAGCAGACTGCACAGCCTCATTTTGTTTCTCAACGTTCCCCGTGACTTGGTACACCGAGGCCAAATCAAGCCAATATCGGCCACTGTTCGGGTTCAATGTGACGGCTTTATGGAGGTTCGCTATGGCGCCGTCGTCATCCTGGTCGGAGGCGGAAAGCCGGAGACCGAGCAGGTGGGGGAACTCGGCATTGTCGGGCACCAAACGGATGGCACGCTTCAAACCCGCGACTTGAGAAGAGTCCGCGGATCGTCGCGCGAGATAGACTCGCCCCACCCTATCAACATATATCGTTAGTGTCCCGAAGCACATCAGGACCAACAGAGCGTTCCTGACAGGAGGGCGCAGCGGCAGTCTCACGGGCTACTCCCGCTGAGCGGTCTTATCCGGCGCAGAGTCGTGATAGTAACTGCCATACCTGTTGCCGTAGTAGTACAGGTCGGGTTCGGTAAAGTCCGCTGCATTAAGAATTACACCCATAATTCGGGCATCGACGTGCGCCAACACGTCGTGGGCGCGACGTAGAGCAGCTCTGCTCGTCATACCAGCACGTATCACCAGGAGTGTGGAGTCGGCCAATGCGGACAACAGCGCAGCGTCCGTGACGCTAAGCACCGGGGGGGTGTCGATGATGATGTGATCGAAGTCCGGTTCCAAATACTGGATCAGGTCTCTCATACGGGGCGAGGCCAGCATTTCGGACGGGTGAAGTGCAACCGGCCCCCCGGGCAGCACTCTGAGATTCGCAACGTCCGCGACTGAATGGATCGCTTCCTCCGGTTTCGGGATGGTCTTTGGCCCCAATATCGTGCTAAGGCCAATATCTGATCTAAGGTGAAATATCTTTGAGATACTGGCACGCCGCATGTCAGCTTCGATCAGGAGCACACGCGCGCCCTGCTGCGCGAGGACAATGGACAGATTCACACTGGTCGTGGTTTTGCCTTCCTGCGGTAACGCGCTTGTTACCATCAAGATCTTGGCCGATCTGCCGGTCTTGGAAAGCAGAATGGAAGTCCGCAACGCACGGTAGGCTTCCGCGATCTCCGATTTCGGACGCGTAGCTGAGGCCAACGCGGCCGTTGTCTGCGGCAGGCGCTTGGCCTGCGGCATCGATAGCGACCGGCTGCGGGGATGAGATGAGAAGGGGATGACCGCGAGGGATGGTAAAGCGGTGATCATCCGTACCTGTTCCAAAGAATGCACGGCGTTGTCACGCGACTCAAGAATAAACGCGAGCGCTAGTCCACCGGCCAAGCCCACCACAAGTGACATCAGAAGGTTCCGGGGGAGGTTGGGCGTCGAGGGTGCGGTGGGAGCAGATGCCGGATCCACGATCCGCACGTTGCTCGACCGCAACCCCGTCAAGACTCCCGCCTCCTTCGGCTTTTGCAGGAGGCCTTCATAGAGTTGCCGATTGCTCTCCACGTCTCGTTTCAGAAGGCTGTATTCGATGGCGCTTTCATTGAGTTGGTTCTCTTCGGCTTTTTGGTTCTCCAGGGAGGCTCGAAGCAGCTTTTCACGCCCCAGCGCCGCCAGGTAATCCTTTTCGTATTTCGTCGCCAGACGTTTGATTTCGGCTTTGATGTCCGCCTGGACGGCAGCCAGTTGCTGATTCAATTCCTCCACCTTCGGATAGGTCGGCTGGAAATGAACACTCGCCTGCGCCAGTTGGCGATGCAAATCCTCTTCCTGGCTTCGCAGCTTGACTAACGGGCTGGACGGATCAAGATTGGATAACAGATCAGGTTCACCGGAACTGGCCAATCGATAGACAGATTCCTACTGCATGCGGTCGCCTTCTGCAGCCGTCAACTCCTTGTTTAGTTCGTCGAGCCTGGAGGTGATTATGTTTTGCTTCTCGTCGATGCCCAGGATCCCGTGCTCCTTTTGATAGCGGACCAGTTTTTCCTGGGATTCCTCAACCTTCATCTGCAGTTCGGACAATTGCTGGGCGAGCCAGTCGGATGTGCGCGTGGTGGCGTCAAGGTGGGTTTTGTAATTTTGCTCGATGTAAGTGTCGATCAGAGTATTGACCGCTTTGGCCGCCAGACTTGGATCAGAGCTCGAGAACCGAATTTCCAGCAGTCGTGTCCGGGGAATCGAGTTGATCTGCAGCGCCCCGTGGAACTTCGCGACCAGCGCCGCTTCCTGATGAGGTTCAATCTCCCGGGAAGCAATAGGCGCAGAGTTCCCGCGCGCTGCTCCCTTACCGGCGAATGCCGGATCGGAATCAAGGTTCAACTTCCGGATCACAAGTTTGGCGATGGCATCGCTTTGGAAAACGTGGGTCTGCGTATCCATGGCAACCATGTAGTCGTCATAGGAATCGCTGCCGCTGGCATCGGAGGTTTTCAGAGCTGCTGAGTCGGCTCCCTCGCGATTGATCACGACTCGGCCGACGGCCTCGTAAATGGGCGTGGTTGAAAAGGAAACCACCGTGCCTACCAGCAACGCCACCAGCATGGCAGACAAGATCGTCCACTTGTGCCTGAGCACGATCGGCCAATAATCCCAGAGACTGGGAACATGGCTGACGGTCAGGTTGTACGCCGCAGGCAAAGCGACGCTCTCGGTGGGGCGCGAGGCCTGTAGTTCATCTTTGCGAGGCACCAACGTCCGAAAGGTCTTTTCAGGTTCCATTCACCACTCCATCAAACCAAATGGTTTAGTGCGAGGAGCACACTAAACCCCAGAAGCTCATCTGGGTGACACGCGATCAAAATTGGATTGATTGTACAATGTTCGGAGGGGCCCGGAAGAGTCTTTTGTGAATACCCCCTTTGAGGATATTTTTGAAGTCCTGGCGGGCCGCCGGGCAGGGCTTCTCCGTACCGCTCCAATCATAGAGATCAACCGTGGCTAATCAAAAGCGTGCGCTCATTACTGGGATATCAGGACAAGATGGAAGCTATCTGTCGGAATTGCTCTTGGAAAAAGGCTACGAGGTTCACGGCATTGTCCGCCGCGTGGCCATTGAAGACCCCCAGCACCGACTGTCGCGGATCCATCACATCCTGGACAGGATTCACCTGCATGCGGCATCTCTCGAGAGCTATCCCAGCCTAATGAAGGTGGTTGCTGCCGTGCAGCCGGACGAGGTTTATCATCTGGCGGCGCAGAGCTACGTCAGTTATTCCTTTGAAGACGAGTTTTCAACGTTCGAGGTCAACGTCAACGGCACTCACTATTTGCTATCTTCCTGTCGCGACCTTGCGCCCAAGGCAAAATTCTATTTCGCCGGGTCAAGCGAAATGTTCGGTTCCGCGCCCGCTCCGCAAAACGAGCTTACCGCGTTTCGTCCGCGGTCGGCCTATGGGATCTCGAAAGTAGCCGGCTATCATCTCACCCGCAACTATCGCGAAGCCTACGGTCTGCATGCATCCTGTGGCATGTTATACAACCATGAGTCGCCGCGGCGCGGGATGGAGTTTGTCACCCGCAAAATTTCTTCGTTGGCGGCGCAGATCAAAGTCGGTCTGGCCACTGAAATCCGCCTGGGCAACTTGGACGCCAAACGCGATTGGGGCCACGCGCGAGAATACGTGGAAGCCATGTGGCGCATGCTGCAGCAGGAACAACCGGATGACTACGTGATCGCCACCGGGGAAACTCACTCGGTGCGGGAATTTCTTGAATGTGCGTTCGGCTTGCTGGGACTCGATCCTTACAAATATCTGGTGCTCGACGAACGCTTTCTGCGGCCTGCCGAAGTGGACGTCCTGCTGGGAGATACGACGAAAGCGCGCCAGCGCTTGGGTTGGTCGGCACAGACCGCGTTCAGCGAATTAGTGCGCGATATGGTTTTCTCCGACCTGAACTCTTACTCGCGCAGTGCAGGCGGCGAGGCCCCAGCGGCTCCTACAGATGCTTTCGCGGCACGCTGAAAAGCCGGCGACATCGCGGATGCCTGTGCTTCGGTTTCCGTCGTCGTCCGGCACCACGCGCTGTTGCTGACGTTGTTTCACGGGAAGATCAGCGGCGCCGCCATCGCCCTGGTCATCATCGCCGGAGAAGGCATTCCCAAGGGCAATAGATTTCGAAAGATAGTTCGTCTGCGCTACTTCGCTTGCACTTCGACTGCATCTCCAAGGTGCATGGGCGTTTGAGAGCGATTTCCTACCTCTAACGTTTGCCCGTTCTTGAGATATCCAGATAGCACCCCAGGCTCGGCCCAGTCCAGGTCCCAGCCGTTTTCAATTGCGATGATGGTGTACGAGCCAGGAATCACATTCGGCAGGCTGAAACTTCCGTCGGAATCGCTCTCGTCCCGGCGAATGCGATCGCGATTCGTTTCCATATTCTTAGGCACCAGAACGACCATCGCGCCGGAAACCTCTTTTCCAGCGCTCTTCGCGAAGCCTTCGACGGTGACCTCGCCTCCCACCAGCGAGAGCGCAATGGCGAGTGACGCGCCCGGAGGCACGTTCAACGAGTGTCCGGAAATTGTTCCGGCGTCCGACGCGATGCCAACCACCGAATACGATTGCATCGCACAGCGAGCTGCGACCTCATATCTGCCAGGAATATCATCCGGGAAATTGGCCTCGTCCTCGGCGTCCACTACAGCAGCGTTTACCCTGCCTTTGCTGTTGCGTAGTTCAATCTGGAGTTGAGATGGAAGATTCGTCGAATCGAGGAGGAAAGCGTATTACCTCATGTCCATCCACGAGCACCTGCCGCCGCAGGCCAGACGCGAAATGAAAGAAGTTGGATGGACGAAGGGGCTGGAACTGGCGAAGATCGCGCGCCGGGACGGTCAGCACTTCGATTGTGCAACCTGGTTGCACAAAGCTCGCGCCGTCCCGAAAGAGGACTTCAGGCGGGAGGTGGAGAAGGAACTGTCAGGAAAGGAAGAGGAGCCTTCGGAGCTGATCTACTTCAAGGTCTACAAGAGCCAGAATTCCGGTCATCGAGCAGGCAATCGAAACGGCGGAGCGGATGCTCGGCACAGACAAGTCGCGGTTACTGTCTGGAGATGATCTGCGCCGACTTCCTGGCTGGCGCGCACCTGGACAATGGCGACCCGGAGATCCTGCTCAACTCGATCTCACGCTACTACAAGTTCTTGCCCGGCGAACAGCAGCAGGCTTTCCTCGACAACCTGCGTGAGAAGGCGTCGTGAGAATTATTCGACCAAAAGCCGACCGCTCGCGGCTGGATTCCCTGTCGTACGAATGCTTGCGCCGGCAGATCCTGCGCCGCGACGGCTGGAGGTGTCAATGCTGCGGCACGATGTCGGATCTTGAGGTGCACCACAAGGAGTTCCGTAGCCATTCGGGTGCCGACTCCGAGGAAAATTTGATCACGCTTTGTACTGCCTGCCACTCCGCCGTGCATTTAGGTTGAGAAGTTTCGCGGCTGGTTACAATTGGGTGTTGGCTATCGGCAAACAGTTCGGGATGGGTTGAATCCTTAGGTAGGCGAGGACGCAGCGCGCCGCAAGGCAGCAACCCGTCGTCGCTTTGGATGGTGGCACACAGAGGAAGTACGCTGTGCACAATGGGGTACAATTTCCTCTGGATCGTGGCCTCACCCGGCGCATTCTTCGATCCATGCAGCGCAACATGCAACCTACAATCGGCAACCGATGAAGGAACGTCCGCTGCTTCACGATGAAGACTTGCCACGCGAAGCCGGCAACATCGCCGATGCCTGTGCTTCGGTTCCTCCGTCGTCTGGCTACCGTGCCATGTTGCAGACGCTGTTTCGCGGCAAGATGAGCGGCGCCGCCATCGCCCTGGTCATCCGCCAGGTGGTCGTCATGGGACTCAGCGTTGGCAGCAGCGTGGCGGTATCACGCTGGCTTGGTCCTGAGGTCGTCGGCCGCTTCGCCATTCTGATCTTCGTAACCCAGGGAATTCTCGGTTATTTTGGCGACTTGGGGCTGAAAGCTGCCCTGATTCGCAAGCGTGGTGACCTGGAGCCAACCGAACTGGCGAGCGCCCAGAAGGTGATTCTTGGAATTTCGATCACCTTCGCCGTCGTGATTGGCGCCCTTTTGCCGGTAGCGCTGCGGCTGGTGAAACTGGGGCCGGAGAATTACCTTCCTGCGGCCGTTTTCCTCATGCTATTGGTTGTGCGCAACCAGCGAATGGTGCCCCTCGCCCTGCTCGAACGCGCCATGCGATTCAAAGTCGTGAGCGCAGTGGAAGCAGCGGAGAGCCTCATCTACACCGTGCTACTCGCCACACTTGCATTTCTTCACAAGGGCATTTGGTGTTACGTCATCGCCATGGGGTGTCGTGACTTGTTCGGTAGTCTGGCTTTCAACTTGATCGCGCGTCCGCCCTTTCGGCGATTTTCCTGGGCTTCGATCCGCCCGCACGTGGGCTTCAGCCTTCTGTATCAGGGTGGGTCGTTGTTGAATATGTTGACATTGGCATTTCCTCCCATCATGATTGCGCGCTTCCTGGGCAAGAATTCCGTAGGATATGTCTCGTGGGCATCGACACTGTCCCTGTATCCGCTCGTGATTTGCAATGCGATGGCTCGGATTTATCTGCCAGCGTTTAGCAGTGCGGCAGCCGATCCTGCACTCTTGAGAACCAGGGTTGAGAAGTCACTGCGCATTAACGCCAGCCTCGCCTGGCCGGCTTGCGCAGTGCTGGCTAGCCTGAGTACGCCGATTATCGCGAACATCTTTACCGCGAAGTGGTTTCCCGCGCAGCCTTTGCTGTATGCGTACTCTGTAAGTGCGGCACTCACCGCGGTCGGACTGCCGCTGCTGGAGCTGTTCTTTGCCCAAGATGATGCGTTGTTCAACGTTGCCTTCTGCGGGCTATGGACACTGTCCACATGGACACTGGGCACCTATGCGACTTTTCGCTATGGACTGTACGGCTTTGCAATATTTCAAGCTGCACTTCAGGTTACGTGGTTCTTGGCCTTCATGAATGCCAGCCGACCTAAGGGTTTGCGGATTTTTGCTTCGCTTCGCGAGCCTGTCTTTTTGACGCTCCTACTTGTCGGAGCGAATCTCCTGCTCGTCCGTTCAGTGGACCTGTTTTCCTGGCGCCGGCTAGCCGTTGTGCTCGCGCTTGAAGGATTGCTATGCGGGCTGTTCCTGGTACGCATGCTTCTGAGTTGGAATACGGTCAGCGACGGGCAAACCGTATCCCCAAACCTTGAGGTGATATAGCGTGATCTCGGAGACACGTTTGCTATGACGCAACCACTGCTTAAGAGGATACCCCTGCTAAGGCAACTCCTACACGCCCGCGACGATTTAAGAGAGTTGCGTGCAATTGCCGAATTGCAGCTGCGATTGGATAAAGAACTGCTGACCGCAAGCCTCCTTGCTCAGCCGAAGTATCAGGATCCGAAACGCCTGAACCGCCATGAAGCTCAGGTATTCTCACAGAACGGCGAGGACGGTGTGATCGCAGAGATTTTTGCCCGGATCGGCGTTGTCGATCGCGTTTTTGTGGAGTTCGGGGCTGGCGATGGAATGGAAAATAACACCACATATCTCCTTTCCCAGCGCTGGAGCGGATTTTGGTTTGAAGGGGACGAATCCAATGTTCAGGCAATCAGCGAATCATTCGAGCAGGCCGTGAGGAAAAATCGTCTGGTAGTGGCAAGAGAATTCTTCACAGCGGAGCGAGCCGCGGAAATTCTGAGTAAACATCAAGTTCCAAGAGAATTCGATCTGCTTTCGTTGGACATCGACCGCAATACATCATGGATCTGGCGAAATCTGGGTGATTTCCGCCCACGGGTAGTGGTTATCGAATATAACGCCTCGATACCGCCGCATGACGAGTGGGAGGTCGCGTATCGTGCGGATGCGACCTGGGACGGGACGGTCTACTTCGGCGCCGGGCTCCGTAATTTGCAGAAAATCGGAGAGAAGTTGGGCTACGTGCTGGTCGGATGTGAATTGTCGGGCACGAACGCCTTTTTTGTTCGCAATGACCTGACCTTGGACAAGTTTTCGGCGCCGTTTAGTGCGGAGCACCATCATGAGCCTCCGCGTTATTTCTTAAGGCGAACCTGGGGACACCGTCGAGCCTTTAATGAGAATTGCCCCTGACCAGGGGCTCTGGAGAACATCGTGTCGGATGTGGACAAGTGGTACCGGGACTACTGGGCGCGTTATCAGGAGCGACTCAAGTTAAACGTCACTCTACGTGCGCCTTGCGTCAGCAGTTCCCAGGACGACGAACTGAATGAGATCCAAAAGATTATCTTCGACCGCACGAAAAATGTTTTGAGGATCTTGGACTTCGGCGCGGGTGATAACCGCGTCAAGCGTAAGTTCCTTGCGGCTGGTTTCAAGGGCAGTTATGAAACGCTCGATTTCGCCGATTCCGCCGATCACACGTATTCGTCCTTGTCCCAGATAGCCGGCAAATTCGACGCGATCTTCTGTCTCGAAGTGATTGAGCACATGCCGCTCAACGACTACGTCGATCTGATGGACGAGTTCGGAAAGCTGCTGAATCCGGGCGGCTATGTGGTCATTGGGACGCCCAACGCTCTTTGTGTTGTTCCGATGTGGTCGCTCGACACCGGCCACATCCAGCAGTATCCGCTAGCCGATCTTGCCGCCGATTTAATAGTCCGCGGTTACGAGGTCGAAGCTTTTCGGGTCTGGCACGGTCCGTGGCCAAAGGGAACTCGCAAACAGCTGCGGCTTCTCGCGATGCGCGGCCTCTGCTATCTGTTGGGGGTTGACTACGCGCACGGCATCGTCGTGATTGGCAAGAGGAAAGCGCAGGCGCAAGTTCCCGGGTCGTCCACGTGAACCGACGGTTTGCATACCGGGTCTGTGCGTGACCACGACTCGCTAGAGTCGCGGTCAATCTCCTCATGGAGAAAAAGCGTTCGAACAGTGACACTTTGTGCAACGAGCCTTGGATTGTTCTTTGCAATCTCGCCACGCTATTCCGGTGCCAACTTCTTGATCTTGGTTTAGGGCCGCGTCTTCCCTAGTGCAACCATCGGAAGCACGCTTAGGGTTCTTGTTCCTGCCGAGCCAAAAATCTCTGAACGTATTTTGTGCCCTCTTTTTGATATTTCATCAAACCTGCATGTAAGAACGCTTCGCATATCTGAGCCACACTTCGCCCTTCCGAGGCGGCAACTGATTCCAATTTCTTTTTGAGGTCGGAGTGAACACGGAACGTGAGCCTCATATCTTTGGCGGTCATATCGAGCGGATTTTACCACCCAGGACTCAGCTTTCTCTTGACAAGAAAATGAAGGGTATGTCATCCTATGGATGACACTGGAGTACGAGGGGAAATTTCCATGAGCGAAATTGAGCCCAGAAAGCCTCGCACCATACGCCGGCGAAATCTGTGGCGGGAGAATGTTCGCTTCGCAAAACAGGTATGGGGCGAAAACCTGAGTACACAATTCTTGAAGATGCTGACTAGCGACTTTCAGCTATCTGTCAAGAACGGTGACCTCCAGGTGATCAACGGCCAATGGTATGTGACGCATACAGGGTTGCTGAGGTTGGCGCGTCGTAGGAGGTGCAGCGGCATCCACGTCGAAGCAGTTGATTCGTTGTGCGATTCCGCGACAAGTCGGTTTGTCCTGAAAGCAACTGTCTATCCATCTAAGAACTCCTCCGGATTCGTCGGCTATGGTGACGCCGATCCATCTAATGTTTCCTCTCTCGTCCGTGGGGCAGAGATGCGCGTGGCCGAGACGCGAGCCGTCAATCGCGCCCTCCGCAAGGCCTACGGCATTGGGATCTGCTCGGTCGAGGAAATCGGGACGATCCCAATTACGACTCGGACTGAGAAGTTGTCTCCCCAAAACGCAAATGGAAACGGGAACGGCAGCGGCCCCAAGGTTCGGGACCGTCTCTGCCAACTCATTCAGCAGCACAAGCTCGATCCCGAATTGGTAAAGGCCTATGCCGTCGACTTCTGCGGCACGAAGACACTCCGGGAGGCCAGCAGGAAACAGGTTGAGGCCTTCGTCCAGCAATTGTCTGACTGGGCCGAGAAGGACCGCAACGCTTTGCTCTGCCAGCTGAATAGCTACTGTCGCCCAAAACAGGAGGTGGTTGCGTGAAACGCCAAGTCCCAGGACTCGCCGAAACGGCCCGCGATTCCCGTCCGGAGATTCCCGACGGCATCTTCCTCGTGCGCGTCGATGGCGCCCAATTCCGCTGGCACGCCCACAAACCCTTCTATGTCCTCCGACTCTCCATCCTTGAACCCCGGACACTGGCCGGGCAGCCCATTGTCGGTCGTCTCTACTGCACGCAAAAGTCGATGTGGAAGCTCGGCTGGTTCCTGCGGGATTTCCTCTATGACCCGGAACTTCTGGCCCACGAACAGGTCGACGAGAAGGCTTTGCCCGGACTCCGCGGCATGGTCAAGATCAGCCACACCACGATTAACGGCATTTCGCTCATCAACCTCGATGGCTTCGCCCCAGCCAGCCAGTGGGAAGAACTGTCCGCTGCTCCGTTATCAAGCGCTTCTCGCTCCAACACTGCGGAGGCGTCCCGATGACCTTGTATCTTGTTTGCATCTTCCCCGATCCACCATTCCCTGCTAGTGGGGAATTGGATCGGGCTTCGGCGGGAGGCCGTGATGACCTGAGGCACGTTTGCTACAGCCTGGGAGTAGATAGGCCCCCGCCCTCCTTTCCCACGCCGTGGAGAATCCGAGGCCGTACGAGCCTGCATTCACAAGGTCGGCGCGAAAGGTGATACAGGGTCGGGGAGCCGAAACTCAGTCTAATCCCAGATCGGTGAGGTGGTTATGGAAAAAGCTTCTCAAGCGGAAGTTCAAGTATTTGCTGGCATTGACGGGTTCTCCGCACCTCTCCCAGAGAGAAAAAGCTTGACTGAAAAAGAGAGAATCTACTCCTACACCCAGATTAGCCAGTACCTGAGCTGCCCGCGCCGTTACCGGCACCGCTACCTGGACGGTTGGCAGGAGAAAGACACTCGTGCACCCATGCTCTTCGGCCGAGCCTTCGAACAGGCCGTCGCCGCCCTGTTTTGCCGTGAAGACCCGGCGGCTGTGCTGTTCGAGCAGTGGGGCGTCTGCAAGGACATGGGTCTGACCTACTCCGGCAATGACACCTGGGACCGCATGCTGCAGCAAGGCATCCAGTTGCTCGAGCGCTTCGCCCAGGACGGCCGCGTTCGCATTCGACGGCCTCGTTCCACCCAGCAGATTCAGTTCAATCGGACCTTGGCTTCCGGCAACAATTTTGTCGCTTACATTGACGCCATTGGTGAACTGGACGACACACCCTGTCTGCTGGAGTGGAAGACAACTTCGGCGCGATATCCAGAAGAGCCGGCCGGCATTTCCGCGCTGGATCCGCAACTCGTCTGCTATTCATGGATGACGGGAATCGACGAAGTTGCCCAGGTTGTTTTCGTGCGCAAGCGCCTGGTCGAAGTTCAGTACCTCCGGGCCGCCATTTCTGACGAGCAGCGACAGGAGTTCGCAACTCTTGTCGAAGACACAGTTCGACGGATCGAGTCCGGGCTGTTCCTACCGCATAGCGGTATTCGCTTTCCACAGAATCCGTGCACCACCTGCCCATTCATTGGGCTCTGCCTCGACAGGCGCGACATGGTCGAAGCTGCACTGGTGCGCAAACCGGGAGTCGATCTTGGTCTGTTTGACGAACTTGTTTACTAGGTGGCCACCGATGCCCCCGAAGCTCAATCGCAAGCGTGCACTCTTCGTTCTCACCAAGATCGACGAGATCTTGGCGTGGGAAAAGCAGAAAGAGGCAGAGCGGGACACGCGCTTCGTCGAGCTTGGCAGGTATCTGTGCGAGGTGCGAGCGGGACAGTACTGGAGGCTGGAGAACCTGAAGTCGTTTGACGAGTTCCTGGCGAGGCGGTTTCCGGAATCGAGGAGGAAGGCCTACTACCTGATGTCCATCCACGAGCACCTGCCGCCGCAGGCCAGACGCGAACTGAAAGAGGTGGGATGGACGAAGGGACTGGAGCTAGCGAAGGTCGCGCGCCGGGACGGGCAGCGCTTCGATTGTGCAACCTGGTTGCACAAAGCTCGAGAGCTGTCGAAGGAGGACTTCCGGCGGGCAGTGGAGAAGGAACTGACGGGAAGGGAAGAGGAGCCGTCGGAGCTGATCTACTTCAAGGTCTACAAGAGCCAGATCCCGGTGATCGAGCAGGCGATCGAGACGGCAGCGCGGATGCTGGGCACGGACAAATCGCGCGGGTACTGCCTGGAGATGATTTGTGCCGACTTCCTCGCAGGAGCGCACTTGGATAATGGCAACCCCGAGATCCTGCTCAACTCGATCTCACGCTACTACAAATTCTTACCTGGCGAACAGCAGCAGGCGTTCCTCGAAAACCTCAGTCAGAAGGCGTCCTGAGAATGGTTCACCCCAAAGCCACTCCCTTGCGTCTGGCCCCCTTGACGTACGAGAGTCTGCGACAGCAGGTTCTGCGTCGCGACGGTTGGAGGTGTCAATCCTGTGGCACGATGGCGAATCTGGAGGTGCACCACAGGAAGTTCCGCAGCCATTCGGGAGCCGACTTAGAGGAGAACTTGATCACCCTGTGCATCGCTTGCCACAGCGCCGTGCATTCAGCTTAAGATAAGCTTTTGCCACACGAGGAAGCCCCTTGATTCGCGTTGGTCTCGACGGCCGCATCTTGATGCATTACGACATGCGCGGCTTGGCGCGTTACACGGTCGAGCTGTTTTGCGCTATGAAGGAACTTGCAGGCGACGAGATCGAGCTGTTTTCATTTTCGCCGGGCGCGCTGGCAGCGGAATTCCTGGCTGAATTGGAAGTCACACCGGTAATCTTTCAGGCACGGCGCGAATTGCTCTGGGAGCACGTGGAACTGCCGAAACAACTGAGGCGGCTGCGGATTGACGTTTTCCACGCAACGGCGGAACGTGGCTTGCCCTATTCCCGCGTGTGCAAGCTCGTGTTGACACGCCACGACATCATTGACCGCCTGCCGGAGTACTGCGGCCGCGACCACTGGCGCGGGCGACTGCGCAAGCGATTGGCAGACTTTGTCTCGGTTCACAGCGCCGACAAGTTCGTTACTGTTTCAGAGTTTTCACGGCAGGATATCTGCCGCTTCTACGGCCTTCCGCCGGACAAAGTCGTCGTCACATACAACGCAGCCCATCCCCGCTTCCTTGAGAAGGCCACCGAGGAGGAGATTGCCCGCGTTCGAAACAGGTATGCATTGCCGCGACACTACCTGCTCTTTGTCGGCGGCTTCGATACGAAGAAAAATGTGAGCGCGCTAGTGGAGGCCTACGCACTTCTGCCGCAGGATGCTCCAGCCCTCGTACTTGCGGGAGAGCGCAAATGGGAGTATCCCGAGATTGCCGCAAGAATTCATAGGCTGGGACTAGCGCAGCGGGTGCACTGCCCGGGCCGCATAGATGACGAGGACCTACCCGCCATTTATCAAGCGGCGCTCGTCTTCGTGCACCCCTCTCGTTACGAAGGCTTCGGGCTACAACTGGTCGAGGCTATGGCCTCGGGAATCCCGGTGCTGGCGTCGGAGACAACGAGTCTCCCAGAGGTGTTGGCAGGAGCCGGATTACTATTCAACCCGCGGGATCCAAAAGCCATCGCGCGGGAGATAGAACGAATCTATCGCGATGCAGATTTGCGGACCGCAATGGCGGCAAAAGGCCGCGAGCGGGCACGTTGCTTCTCCTGGCATCGAACCGCCAGCCAAACCCTGGAGTTGTATCTGGAGTTGCTGGGCCGCAAGCCTCTGCTGGGTGCGAGAGAGTAACGTCGTATCTATCGCGGCGTCATTGGCCGCAACGGGCGCAACTGGGTTCTTTCGTAAGCTCTGACCGGAGTATGTGCCAATGGTATTCTGGGGACACCTGAATCAATGCAATGCGACTTCCGAGCGCGTCGACTTAGGGCGCCGATGTTAGGCGGCTCAACGCAAGATCGCCTGCGGCTCAGTATTACGACATAGAGGTTTTTCAGTCGATGACCCTTCGGGTAGCCATTCTGGGTTGCGGTGCTGTCGCAAACGTCATTTATTGCCCGGCACTCCAGGAAGTTCAGGCGGATCTTGAGTTGGCTGGCGCCGCCGATCTGAACCGGGAGAGCGCCCAAAGTCTGTTGAAAAAATTTCCGCAAGCGAAGTTCTTTGGCGATTATCGCCAAATGTTGGCGGAACTGCGGCCCGACGCAGCCATCGTCGCGCTGCCCCATTCTTTTCACAAGACTGCCAGCATCGACGCCATGCGCTTGGGTATAGATGTATTCTGCGAAAAGCCCATGGCGATGAACTCGGCCGAGTGTGACGAGATAGAGAAACTGGTCGGCGAAACGGGTCGAGTCTTCACCGTCAACATGTTCCGCCGGTTATTTCCCAGCGTGAAAGAGATCAAGCGCATGATCGACGTAGGCGCGCTCGGCGCAGCGCTCGCCTTCGAGATTACGGAAGGCGGACCGTACGGCTGGCCGGCCATGTCGTTTTCTTTTTTCGACCGCAAGATTGCCGGCGGCGGTGTGCTCATGGATTCCGGCGTACACACGCTGGACCTGCTCCAATGGCTGCTGGGAGAAATCCGCGTGGTCGAGTTCTTCGACGATGCCGTCGCCGACGGAGTCGAGTGCGATTGCGTGGCGAACCTGACAGCCGGTAATGCGCAAGGCTCGTTGCGTATGAGCCGGTCCGTGACGATGCCGAATATTTATCGTATGGAGTTTGAGCGCGGATGGATCGAGTGGGACCACGATGATGCGGTCCGTTTCCGTTTTGGTGTGGCCGGCGGCGACGTGGTGAATGCAGAGGTCCAGTGCGAAGCGCGCTGGAACAGCGGGGCGCGGTTCATCTATGCGCTGGCGCAGCAATTGAGAAATTTTGCCCGCGCTTGCCGCCGCGAACCGGCAGTGAACGTCGTCACGGCGGCTGAGGCAAGGAAGAGTGTGGATACGATCGCGCTTTGCTACTCGAAGCGCAGTCAGTTGGTAATTTCACGGTGAATAGTTTGGACAAGTCGTATGCCGCTGCGCTGATCGAAGCAAAGGCCGACGCGAAGTATGTCGTGCTCGGGGCAGGCGGTTTTGTTGGCGGCGCCATGGTCGAGCGTCTCGTCAGACAACGCTCGCACGTGGCGCCCATCATTCACCGAGTCGGCCCCGGCTGCGCCTTCCTCGGCCGGTTCGGCCTGCAACAGCGCATTGCGGACCTAGGCAACTCTGCGGCTCTGAAGGACGTTTTCGAAGGCGCCGATACTGTGTTTCACTGTGTCACCGGCGATCGTTCGACTACCGTGCAAGGGCTCGCGAACGCGCTGGCCGCCGCGCAAAGCGCCGGCGTCCGTCGTTTCGTATATCTCAGCAGCGCCGTTGTCCACGGCTTCCGGCCCAAAAGCGCCCTCGTGGAGGACTCGCCGATCGAACCGGCTTCGTGGTCGGACTACGCGAAGAACAAGGCCGCTGCCGAGAAGGTTATCGGTAACTGGCGGAGCGCGCCTGAAGCCGTAGTCCTGCGACCGTCCATCATCTACGGCCCACGCAGCAAGTATTGGAGCGAGTATCCCGCGCGGCAAATTGTTTCCCGCGCGGCTTACTTGGTCGATCAAGGCCACGGCCACATGAATGACATTCATATTGAACATCTGCTGGATGCCATGCTCCTCACCGCTCACCATCCCCAAGCCGCGAACCAAGTTTACGTGTTGCAGGACGGCTTCGGGCTGACCTGGCACGACTACTACGGGTCTCTCTGCGAACTGCTCGGAACTAATGTCAACGCTCTCGCGAACTTTTCATGGGACGAAGTGCGCCGCAGTTCTTCCAAACTTCGCCAGTACGTACAATGGGTGAAAGACACGCCGGGTGTGCTTCACTCCGCACTATGGCACGACCCGCTGAAAGCTTGGTTGAAGCGGGCGCCGGGCTTCGAATCGGTCCGTCAGCGCGTGGCTTCAGGCGCGCCGGGGAATCGCGGCAGCAATGGGAATTCGCCGAAGATCGTGCCGGAGCTGAATATCGCGCTGCTGCATACTTTCCCTCAACCGGTTTCGGACTCCAAAATTCGCCATGAACTTGGATTCGCTCCACGCCTGTCGTTTAACGATACGCTGGACGGTCTTCGCCGCTGGTATCGCTTCATGGGGTTGGTGCGTTGATGGCTACGTCTCGTGCGCCGATGAAAGTCATCGTCGTAACCCCGGCTGTGCCTCATCCCTTCGGCGACACGGCCGCTAGATGGTTTTACGTTTTGATTACAGAGTTGCTGGCACGCGGTCATGAAGTCGTGGCCCTGGCCGCGACCGAGGAGCCGGACGAACGCGTCTCCGAAGCGAAACAGTGGTTGTCGAAACACGAGTCGTCGAAAGAAGGGCTGGCGAAGCCTCTCGGGCAATTGACTCTGCACTGCCATCGCCTCAAGGTGGCCGCAGTCGCACTGAGGCGCAAGTGGCGGAACCTGGTGCGTCCGCGCAGCGAAATGCTTCAGGACTCGGCCTTGACCGGTCTGCTGCAGCGGGAATTGGCGAAGGGCTATGACGTGCTGCACCTCGAACAGATGTCCACTGGCTGGCTCGGGCTGGGTGTGCCGAGAGCGCTGCTCAACGTGCATTTTTTCGACACGATCGATTGGGCCGCGAAAAAAAATATGGACCTCGGCGAGCGCAAGGCTCTATGGCAGGCGCGGCGGGCTACGCGCCATCTTCTCCACGGTATTCACCACGTTCGTCTGCTTACGCCGCGGCTGAAGGAGATGGCGAAATCGATCAATCCAAAGGGTCACTATTATGTCGTGCCTCTCGCCTTAGACACAGCGTTGTATGACATGCAACCGCCCGCGCAGGAGCCGGTTGTCGGCTTGATCGGTTCTATGTACTGGGAGCCCTCCCGCTCCGCGGCGCAGCGCTTGATCACCAGCATCTGGCCTCTGGTGAAACGTGGGTTTCCGCAGGCGAAACTTTTTATCGCGGGCTGGGACGCCGCCAAGTACTTGCAGAAATACTCCTCGCAGCAAGATTTCACGCTGGCGGAGAACCTGGCACATCCATCCGATTTTTTCTCCAAGACTGCTGTAATGGTCTATGCGCCTTCGCAAGGCAGCGGAATGAAAGTCAAAGTGATGGAGTCGATGGCCTACGGCGTGCCCGTGGTTACTACCTGGGAGGGCGTCGAGGGCATCGATTATCAGAATGGACGCGAATGTTGGGTTGCCGAGACTGACGAAGAGGTGGCGAGCAAAGTCTGCCGTTTACTGACAAACTCCGCGGAGTGGCACCAGATGCGCGATGCCGCGCGGGTTTTGATCGAACAACGCTATTCGCGACGTCCAGTGGTTGATAAAATAATCTCTATCTATCAGCAGATGATCGCCGCCCCCCAGGCTCATCCCCGCGGGTCTTCTTAAAGTATGTATCTGAAAAGCGTTCTCCAGATGGCTTCGCTGATGCTGCATTTTCGCAATGGCCGAACTCTGGTCCAGCGGATGCGCGCCGCCGAGCCGTGCGACGAAGTAGTGCTCTGGGACGGCACGCGTATCTCCCATCCCCCAGGGCGCGGCGGATTGTTGGAGGTAGTTGTAGAGCTATGGCTCGAGCATGTCTACACCGCGGGATTCTATCGTCCTGCGGATGGAGACGTGATTATCGACGCCGGCGCCAATGTCGGACTCTTCGCCATCAAGATGGCGCGGCAAAACCGCCGCTGCCGGGTGATTGCACTCGAACCGTTCTCCGAAAACTTCGAGTATCTCGAAGCCAACGTGGCGCGAGCGTGTCCGGAAACTGTAACCTGCTGCGAAGTGGCTTTGGGCGCGGGCTTCGGCAAGGGACAGATGCAGGCGGCAGGTTCTCGTTCGCTCGATCACGTGCTACGAGTGGATCCCGCCGCGGCGGACGGCACGCCGGTGATCCCTCTCGAGGGGTTGTTCGATCTTACCCAAGCCGATTTTACCCGAAAGCAGGAGATCAATTTCTTGAAGGTTGACATCGAAGGCTCCGAGCACGATGTTTTTGCCGCCGCTTCGCCGGACCTGCTCGCCCGATTCAAGCGCATCGCGATGGAGTACCACGACCAAATCGTGCCGGGAACGCTGGACCTTTTGCGCCGCGTTTTGGGTCCGACGCACGAGATTACAATTCGTCCATCGAAAATGGAAGGCTGCGGTATTCTGCTGGCGCGTCGCCGTGACCTCAATCAATAATTCAATGCCCGTCACCGAAAAAGAGCCCGGCAAATTGCGAAGCAGTAGCCCGGCGCGGGTTCTCACGGTCCTTCCCGACTTTCCCTTCCCGACGACGACCGGCCTGCACCTCAGGATGGTCAGCAACCTGGAATTGGTCCGGAGCCTGGGCTGTTTCAACGCCTTGCTCTATTTTTCGACCGAGGGACGCGAGCCCGCGCCAGTCGAGTCCACGCCGCTGGCGCAGATCTGCGATGAAGTTCGTCACGGCGGCCGCAGATTTCCGCACGGCGATTTCTCCACCGCTTCACTGATCGTGCACAAAGTTGATTTCTTTGTGCGGGGCGCGCTCGGGCTTCCCGGCGGGCGGTATCCGTTCTCCACTTCCTACGACCGCATCGGCGCGGCTGAAATCATTCTCGCCGAGGCGCGAAGGATGAAAGCCGATTTCGTCGTCCTGCCTTCATTCATGCTGCATTACGCCACCCTGATGAAAAACAGTGGATTTCACGTGATCGCCGACGCAATTGACGTCCTCACGGAACTCACTGCGCGCTTTCTCGCCAGTTATGGGAAGAGTGCAATAAGCCGTTTGGGACTCTTTGCTAACTATATGGCGAGTCGAACGCAGGAACGCGTTTTTCTTGCGCAGTGTATCGAAGTCTGGGCGACATCTCCTTCCGAAGCCGAAGCGCTTGCCCGCATTGCTCCAGGCGTGAATGTGGTCGTGGTGGCAAACAGCCTCGATGAATGTGTTGTTAAGCCCGAGCCCGAAACAATCGATAAGAATGTCGGCTTCATCGGCACTTATTCCTCCGTTCCCAACCTCGATGCAGCCAATTTCCTGACTGATCGCGTATTTCCTATCGTGCTTCAAAAGAATCCGGCTGCGCGTCTTAAGCTGGCAGGTGCGAACTTGCCAGCCGCGGACGAGACGAAGCTGCGCAGTTTAGGTTATGTCGATCTTCTCGGCGCTGTTGCCGACTCAAACGAGTTGTATAGCCAATGTCGCGTTATAGCCTTGCCCGTGTTTGTCAGGGGTGGCGTGCCTCTGAAGATTGTCGAAGCTTTTGCCCGCGAAAAGGCCGTGGTCGCATGTCCGGAACTGATTGAAGGATTGGATGTTAGGGACGGTCATGATTTGCTGGTGTGCGAAAATCCGGAAGACTTCGCACAGGCGATTTCGTCACTGCTATCAGATGATGCCTTTCGCCGGCGTCTGGCCGCGAATGGCCGGCAAACGTTTATGAGAAACTGGTCGCGTTCTCACGCCGAAGAAGTGCTGCGGCGATCCAGTGTGCTGGCTTCATATCGGCCGGAGAAAACTGACTGACCTCACACTGACGGACCTAACGGTGATCGAACCGACAATGACGGAGCTTTCGGGATTCACGGCGTCTGGAGGTCGCGCCGGGGCGCGCGTGCTCTCCTTGGGCATTGTCGGCGCGGGCGAGATCGTGAGCCGAATACACCTCCCGGTTCTGAGCGCTTGCGAAGGCATTCGCATCGCGTACGTCGCGGACAAGAATCCCGAAGTGGCGCGGTCGGTCGCGGGCAGTTACGAGGTCGCCCCAGTTACTGTCGCTGACAACTTGGACATGCTTCCTCAAACTGATGTCACGCTGCTCGCCGTGCCAGTAACTGCGAGGCTGCCGTACTACGAACTATTTGCCAAACGCGGTACGTGTGTACTGGCCGAAAAGCCGCTCGCAATAGGATGGGCTGAGGCCAAACTACTTTGCGGCCTGTATCCCGAATACTCGTTAGCTTGTGGCTTTCAGCGGCGAAGCTATGGATCCGTGGCCCTGGCAAGATTGCTCGTCGCCGAGAATTGGTTCGGCCGATTGCGGTCCATATCCATTTCCGAGGGAGCGCTCACAACTAAGACGGGCGCTGATTCCCGTTTTTATGACGACGCTGCCTCCGGCGGGGGTGGCGTGCTGATGGATCTGGGCTGTCATTCCCTGGATCTGGCGATCTACATCACGAATGCAACCGAAGCGATTCCATTGGAACAACGTTTCGTGTTCGATGGCGAAGTGGATCGTGAAATCGACGCACATTTGACCTTGCACACCGCACATGGCTCGTGTGAACTGGATTGTCTGGTGACCTGGCTTCGGCCAGCAAGGAATACGATTGAACTGCGATTCGAGAACTGCACCGTTGAAGTCTCCTGCCGGCCTTCGCACGATGTGGAGATTCGCGGCGTCCAAAACGGCCGCGATGTAGCCTCACTCACGAAAAAACGCGCTGGCGCCGCTACCATGTATCAAGCGTTCTACTTGGAATGGATGGCCTTTCTCGACGGGGTCCGGAGCCGCCAGGCTTCCAAGTTCAACGCTCGTAGTTGCCTTCCCACAATTCGGGCGGTCGAAGCCCTATACGAGGCAGGTAAGCGAAATCCATGAAGCGACTTGCGATCCTGGGTGCCAACGGGCAGGTTGGGACCGAGGTGTCTCTTCGCTTGCGTGATGTTGAAGGGATTGAAGTGGTGCCGATTGTACGCAATGTCTCCGGGTCCGCCTTTCTGCGTTCGAACGGCGTGGAATGCAGACATGGGCGCATCTCCGATCCGGCAGAGGCCAGCAGCCTGATGGGCGACTGCGATGTTGTGGTGAACTTTGCATTGAGCAACACGGCGATACCACGCGCCGACAGGGAGATGAATCGCCAGATTATTCGCAGTACGGTCGCAGCCGCAAAGCCCGGTGCACCCATCGTATTCGCCAGCACAATCATGGTTTACGCGCCTGGCATGAATGTCTGGCTCCCGGACTCCTACGGGCTTGAGAAGCTCGTAGCTGAATGTATGTTTCGTAATGCCTGCCGCACATCTCATCATCCGGCGTTTGTGTTTCGCCTGGGACACGTGCTGGGCGAGATGCAGAACATTACTTCTAAAATCCGCGGCGAGGTCCGCGACGGAAAAGTTGCACTGCCGCACGAAGGACTCCGTGCCTCCAACACGGTGTTTACGGCGGCCATTGTCGAAGCTATTGTTCAGATATCTCAGACGCAGCCGGCTCCTAATCCCGGTACCTATGACCTGATCACTTTTCCGCAGTGGACTTGGCTTGACGTTTACACGTACTACGCGGCCCAACTCGGTTTGCCGCTCCGATTGGCACACGCGGAGCAAGTCCGTGATCCGAAGTCTGGGTTGGGCAGCCCGAGTGCTTCGATGCGGCGCGTTCTTGGTTACTTGGCGAACCATCATGCGTTAACCGAGCGGCTTACGTTTTTTTTGGCATTCCTACCTCGCAGCATCAATCAGCGAATGTACCTGAGATATTTGCAGACACGGGCTTTAAACGAGATCAACGCCTTGCGGCAACAGGACAAGGTTGAATTCTGTGTACAGGATTGGCGCGAATTGCGGGTGCGCAGCTTCGGACAGATGGCCGACCCTGCGACCCTGATGGCGCGTTATCCGGTGCCATCGACGCTTCAGGTTGCAAGTTCGAATCGGCCAGCATGAAACGCACTTAGGATGGTTAACCACAAAGTACTCGTCGTCGGACCGTTGAATCAGACCGCGCTGGCGGAGAGCTATGCTCGGGCTTTTGAACGACTGGGCATGGAGGTGGACCGGTTCGATTCCGATCGAGCGATCATGCAGGCGAGCCGCTTTACTGGCAACCGGATTGTGCGGCGCGTGTTGCGATCGTCCTTGTGGAACGCGGTTAATCACGAGGTGGTAGAAGTCGCCGAGCGGGTTCGTCCGGCGCTTATCTTTGCGGTGAAGTGTTCGTTCTTTCATCCGGAGACGATTCGACAAATCCGGAAAGCTACCGGCGTTCCGTTCGTCAACCATTATCCCGATCATCCTTACATTGGCATTCGCTGGGACCCGCGGGAGGCTTCCGCGCTGCGCCGCGATCTGATCGAAGTGTTTCGGCAGTACAGCATTGTGTGGATGTGGGAACGAAGCTTAGTGAAGCGGCTCCAGCAGGACGGAGTAGAGGCGAAATATCTTCCGTTCGCAGTCGATCCGGAGTTGTGCCGTCCACAATCCGTCGCCGAGGGATTGCGGTGTGATGTCTGCAATTTCACCCATGATGTGGCTTTTGTCGCCACCTACACCCGTGCCCGTTGCACGGAAGTGGCCGCGATCCGGAAACACACGGTCGCGATCTGGGGCAATAACTGGCCTCGGAAGTGGAGAACACTTTCCGGTCAGCATCGGGTTCATCCGCCAGTTTGGGGCAGCGCGGTTGGCGACATTTATTCGCGGGCTGCGGTTTCGCTCAATGTGCTCAACGCGGAAAATCTTTGTGGTCCCAACATGCGCACGTTTGAAGTTCCGGGCAGCGGCGGCGTGATGCTGGCTCGCTTCTCGGCGGAGCAGAATGAATTCTTTCCGGAGAATGAAGCGGCTGTTTACTATCGTTCGCCCGCGGAACTGGACGACAAGATTGAAGCGGTGTTACGCGATCCTGATTTGCGCTCGCACATCCGTCGCAATGCGGCTCGATTGGCTGCGAAGCAAACTTATGATGTTCGCGCGGCTCATGTTTTGCGCGAGTGCGGATTGAATTTTTCTTCCAACTCAATTTCATCTTCATCCAGCGCAAGCTTAGGCGGCCCGGGGGGCTTGACATGAGTGGGCCTCGGATTGCCTTCGTCAGCGGACAGAGCAAGTGGTGGCGTAAGCAGCGGCTGGTGGCGAAGTACCTCAAGATGCGCCTTGAAGGCGTCATCTACCCGGACGTTTACTGCCTGGCGTTGATGATCTCCGACTCGTTCGACTTTCTGCTCGAGGATGAAAAAGTTCCGGCAGGGAAGTACGACCTGATCATTGCTGAACTGGGCGCTTCGGATAGTCAGCAGCGCTACCTTGAATTTCTGGTCGAGGCTGGGGATCCCCCCGTTGCGGTTATTCCGGGGCCGCCGGCTATTCTCTCCCGGGAATTGACAGATGGCAAACTGCGGCGGGTGCTGCGCATCCTTTCCGCAGCGGGGCATGTGTGGGCTTATTCTCCGGAGCTTAAGACATTCTGCGATGGGCTGATTGGGCTCGATCGAGCTGCGGTCATTCCCTGGCCTTACGATCTGGCGGCGACGCAGAGGCTGGGATTCAGCTCGGGCCGCGACTCTGGGCGGCACAAGATTCTGGTGCAGGCTCCGATGAGCTTCCATGACGTTGTGCAGAACCATCCGTTCCTGCTGAAAGCGGTGCTGCTGGACGTTTGGCAGGAACTACCTTCCGCGATGCGCGAGAAGATTACGTTTCATACTTTCATTTACAACTCGACCGATATCGAGAAATACAGGTCATCCGAATTCGCCAAAGGATTGCCGTTTGTACTCGAGAGGAAGCGTGGCTACCGTTCTTTTTTGCGTTTTTTGGGAGAGTGCGACGGGGTCGTCAACCTTACGACGGGCAGCATTCTGGGGCGGATTACTTTCTTGGCGGCCGCCCTGGGGCGTCCCGGAATTTTCAGTAACAACAGCCCGCTCAACGCCCGGTTGTATCCCGGCTCGGGGGCGGCGATGTTTGACACCGTCCGCCTGCGGGAACTGGTGGGCGCCATGTTGCGGGGGCTGGTTAGTGGAAACATCGACTCACTGCTGCTGCCATCGTCATCTGCGGCCGCCGAGGTCGGAGATTTTCAGGCGAACCAGGCTCGGCTGCGCGAAATCCTCTTTGCAAAGCGTTAGATGGTAGAATCCAGCGCCATGTCGTGCCCGCTCTGTGGGAGTTCGCGGTCTTCGCTGGTGCAGAAGGAGCCTGCCAGTTCCGATCCGACCCGCTCTGCCGCGTATACGCAGAGACAGATCAGCGTGGTGGCCTGTTCCGACTGCTCGTTCATGTACGTGGAGCGTGACTTCCCCGAAAGCTACGTGAACGGTTACTACGAAGAGCGGGCTGGCGGCGGATGCGGCCTTACCAAGGAAAACTTTTTCTGGTGGCACGAGGCGATGAAGCATTCCAATCGCCACATTCTTTCGCTGCTGGGCCCCGCCAACTCCAGACGGATGCTTGACGTCGGCTGTGGAGGAGGCACATTTCTCGCCGACGCCCGCGATGCCGGATGGGCGGTGAGCGGACTGGAGATCAATGCCGAGTTTCCGGAGTTCTGCCGGAAGGAACTTGGCATCGAGGACGTGAAAGTTGGGTTGATTTCCGATCCTCCGTTTCCGGACGCCAGCTTTGACGCGGTGGCGATGCTCGACGTTCTGGAGCATATGTACGATCCGGTCGCGTCGGTTACGCAGTGTGCGCGTCTATTGAAACCGGGCGGCGTGCTGGTGGTCAAGTCCCCTAACGGGGCCGTGCAACTTCGCAAAGAGCACGTGAAGAAAGCGCTGCGGCGCGGAGACGGCTACGTGGCTACGATTGGACATCTGAATCAATTCACTCCCCAGACTCTGTCTCTGGCATTTCGAAAAGGCGGTCTCGAACCGGTCATGGTCCGGCCGGCGCAGAGTTTTCAAGAGGGGATCGTCGGCGACGGCTTCACAGCGCGGCGCGTTGCCCGGCATGTGGCGGTTGTTGCGGCAAATGCCTTGATGCAGGTGAGCGGCGTCGGCTTGAATTTGGTGGGGATTGCCAGGAAACCCGCCTCAGACGCGCGGGGTTCTTAGTTCAATGACCATGAAGAGGACGGCTTTTCCCCTGGGTGTTGCTTGTCTTGCCGCGCTGTGCGGACTGTTAATGTCGACCCTCCCTTACTTCGCCTGGCACAGAGTTGCACACTCAAGCATATGGATTGCCGATGCCGACGAGATTCAATACACACTCATTGCGAGTCACGCTTATTACTGGCATCCGATGTACTTATCGGATCCAACTTTTGTTAAGGGAGGCCAATCGGTTTATTCGTGGCTGCAACTAGTCCCCGGCGAACTGGTATGCAAGGCATTCGGCCTTCGCCCAATTCGATTCGGCCTGGTTCTGCGAATCTTTGGAGGGCTGGCCATCGGATTCGGCTGGTATGCGTTAGTCTGGCAGCACGTCCGGCGCCCCTGGATTGCGCTGATCGGCGCCGTTTTCCCTCTGACTGATAGCGGCTGGCTGGTTATGCGCCCCTTCGTCCACCAATGGACCCTGCTGGCGAGTGTTCTGCTCAACCGCTCCGGGGAGATCTTCGCTCATAACCCATCCATCCACCGCGACTGGCGAATTATTTCTCCGGTCGTCGTGCTGCCTTTTCTCATCTTGCACATTTGGGCGCTTCGACGCAGTGTGGAGAATTTTTCGCCCGTCCGAGTCGTTTGCTCTGGCTTGGCCTTCGGGCTGCTGTTTTTTGCCTACTTCTATTTTTGGACTGCGGCTGGCCTCGCCCTTCTGTTGGGGGTGTTTGTGGATCGCGCGCGGTGGCGGATATATTTTCACACCGGATGGATCGGTGGTCTTGCCGGGGTCCCGGAATTAGCGAGGATGTTGCTCACGCGCCAGGGCCAGGGATCGGAATGGATGCAGCGGTTTGACGAATTCGTCCCTATTCCGCGGTTGAGTGAGCACGGTCATTTTTTTCTTTCCGCCGCGCTGGTGCTGATTACTTTCGCGATCGTCTGGTACTCCTTCCGGCAGCTGCTTTATCTGTGGTGCCTCTGCGCTGCGGGATTCATCATGATTCACCAACAGATATTCACCGGGCTCCAAATGGAAAACTACCATTGGGCCTACCTCTTTTGCCCGTGTATGATCCTGCTTCTGGTTCTGCTTACGATCGACGTGATGGAGCGGATGGGAATGCGGGGCCGCATGGTTGAGAAAGTCCTTGTGGTGGCGGTGGTGTTGAATGCGGCGGCGGGCGTATATCTTCGCGGTCTTGAAACAATCCGGACGAAAGACAGTCAGCGTTACAGTCTCGGATATCAGGATTACGAGAGGCAGCATGGCGCTCCCGAGTACCATCCGCTCGTTGCGGGGGCCGTCACTGCGGGGACCGACGACTTCGTTCAGTTTGCGATGATCGTCGATCATGTCACGCCGTTGGCGGCTGCGTACCCCGTTTTCTTGAGTCCTTCCGTGAGCGACCTTGAATTCGATCGTCGTATCGCATTGAACGCTTATCTATCAGGGACCTCACGCGAGCAGTTCGAAGCAAACGAGACGTGGGATTTGAATCATCTACAATATGGGGTCGAGTTACGAGATACGGTGCGGAGGGCAGCGCGCCTGGCAAGCCGTTTGGCGTTCTTTGATCAAATTAGCACCAACCCCTCCGCTGCCATCATTCACTATCAGGTCAGATACATTGCAATTCCGGCTGGATCGCCCAGGCCGTCGACGCTTACGTCTGAGTGGGCGTTATTGCAGTCGGGCCCGACGTGGGAAATCTGGGAACACAGTCCAGGGGCAAGTAAGCCAAACTCCCCGAACCTATAATTTGTACTGGATCAACAATCATGGGGAATACGACACTTGCCGGGGTTCAATCAGCGGCACAACACGATTCGGAGAAACCGGAAGTCTCGGTTGTCTTGCCTTGCTTGAACGAGGCGGAGACGCTCGGCGGTTGCATCCGGCAAATCCAGGAGACGTTCGAGCGTTCGGGCCTCAAGGGCGAGGTCGTTGTCGGCGATAACGGGAGCACAGACGGATCGCGCGGGATTGCAGAGGGCATGGGCGCTCGTGTCGTGTCGGTGCCTCAAAAAGGCTACGGCAGCGCACTTATGGGCGGCATTGCAGGCGCGCTGGCTGATTATGTGGTTATGGGCGACGCCGATGGCAGCTACGATTTTCGGGACGTGCCGAAATTCGTGGCTCAACTTCGAGCGGGCGCTGACCTGGTGATGGGCAACAGGTTTCGCGGGGGAATCAAGCCTGGGGCCATGCCTCCCCTGCACAAGTATGTTGGCAATCCAGTAATGACCGGCCTCGGGAAGCTGTTTTTCAAGAGCAGATGCGGTGACTCTCAGTGCGGTTTGCGGGCCTTCACCAAGCAAGCCTACCAACGGATGGACCTGCGCACGACGGGGATGGAGTTTGCCAGCGAGATGTTGGTAAAAGCCACGCTGTTGAAAATGCGCGTCGATGAAATTCCAACCACCCTGTCTCCCGATGGACGTAATCGTCCGTCTCACTTGCGGAGTTGGCGCGACGGCTGGCGGCACTTGCGTTTCCTGCTGATGTACAGTCCGCGCTGGCTCTTCCTGTATCCGGGGATCGCGCTGATGCTGGCCGGAAGTGCTCTTGCCATCTGGTTGCTGCCTGGGCCCCGCAGAGTTCATGGGGTTGAACTCGACATTCACACTCTGCTCTACGCGGTGGTGGCGGCGCTGGTGGGATTCCAGGCTGTACTGTTTGCTTTTCTCGCCAAGGTCTTTGCCATCACTACGGGATTGCTGCCGGAGGATCCGCAACTGACAAAGATGTTCCGGGTTTTTACTCTCGAAGGCGGTTTGGCGGTTGGACTCGTGTTGCTGATTGCAGGTGTCGGGTGTGCATTTTATTCCGTCTTCCTCTGGGACGTTCACGGCTTCGGTGCCATGAATCCCTTATGGCTGATGCGTGTCGTCGCGTGTGCGGTCGGTCTCATCCTAATGGGTGTGCAGGTAACGCTCTACAGTCTTTTCGTCAGCATATTGGGGTTGGCACGCAAGTAAACGCTGGCCGGTCACACCGCGAGCAGCGCGATGAAGTGGAGCTGGGCACCAAAAACCCAGTCCGCGGGGACAGGATACAGCCCAAGCTGCGTTTCCAATCGCTCTGGTCGAAGGCCGACTTCCCGCCAAGCATTGTTCCACTGCGCTTCGGTCCAATAGTTGTAGGGGAGTGAGACGCCGAATCTTGCATTCCCAACCCAATCCATGAATCGCAAACGAGTGACCGCGGCCAGCCCCTTTCGATAATGGTCTTTTATGAGAACAAACCGGCCGGAGACACGGCGCGCTTCCCGCTGCAGTGGTAGAGCGTCTTGTGTGTGATGGAGGACATCGGAAAACAGCAGCAGGTCAAACGACTTATCTTGAAATGGAAGGTGAGCGCCGTCGAACATTTGAACCGGGATGTGCGTACGATCCCGGCGCAGCACGTCGACCCCGAGAATCTCGAGGTCGGGCCGCTTGGAGCACAGAAGTGCGGAGATCAATCCGTCCCCGCAACCCACGTCGAGCACACGTGATCCAGGGGGCGCAAGCTGTGCGAACCAGTCCGCTAGGACTTGCACCCTGCGGCCAAATACCAATTTGTCATGCAAAAGGCCGGCGTATTTGGTGGACGGTGGGCTCAAGGCGAGTGCGCTAAAGACGAATCATCTGCTGAGGCCTCACAATACCAGATAATTACCGCTTGGTCTGTGCTGTCCGTTTATGGTCGCGTCTGCAACCATGAGCGGAAATGCATTTGCGCCGCGGCGAGTGCTTTGATGCAAGTGACCGGAGCCGGCTTGAATCAGTTTTGTTGACGTGGGATGCGCCGGAGGCTTGTTTCTGCTGGCGGTGCCAGTCCATTGACGGCAACAGCTGCGGCATTCCGCCGCCGCTTTGCGTGGATGCACGGTGATGTTTCCGGACGAAGCTGCCGCCGAGTGGACGGGCTGGGCCGGCCTGGTTACGCTGATGAATGTGCTGTAGCACGCGAATGACCCCTTTGCACTGCTTGGTCAACTGAAACGGATATTAAGACCCGGCGGTTTGCTGCTGATCGATTTCCCAATAATTCGGTAGTCTCGTTGCGCGGCATCCGGCGCCATCGCTGACCAGAGCTTAACCTCGGAGAACATATCAACCACTTCGTCCCCTCCACTTTGAATAGGCTTCTCGTGCGGTTCTGTCTTTCACCGACAAAATGATTCTTCGGGATGTACAAGGGAGTGGAATCTATTGCGATAAACGCCGGGAGTGCGGACCTGCGGCGCGGTGGTTGGTATCGTCAGCAGTCACGCTCGCAACTCGCTCACATGACGATAGCCTATGGAGTCAAGAATTAGAATTTTGCATTTTGGAATTCATTGACCAACTAGAACCCTGCCAGTAAACTTACCCCAACGCGGGACAGTACCTCCAAGTTCGACCCTGACCTGCGTTGAATCAAGTCCCGGTCCTTCCGTCGCCAGCGAACACTGGCGAATCGAAACTGGTTGCATTTAGGATGTATGCCCACGCTCTTTATGCTGGGGGATTTGTATAACCACAAGGAAGAGTTATGCCTTCGTTTGCCGGTCTGCAAACTAACCTTCTGACCTGGCTTATCATGGCGGGCATGACGGCCTGCTGGATGATTTCGGTCAGGCTCGTGCCGGGCTGGACGAGCCAAGGATGGCCGTCGCTGTTGAAATCGGTGTATGGGTTTGTGTGGCTCGATTTCGGGCTGGATATCTTGCTGCGTTTCTTGATGTTGTCCTACAACGCGGTGCAGTGGGGAAACAGCACTCTGCGCCTGGTCGCGCAGACTGCGGATACGGTGAATAGGACGCTGGCTTACTGTGGGCTGTTCTGGATGCTGTTGGCGCTGGCTTATGCGTTTGCGGTGCGCCGCCAGGGATCGGGGCCGCTGACCCTGGCCCGGATGTTCACGCTCGATCTTGCTTATACGACAGCCATTCCGGTCTCGTTGCTGGCTTCCGTGGTTTTCTATTTGGCTGCGGGGCAAAGCCGCCTACCGCTGGCTTTGATTACGCCGCTGTCTCTGCTAGCGGGCTTGTACATGGTGCCGGCTGCGATCGTATGGTGGGACCACTTCCGCCAGCCCGGTCCCAAATGGCGGATTGGGAGCATCCATGTGATCGTGTTGCTGCCGACGCTAGTCCACGGGTATTGCAGTCCGTATCGCGAAAACCTGATTCCGATTCTGTTGATACCCTTAATTGCGGCTATGTTCGCGGGCAGGCGGCTGGCGCTGCGGAAAATAGTTCCAGTGGGCCTGATTTGTTTGCTCGTCCTCAGCTCGGTGGTCAGCTCCTACCGGCGAATCAAGTGGGACAACGTTCGTCCCACGGAAGTAGCACGCGAGTTTGGTCAAGCGAGCTTTGTGGATTGGGTGAGCGGAACGTGGGACGAGCCCATGCGCCGCTTCCACGGCTTTGACTCCATGTTGCTGACGGTGGCGCTGGTCCCGGCGCTCGAGCCGCACTCGGGGCGGAATGTGCTGGTGGAGCCCTTCCTGCGCGGATTTGTTCCACGGTTCGTGTACAGCGGCAAGGGTGGCGCGGATGCGGGAATGAATTTTGGAGCGCGGATCTGGGCGTTTGACGATTTGACGAGTCGCGAAAAATCCGGCGCTTCGATTGCGCCCTCGATGCCGGGCGATCTGTTCGACGCCGGCGGCGTGCTCTACATTGCGCTGGGCGCGTTGATCTGGGGAGGTTTGCTGGGATTGGTGGATGGATGGAAGGCGCATCTGCCAGCGTTCTGCGGAGCAGCGATCACGGTGCTGGTTGCGACCCAGTGCGCCATGTCGGTGGAGCGTGACTTCGATAATTCCTTAGCTACGTTTATTCAGACGCTGCTGGTTTTCGTGCTGTGTGCCGCCCTCATAGCCTTGGCTCGCCGCCACGACGCTGATTTCGCGCTGGGCTTCGATCACAGTATGGAGCGCTCCTAAGGCGCTAATGGTTACCTTCCAAGTTGCACAATCAACGTCACGGACGCCGGATGAAGGCAGGACAGGTGTGCGCCGGTTGGGGAACGGGGCTCTGCTCACCCCCGATTTTCCGCCCCTACCAGGAGGCATCAGCAACTACCTGTTCAACGTATACCGGCAGTTCGATCTGAGGCGGATGATGCTGATTGCGCCGAAGCATCCGGATGCGGAACGATTCGATTCCCTTCAGGATTATTCCGCGAAGCGGTTCCGCTTAGCACTCGACGTTCCCGGCATCCGCGGCGCGTGGCAGGTGTGGCGGATGTATCGCGAAGCAGAAAAACTGGTGAAGCAGAATCGGGATCTCGTGTTGCATTGCGGTCACGTGAATGCAGCCATCGCTGCCCGCAAATTAAAGAGCCGCTACGGGATACCCTATCTCTTATGGACTCACGCTCTTGAAATCATGGACGAATGGCTGCGCGCCAGCATTATGCCAGCAATGCTGGACGCGGACTTAGTCATCACCAACAGCGAATTCACACGCGCCTTCGTTGCATCGGCCGGCGTGGCGCAGTCTCGGATTGTGAAAATCCGGCCGGGAGTCGATCCCACACATTTTCGTCCCGGACTTGACTGCAGCGCGTTGGCGCAGCGTCTAGGGGTGTTCGCCAGGCCGACCTTGCTTACGGTTTCGCGCATCGTGAAGGCCAACCGATACAAGGGGCACGACGTCGTACTGCACGCATTGGCTAGGGTTGTACGCGCAGTGCCTGATGTCGTCTACGTGATTGCGGGTGACGGAGATGACTTGGACTACCTCGATCGTCTGGCACGCGAGTGTGGAGTCCGAGCGAACGCAGTCTTTGCAGGGCACGTTTCTGATGAAGAACTCCCGCTGCTTTACAACGCCTGCGATGCATTCGTCATGTGCAGCCGCGAAGAGCGCACCCGGCGCGGCATTCTAGCCGAAGGGTTCGGGCTGGCCTTGCTTGAGGCGTCCGCCTGCGCGAAGCCGGTGATTGCTGGGCGATCTGGCGGTGTGCCCGATGCCGCGCAGGATGGCATTACTGGGCTGCTGGTGAGTCCAGCCGACAGCGAGGCGGTTGCGGCAGCGATCATCAAAGTTTTGCGGGAGCCTGGCGTGGCGAACACGATGGGCGAAAACGGGCGGAGGTGGGTCGAAACCGAGATGAATTGGACGCGTGCGGCGGATGAGTTTGAGCAAACGATGAAGAAGTTCTTTCCGCAGGTTTTCTTCGGCGGCAAGGACGCGGTGTAGCGGCGATGTGCGGAATCGTGGGATTTTTGAGCGACGGCAGGCCCGAAGAGACGCGGGCGGCGGTGCGCAACATGATGGCCGCATCCCAGCACCGCGGCCCCGATGCCAGCGGGAGCGTCGAGATTCCCCGGGCGGCTGGCAGTGCAAATTACAGTTTGGTGCTGGGGCACACGCGGCTTTCCATCATCGACCTCAGCGATGGCTCGCGGCAGCCGATGCAGGATGCCGAATCCGGGTCTTGGCTGGCGTTCAACGGCGAGATCTACAACTTCCGCCAGTTGCGGGCGGAACTCGAAACTCTTGGAATGAAGTTTGCGACCTCCGGCGACTCGGAGGTTTTGCTCAAGGCGCTGGTACAGTGGGGAGAACGAGCGCTCGAAAAACTGGAAGGCATGTTCGCGTTTGCCTTCTGGGATGACCGGAACCGGAATCTTCTGGTGGCCCGCGACCGCGTGGGCATGAAGCCGCTCTACTACTACGCGGGACCGCGGGGTTTTGCCTTTGCCTCTGAAGTCAAAGTGCTCGAAAGGGCGCAGATTTGTTCTCTCACTGTCGACCACGATTCGGTCGCCTCGTTCCTGGCATACGGCGCGGTGATTGGGCCGAAGACGATTTTCAAGGAAATCCGGGAACTTGAGCCGGGTCACTTGCTGCGGGTCAGCGCACGCGGCGAGATTGCCGATTCCGAATACTGGTCGTTACGCCGCAGCCTCGCGGAGAGTGCGCCAGCGGATTGTCAGGATTTCGACCATGCGGTCGCACAGGTAAGGGAACGCCTCGAGTACGCAGTCAGTTCACATCTGGTTAGCGATGTTCCCGTGGGAGTGTTTCTCTCCGGAGGCGTGGACTCGAGTTTGTTGGCGCTGGTGGCGTCGCGCTATGCGAAACCCCCCATCACTCTGCTGACGGTTGCGTTTCCAGAGCAGGAGTTTTCCGAGTTGCCATATGCGCGGGAGATTGCTCGCGGCCTGCCGCATCACCACGAGGTGGTCACGCTCACCCCGGAACAACTCCGCGAGTTGCTTCCCTTCGCCCTGGGTGCGATGGACCAGCCGACGGTGGACGGGATCAATACATACGTGATCTCGCGCGTGGGTGCTGCGCTCGGCTTGAAGGTGCTACTGACTGGAATTGGTGGCGACGAATTGTTTGGAGGCTACACGACGTTCACCAAGGTTCCCAAGTTGCTGCGGTACGGAGCCGGGCTGCGTCCGGCGGCGCGTGTGTTGGCGAAGTTGAGGACAAAAAACCCGATCCAGTGGCAGAAGGTAGCCGACGCCGGTCCGCCGCGCAACCTGGCTGAGGCTTACATGCTGCAACGTAGCATCCGATGGCGGCAGCAGAATTCGGGGGCCGGGTCGCGTCCTGCCCAGCAAAGTCTTCAGGAAAGTATCGAATTCTTGGCCAACGATTTTCAGAAGCTGGCGGCACTGGAACTTCAATTTTATGCGCGCAATCAACTCCTCAGAGATGCCGACGTGTTCAGCATGGCCAACTCCGTGGAATTGCGCGTGCCATTTCTCGATACGCGGCTGATTGCAGTAGCGCTTGGGATTTCACCGGGCTATCACTTCGAAGGTGGAAGGGGAAAGCGGATCACCAGGCGGATTCTCAGTGAACTGGCGGGCGAGCAAATTCTACAACGGCGCAAGATGGGATTCACCTTCCCGTGGCAGCAGTGGCTCAGCCGCGAGCTGAAGGAAACTATTGCGTGCACTTTGCGAGACAAGCAGCTCTATGAGCCGCTATGTCTGGATGCCGCCTACGGAGGACGGCTGCTGGATGGCTTGGAGCGCGGCGACCGACTGCAGTCGTGGTCGGAGGTGTGGTCGCTTTTCGTGTTGCTGAATTGGCAGTGCCGGACTGGAGTGGAATATGCCGTTTCCTAGGGTCGCCGTTCTGTGCGCGATTTCCGGGCTGGGCGGAGCAGAGTTCAGCCTGCTGGAACTGGTGACGCACCTGAGCGACTCTTACGAATTTCATTTGATTGTGCCTGGCGAAGGGCCGTTCAAGCAAAGCGCCGAATTGGCCGGTGCAAAGGTGTGCGTCCTGCCCTGGCCGGAAGCCATCGTCAGGACTGGCGAGACGGCCCAGTGTCCCAGTGTGGCGCAAATGGTGCGTTCCGCGGGATACCTCCCGTCGTTCACAACCCGGTTGTCCGAATTACTGGAGGAAATCGGCCCATCGGCTTTCGTCACCAACGCTGTCAAGGCCCATATCGTCGGTTCGCTCGCGCGTAGGCGAAAAAATGTCCCGTTGATCTGGTATATGCGGGATGGAATGGAAGACCGTGTATTTTCGCGCAAATTGCTGGCACTGCTGTCGCGGCGTTGCGATCTGGCCGTTTGCATTTCTCAATACGTGGCCTCGCAGTTTCGGAAATATGTCTCGGCCTCATTGCCGACGACGGTTGTCTACAACATCGTGGATTTGAAACGCTTTCATCCTGATGTCTTGCCGCCCGCGGATCTGCTTAAACAACCGGATGAGATCTGGTACGGTATAGTCGGTGCCATTACACCCCTAAAAGGGCATGACGTGTTTCTCGACGCCGCCGAAAGAGTGATTCCGCAATTGCCGAAAGCGATGTTCGTGATTGTGGGAAGTAATCCCTATGCCACGGAAGCGGGGCTGGAGTATGAGGAGCGCCTGCGGCGCAGGGTTGCGAGTTCGGCACTCCGGGACCGAGTGAAATTCTTGGGTTTTCGGGGCGACATGCCCAGCGTTTGTTCCCAACTGGATGTGCTGGTACAACCCAACCGCGGTCCCGAGGGCTTGGGGCGCTCAGTGCTGGAAGCGATGGCATGCAGCGTACCAGCTATCGCTGTGAACAAGTGGGGACCTGCCGAGTTGATTCAGGACGGGGAAACCGGTCTGCTTTTCCCGCCGCTGGACACGGGGCAACTAACTGTTCATATGCTTATGTTAGGAAGGAACGTATCATTGCGGAAGACTATGGGAAAACGCGGGCACGATTGGATTCGGCAGAACCTTGTCGGGAAGGAGTTGGCGGGAGAATTTGATCGGATACTTGCGCGCGCTATCGCTTCCCAACAACAGGGGACCGCAGCATGAGAGTTCTTCAGCTGGGGAAGTTCTATGATCCGTTCGTTGGCGGAATGGAGACTGTTCTTAAAGAGATCTGCGAGAGCCTCGTTGACCAAGTAGAGTTCCAGGTAATTGTTGCTAACACTCGCTGTCGCACTGAGCATGAGAACAGAAAGGTTCCAGTCACACGTGTTGCGAGCTTGGGGAAATTGTTTTCCTGTTCGTTGGCGCCGTCTTTTCCGCTTTGGGCGCGAAGGTTCGATCCCGATCTGATCCACGTTCATCTACCCAATCCGCTCGCTGAATTGTCCGCACTGATGGCGGACCGGGACATTCCTGTGGTTGCGCAGTTCCACAGCGATGTGGTGCGGCAGCGCAACTTGCTCAAGTTGTACGGGCCATTCCTTGACGCCTTTTACCGGCGTGCGAATTGCATCGTCGTGCCCACGCCCAGACACATCGAGATTTCCAGGTTCGTTTCCAAATACCGGGAAAAGTGTCGCGTTGTACCTTTTGGCGTTCCGGTATCCCGCTTTGAACTGGATGAGACCGGCCGCAAGAAGACTGATGAACTTCGGGATGGATCGCCATCCGTGCTTTGCGTTGGGCGGCTGGTCACCTACAAGGGAGTGGAGTTCTTGATACGCGCACTTGAGAACATTAAGGCGCGTCTTCGGATTATCGGTACGGGTCCTCTCGAAGGTTCGCTGAAGAACCTGGCTCGAGAGAAAGGGATCGCTGACCGGGTCGAGTTTCTGGGACATGTGTCGGATCAGGACTTGGTTGCTTATTACCACGCTTGCGATGTGTTCGTGCTTCCATCCACCACGAACGCTGAGATGTTCGGAGTGGTGCAACTCGAGGCCATGGCGTGCCGCAAGCCGGTGATCTCGACCAACCTGCCGACGGGGGTGTCGTGGGTAAACCAGCACGGGAAGACTGGGTATGTAGTTTCCCCTGGGAATGCCGAAGAGTTAGCGCAGAGCATACAGCACTTGATCAGCAATTCTCAACTTCGGGAAGAAATGGGCGAGGCTGGCCGCATGCGCGTCGCACAGCATTTCACTTCGACAAAGATGGCGGAAGCCATGCTTCAGGTTTACCAGGAGATGTTGCACGAACCTTGCTTCGCGGTGGCTCCTGCGAAGCATCGGGATTTGGAGGCGGAGGAAGTGGTTGCCAGTCCCGCGGAATGAGCGTGAGCGGTACGGGTCCACGGGCATCGCCAGCGGCGCCTTGGTTTCACAGGCGGGTTACTCGGGCATATTCACGGTCGATCGGTAATCGACCGCGCATTTTCCGAAACAACTATAAGGACGGAACACGTTTCCGGAAAGACTGTGGATGCGAACCGTCCCATTCTCCTGCATCGCCGCGTGACGAAACCCGCCCGTGGCAATCGCCAGATTGTTGGCAAACCTCTCGATCACGGCACTGTTCAACTCAAAGGCATTGAAGGTGGTGCGAAACAGATGATAGTGGGTTCCTGTCCCCAAGACAGGCGCGTCCTCCTCCGACTCCAGAAGAGAACTGCTGACGAATGCGTGGATCAGAAAATGGCCCCGGTCGGTAAATAGGGTGCGGTTGGTCCAGCCAAAGCCCCACTCGCCCCCGCGCAACCAGACCCAGTGGCTGTTCCCGGACGACAAGCACACCATCGAAGACGGATTCGCCACGCTGCAGATCGTCCCGGCATCGTACTCGTGTTGTTCGTCGATATAAACGTTGTCGCTGACGTCCTGGACCGTGCCTCCGATCAAATACCCAGCGTGAAGGTCGCTCGGCGCATTCTGGCCGATCTCGCGGACGACGTTGCCTCTGATCAAAGAACACGCATTGCAGTCGATGCCGCTCTTGTTCGCGGAATCTCGTACTAAGTTGTAGCTCACTTCAATGTCTTGGACAATCGAAGATCCTCCGGTGCCGATGTTGCCATCAAACACGCGATTGCGTGTGACCACACATCGGCCGGTGGAAACGTGTTCCAGCCCCGCGATGCCGATGCTTCCGAAGTGCAATTCGTTGCCGGAGATGGTCAGTCCGGACAGGGAAGCGGTCGTTCCGGATTGCAGCGCGACGTAGATGTCGCCATGATCCAGAAAATTGTCACTGATCTCTGAGTTGTTGAGGCCCCCATAGGCAATGCTGGCACCGTGAAACACGTTGCCACTGATCTTCACGTTTTCCGGCAGGCGCGCCAAATTGTCCTGCCCGAATTCAATGCCCGTAGCGTTTCCCGGGGGAGGAAGATGCGCTTCGAAAATATTGGAATGAACGTACAGCCCCGATTGCGTCACAATCAACATGGAGAATGTGCGGTAGTCCCCGGTCTGAATGAAATGATTGTCGCGCACCACTCCGGCTTCGCCGCCGACTGATGCCGCGGGGTTGAAACGGTTCACCGACAGTGCGTTGTCGCCATGACCGTAGCCGGTCGAGTGCAGCAAAAACATGTTGTCATGCACGCTAGCTCCCGTGCTATCCAGCAAGTTCACCAGTTTGTTGGGATTTCCTTCCAGGCTGAGGTGGTCGAGTTCAAGCTGATCACACCCATGGCAGATGAAAATCGAGACCCAATCGAACTTTGGGCTGGAATCCGTCCAGCTTATGCTCATGTCCCTGAGGCGAATGTTCTGGTTCGACTGGCTTGCGTTGGCAAACAGCGTGGCCGGAGGATCGGTGGCATAGCGCGTCACGCGAATGATCGTGATACCCTTGCCAGCGCCTCGGATCTCCACGTTCGACGGGATTGCAACTCCCACGCTGGCTCCAGTCACGTCTCGATGTTTCCAACTTGGAATGGGGCTGGAGTTATAGGTTCCCGCGGGGATGTACACCTCGCAGGGCCCGGAGGCACAGTCGCGAATCGCAGCCTCGAGCCGTTCGACGATGGATGGACCAGGAAAATTCGCGATATTCCGTGTGCCTGTCTCCAGCATTTGGGACCGCATTGGAGTCAGCCAAAACAGCAGTCCGGCAGCGAGCAATGGAAGGATCACCCGCCACCGGCACAAAAGACCGCCGGCGGGTCCGTCTGCGCTTTCGAAGTTTGTTTCCATCTTGTCGCCCCCGAACTCCAGCGTAGCACCCTACCCGTTTAATTCCATCTCAACTTATTGGACGATTTATCGGATGAATACGTCCCAGAGTGATGGGGCCATGATGAGAAAGTCTGGGCAAGACGAACGCGCAACTAAGTTTCTCCGCAGCCGCGATTTTCGCTAGTGGCCGAGTTTGTCAAATTCAAAGCCGCCCCCGATTCTCGCTTGACAGCATGTCTCAACGTCGTTTGTAATCAAGTGACGCCCCCCTTCGCGCAGCTCTCAAAATTACTGAATTAGCAGTGAGGAGGAATCGCTTAATTGCAACACTCTAATTCACCACTTCATTCGCGCGCTTTGCCTTTGCTGGCTCTTCTATTTGCTACAGCCCTGACTTTGCCCGCTTTCGCGCAAAAAGGCCCTGTCCAGCCAACGAGCGCTGCTGCTTCCGTTCCCGTTCGCATTACTGAGCCGATCAATGAGGCCCAGTTGGTCACGCTTCAGCGCAACACGCGCTCGGAGGCGAACGCCAGGAACGATCGCGGCGCTGTCTCGGACGGCTTCGACATCGAGCACATTTTCCTCCTGCTGCAGCGCTCTGCCGAGCAGGAACAGGAGCTTGACAAGCTGATCGACGAACTCAACGACAGGACCTCGCCCAATTTCCACCATTGGCTTACCGCCAATGAATTTGGACAGAGGTTCGGAGTGGCGCTGGAAGATATCGAAACCATCACCAACTGGCTCGACTTGCATGGCTTTCGCGTCAACAGGGTCTACCCCAGCCGGATCCTGATCGACTTCTCCGGTACGGCGGGCCAGCTCCGGGAGGCCTTCCACACTGAGATCCACCAGCTTGAGGTCAATGGCGAGCCGCATATCTCCAACATGAGTGATCCGCGGATTCCGGCGGCGCTAGCGCCCGTGGTGAAGGGGATTTTCTCCCTGAACGACTTCAAGCCCCACCCCATGTACAAGCCGGCGCCGCAGTATACCTTTGCCGGTTGCCCCTCTTCCGCGGACCCGGACCGCCCAACTGAACCCGGCACCTGCTACGCGATGACGCCGCAGGACAACCAGACAATCTACAACTTGAATCCGCTTTACAGCGCCGGTATCTCGGGGCAGGGCCAAACGATCGTCCTGGTCGAGGACACCGACACCTATACCCCCACTGGCGGGACCTACGCCAGCGACTGGAACACTTACCGCTCGACTTTCGGCTTGGCCAGCGCTTTCCCTGAAGGGACTTACACCCAGGTGCATCCCGGCGGCTGCACCGATCCCGGCACCAACGGGGACGACGGCGAAGCGGCCATCGATGTGGAAGTAGCCAGCGCGATCGCGCCCAGCGCCGCCATCGAGCTGATCTCGTGCGAGTCGGGCACGGTCACTTTCGGCGGCTTGATCGCCCTGCAAAACCTGATTAACGAAAGCGGAACACCTCCAGCCATCGTAAGCGTCAGCTACGGCGTGTGCGAAGCCTTTAACGGTAACGGGGGCAACGCGGCCTTTTACAACATCTCTAACGACGTCGGACGTGTCAAGGGACATGGGCTTCTTTTTTTGTCGTTTGCGGACACACGTATCGCGTCAGCGCAGACGCACTGGTTCCTTTCGAGAGAATAACGACTTTGCTGCTTCGATAACTCATGTCCAACCTTATGGCTCGGCCCTTTTTCTTCATCAGTGTGGTGGCTTAGCCCACCAGACATCTCTTCGGTCACGTTCGATCATGATGTTTTATGCAAACTCCCCTCCCTGTGGGGAGGCGGGTGGCCTATTCAATTAACCCGGTCACTGCAATGCAGGACCACTGTTGAAATCAGGCATCCCCGCATGGGCTTTCCCCTCCTGCCGTAATTTTCCACGACGGCAGAACTCTTCGTAGCCAATCTGGTCGCGCATCATGATCCACAGTCGGATCCCTAGTTTGCGGGCCGCTGCGATCCTGGCCTTGCCCATTCCTTTCTGAATGAGCTTGCGCCGATAAAAGCGTTTCAGTTCCGCGTCTTTCACGACCGCATGCATCGTCGCTTCCGTCCACAAGTAGCGCAGCAGCGAGTTGCCTTCCTTGGTCAACTTTCCCAGTCGTTGTCGTTTCCCACTGCTGTGCTCACATGGAATCATCCCGATATAGCTCGCTACTTGGTTGCCGGTGGCGAAGCGATTCGGGTCTCCTAAAAACACCTCGGTGGCCAGGGCCGTCACCGCACCCACGCCCGGGTGCGTCAGCAACCGGCACGCCTGTGGCCTTTGTCGGGCCTGGGCTTCAACTTCTTTATCCAGTTCTTGGATCCGTTTCTGTAACTCTACGTACAAGCTCAGCAGTTCTGTCCGTCTCTGACCGGTGTAGGGTGGCAGAGGCAGTGCCTCGAGCGCGCCCTGCCCCGCTGCACTCCAGAGGGCACGACCTTTGCGTAGAGCGTGATTGAGTGCGATCGCCTGCAGGGTGTGCTGCAATCGCGCTCGCATCTTCACCCACTGGTGTCGGTCCCGCAGCAAGGTTCGCAAGTCCCGCTGCTCGGTCGACGGCATCCAGATCTGGGGAAAGCGGTCTTCGAGTAGCAGTTCTAATCTCAGCCGTGCATCGCGCCGATCATGTTTTTGTTTCCGGGTCTCTTTGGCCCGGATCTTTGCGGGATGTCCTACCCGACACTCGATGCCCAACTCTTCTAGCAGTTCCAAGAACCACTGCATCGCGCCGGTGGCTTCAATGCCCACCACCACCGGACCTTCTAGGGCCGCGTAAAACTCTCGTACCGCATTCCCTTCGTGGAAAAGCGTCTTCTCGGTGAACTCGCCGCCTTCGGTGTCCACCATGGCTAGGGTTTGTTGTCTTGCATGCAGATCACAGCCTACAATCTTCATCTCGGCCTCCTTCGTCCCGAGCCTTTTTGGTTAGACACCGCAAAGTCTACTCGGTCCGTTGTGAGGCCGACGTCGTTATGACATCACCTATCAGCAGGCGGCTAGCGAGGGCGTCTCGGTTTTTGGCGCCTCGGGCGATGAAGGCCCGTCCAGTTGCTCCAACGACTTCTCGATAGGTTCCGAGTATGACGTTGCTAGCCTGGGCGTTAGCGGATGGACTGACACGCCCTACAACGTAGCAGTAGGGGGAACTGATTTCGAGGACGTCTATAACTCCAAGGAAGGGGGAGCCCCCTTGAGCACCTACTGGAGTGCGACGAACTCCGCGTCCTACGGTTCCGCCTTACAGTACATTCCGGAGATTCCCTGGAACGATTCCTGCGCCAGCGTCCTGATCTCCGAGGTCGCCAACAACACCTTCACGACTTATGGCAGCAGTGGCACTTGCAACAAAAGCCCTTACGACACCACTAGTGGCTACCTTATTGCCGCTGCTGGCAGCGGAGGCGCAAGCAATTGCGCTACGGGAAACGGGGGCACGGATCAGGGTGACTACGGCATATCCGATCCACAGTGCCAGGGGTGGGCCAAACCCTCCTGGCAGTCGGGGTCGTCGCTGACAGGGGGTAAAGCTGTATACGGGCAGCCCTCCGATGGCGTGCGCGACATTCCTGACGTTTCGATGTTTGCCTCCAACGGGGTTTGGGGGCACTACGAAATAGTTTGCTGGTCCGACCCGGCCTACACCTCGGATGGGGCGGCGTCCTGCAGCGGCGCCCCGAGCACTTGGTCAGGGTTTGGTGGAACATCGGTTGCCTCTCCCACCATGGCGGCCATTCAAGCGTTGGTGAATCAAAAGACCGGCGAGAGCTGGGGCAACCCCAATCCCATCTACTACCAGATCGCGCAAAACGAGTACGGCGCGGCTGGCGGCAGCTTCCTCGGCAGCTCCTGCAACTCCAGCGGCAGCGGCGGCCCGGGCAGCGGATGCGTTTTCAACGACGTAACCCAGGGCGACATCGATCTGGCGTGCGAGGATAACGGCACCACGGAAGAAGCCCATTGCTACAAGCCAAGCGGCACCCGCGGCGTCGACAGCACTGACGTTATCACTGCTGCCACCGTCATCAACGGAGGCAGCGGTTACACCACCGCGCCTACGTGCACCATCGCGGGGCCGACTAACGTCTCGCCCTACTTGTCGCCGACCGGTACCACCCTTTGGGCGGGCGGCACTCAGGCTACTTGCACGGCAGCGGTCAACTCCGGCACTACCACTGCCAAATGGACCGTTGCGGTCGAGAGCGCCGACGCAGTGGGAGACCAGATCATTGTGGGGCCGGATACCTACACGCTGACTGGGTCGAGCACGACAACCATCGCATCGAACCTGGCGACCGCGATCAACAGCCCTACGAACCCAGTTGCAACGGCAACGGTTTCGAGCAGCTCAGTCACCATTACCGCGACGACGGCAGGCGCAGCGGGCAACTTCACGGTGAGCTTCGGCACGGCGACGCTGCTTAACGCCTTCTACGTCTACATCACGAACACCACCTTGGGCGAAGGGCCGAACTACGTCAGCGGCATCACCCTGACGGTCGGTGGCACGGGCTACCAGCCGGAGACTCCGATCACGCTGACTGGCGGCGGAGGCACTGGCGCAATCGCCGTAGCGAACACCAGCTTTGGAACAGCCGCATCAACATACCAGCCCGCATATGGAGCAGCGCCTGGCTATGACTTGGCGACGGGACTCGGCAGCGTCAACGCGACGAACTTGGTGAATTCGAGCGCGTGGCTCCCGTCTGGACCGCCGGGAATCTACAGCCCAACTCCGGGGTCCACACTGACGGGTTATAGCGCTACCGTCCAGTGGTATGGCTATCCGGGCGCTACCGCTTATTGGCTGGATGTAGGTAAGGAACCGGGAGGGAACGAGTATTACCAATCCGGTAGCCTGCCCATTTCGACGTTGTCGCAAACTGTGGACTCTCTGCCCGAAGACGGCAGCCCGGTCTGGGCGCGCTGGTACTACATGCTCAGCGGAACCTGGCAACACATCGATTACAGCTACACCGCGTTTGGGGCTACGGGGGGAGCGATCGCGACGCTCAAGGATCCAACTCCGAACGGCTCAACTCTGCCAGGCAGCAGCGTGACGTTCATCTGGCAGGGGGGCACGGACACCGCCAGCAACTACTGGATCGATGTCGGCAACTCTAAAGGCGGCAACAGCTACTATCAGTCGGGAAAACTTCCGACGAGTACGACTTCGGTCACGGTCAACAATCTGCCGATCAACGGCAGCGAGGTCTACGTGACACTGTACTCGCTGGTGAATGGTGTGTGGCTCAACAACCCCTACTACTTCTATGGCGGAAGCAGTTGCCTGGGCGCCATAGCTACGCCGACAGCGGGTTCAACTCTTCCCTCGACCGGTGCTGGCACCAACGGCACGGGCGGGGCCACGCAGTACTTCACCTGGACGGCAACCTCAGCCCCAGGCTGCTCAACCCAAGTTACGGGGTACTGGCTGGACGTCGGGAAACCGGGGGCCGAGAACTTCTATTATCAATCCGGGCAGCTCTTGGCGAATACGACGCATGCCACGGCGAGTCCTCTGCCGACGGCGGCGGCGAATGGTCCCGGCTGCACACCGGTGCCTCCACAAACTTCTTGTTTTGATCCGAGCAGCGTCACGGTAACCCTGTGGACGTTGATTGGAGGGGCGTGGCAGAGCAACACTCCTGTCAGCTACACCTATGCTACGGATTAAGAGGAGCGGCTAAGTGTAGGAGAATGTTGCCTCGTGGCAAAGAGGTCTAGAGTGGGGCACGGACTTCGATCCGTGCCTTTTTTTGTGGGGTTTGCCGGGCTGACAGATAGGCCTGGCGTCGTGCGCCTCGGAAGGGGTAACCGAAGAAGCTAACTAATCTGATCGGGTTGCCCTGCCGATATCAATAGACTGAAAGATGGTTCGAGGGCGTGGATCCTCCTGTGGGGGTTGACCACTTGTCCTTAGCGGGCTACCGCAGCCCCTTCGGTCCAGCGATTTACACGACCTTAATCCCTACTACGGACTACTCCGTCGTTGTGCCCCACATCGGTACTCTTGCCCCTGCGGGGATCTCCCGCTTGCGCTTCTCCTTGAATATCGGAGCTCGCGACACAATTGGCGGACTACTTCTTGAAATAGCAAGAAAAAATCGTCGTGAGCAGGCGAAGCCGGTGTAGAATTCTGCCGTTCTTGAAGCCAAAAAGAAGGTATGCCGACCCGCTCTATCAGCATTGTCGTCGGTCTCCTGATCGTTTGTTTGAATGCAGCCTTCGCGCAATCTCTGGCGACGGTGACCAGCCCGGTTCCGAATTCCGCTTTGACCGGCGCTTCAGCAACGTTCCAGTGGACGGCCAGTGACGTAGCCACGGCCTACTGGATCGATGTGGGGTCGGTGGCGGGTGGCAACCAGTATTACCAGTCGGGGAGCCTCAGCATGAGCACGCTATCGGCCACGGTAAACGACTTGCCCACCAATGGCAGCACGATCTACGTGACCATGTACTCGCTGATCATCGGTTCTTGGGTGAACAATGCGTACACTTACACTGCCTTCAACAGCGCCCTCGGCAAAGGCGTGATCACGACGCCAGCTTCAGGCTCGACTCTAAGTGGGAGCAGCGTACCTTTCCAGTGGAGTGCGGGGACGGGTGCGACCGCCTACTGGCTAGACGTAGGCAACGCAGCCGGCGGCAACCAGTACGAGCAATCGGGGAACCTGGGCAACGTGCTGAGCACGACGGTCAACGGACTGCCCACCAATGGCAGCACGGTTTATGTGACTCTGTACTCGTTGGTGAGTGGGCAGTGGCTCAGCAGCGCATACACCTACGCGGCGTTCAATGCGACCGGCGCCTTGGCCGTCATGCAGACGCCGGTCCCGGGGTCAACGCTGACCGGGAACACAGCAATCTTCACGTGGAGCTCGGACCCGAGTGCGACCGCGTACTGGCTGGACATCGGAAATGTTGCGGGCGGCAACCAGTA
>Ga0187858_10000357_pt1 | contig 57863 bp, 114 predicted proteins | sample June2016WEW_8_15_FD_133015 | JGI IMG/M metagenome (GOLD analysis project Ga0187858, IMG submission 133015) | Peatland microbial communities from SPRUCE experiment site at the Marcell Experimental Forest, Minnesota, USA - June2016WEW_8_150 | ecosystem: Environmental > Terrestrial > Soil >...
ACAAATCTTTTATTTAACTCATCATCCCAAGGAGACGGTATTCTGTAATCTTTACACCAACGATTAAAATGTTCATCACTTTTATCAACGTTAATAGTAAGGGACATTTCTTCTCCGTGGGTGTGGCTTTTTCCTGCCTTACAAAGAACCAATTCACGTTCCATATCAGAATGTGTAAGTTTAAAAAAATAGATAGTTGGATTAGCCGCAACTCTCATATCTACACCTAAAATATTGTAGTCACATCCTTGCCACATACGAACCTGCCTTATATTAATACTTGGGTTAGTCAAAGTAATTAATGAAACTTTTATTTCCTGATCCTTATCATTTCCAAAAGCATCCCCAGCATCCTTGTTTCTTGGGGGACCATAACCCATATCTTTTATTATTCTCTTTTGAATTAGAAAACCATATTTCTGCGAAGTCATAAAGTACAAAGATTGAAAAAAACTAATTATTGGAAGTTCTAATAACATCTTCTCATTTCTTCTATTATATATAATATCACGCAGTTCTATATAGCGGGGGTCGGGGGTACTTAGTTCATTTAGTAATTCTATCACCTTTATTGGATCTGCTGATGTTCTTGTATGTTTCATTTCATATTTAGTATATTTTAATTTACATCAATAATAATTATTATCGCAAATTAAATATAAAAGGTCAAGAAAAAAAACGGTTATATATTTCTTCGTCTAATGCTTTCTTGGCTTTCTGAAAATATGTCTTATCAATCTCAATTCCAATGAATTTTCGATTTAGATTTCGACATGCTATACCTGTTGTTCCTGCACCCATACAATTGTCCATCACAACTTCTCCTACGTTTGTATAAGTTTTTATCAAATACTCCAATAATTTTATTGGCTTTTGAGTCGGATGTCCATCTTTCATTCTTGGATTTGGAATCTTAATCACACTTCGAGCATGCCTAAACCCGTCATTTTTTTTAGATGACGGTCTTTGAGGATTATAACTTCCCGCTTTATATTTTCCTGTACGATTAATTTCATAAGGAGTACCCTTTGTCCGTTGTTCGTTATAAGTTGGAAGTTTTTTATAGAAGACCAAAATCAATTCATGGCTTCGAAGTGGTTGATTATTTATATTCATTTGTCCCGATGAAATAGTTTTTTCCCAAACTATATCATATCTAAAAAATTTAAGATTACTCATAACAAGTCGGCTAGCAAATGGCTGAGTTGCTGTAAATACCATGGCACCATTGGGTTTAATAATTCTATGATATTGTTCCCACAATTTATCGAATGGTATTATAATATCCCACTTATTCTGTGTAATCCCATAGGGTAAATCAACTAAAATCATATTCACAGATTCATCAAATACTTTTTCCGGCATAATTTTAAGACAATCACCTTCATAAATTGTAATAGTTTTTTCTACCATAGTAATATTATATAGTATAAATACTAATTGTCAATTTATATCATATTGCAATTTTTAGTCAACATTTCGAAAAAAAATACGCCTAAACATTTAGGCATATTTTATAAATTATCATTAAAGTTCACAAAAAATGTCAAGGATTATCACGAAACGTTCCCCGAAGGTCTATCTCGACAATTTTGTGATTTACTTTGAGTGAGAATACCTCATTGTGTACCGGCCTTCTAAGATTATCACTACCTTGCGGATAGTCTTCCTCTTCATCCAAATCCACCGTTGCGGGACAACGTATGGTTTATCCGGTAAGTCTGCCTGATTTAGTTGGTGGCATTTCCAACCTGACGACAACCTATTCCGCGTCTCATTTAACGTCTGCCTTGCGGGCAGTAAGAGGGGCTAACCTCTCCGTTACCTTCAACACGAACAACTTTCACCTTGCGAGCTACGGTTGTCTGAATTACCTTGCGGCTCCAGAATTAAGACTTTTTCAGTCATCGCGGGCACCGGCTTTGCGTTTTTTAATAGATAGCCAGATTTGACTCCGGCAGCCTACTGTGCTGAATACAGTTGCTCTACTTTGAGCTATATCAACCTAACAAACTTGTGCGGTGCCTGTGGATTCATACCTTTTGGAGATACAAAATGCCACACAAGTCCTAACTTTCCCTTGCGAGTACTTATTCATCTTTCAAGATTCCGTCCTTGGTATGAGCCGTGGCCGGTTTCTATCAGATTGTCGTGAAGCTTTTGGTTGCTGGCCTCAAACCTCACTACTTTGCTTAAATCTTAACTCTCACTGTTGCGCTTGGCAGATGGTAGTGCTCGACGGCATCGTTAGTAGATATCTTACAGTGTTACCCTCAGATACCATTTTCCATCCCAGCTTTAAGTGTAACACCATCTTTTGGATGATATTTACAGATTTCGCTCGTTGTATCGGTGTCCAACCTTGCGATTGGTGAGTGGCCGTTAGGGGCCATCCCTTTGGCCGTATTGCTACGGTTTATCTTTATGAAGTCACCTTGCGGCAACTCCAACGGAGACGATACTCCCCGTTAAATCTACTGACAAAGAACAAATATTCATAGTGTGAACAACTATAGTGTTGTTTACTTACGCCGTCATTACATCGGCACACATGATACGGTTGACTGAACAACTACTACCTTTCGGCGTTTCGTACCGTATGAACACAAACCATTATGATTTCATTCGAAAGCGTTCCGAATTCAATCGTGAATACATTTTATCATATCCACACTTTTTGTCAAGCCTCTCTCCGATGTTTCGGCATCTTGTTGAAGATAGCCTTGACTAAATTGGTCAGAATGGTGAGATTCGAACTCACGCTCTCAAGCTCCCGAAGCTTGCGCTTTCCCAAACTAAGCTACATTCTGATTTCAAGATACCGATTTACTCTTTTCTGAGGGACCTTTTTATGTTGTTTCCTACAACTAGACAATTTTTTATTGCTGTGTGTATCTTAAATTGGTGGGCAATATAAGAATTGAACTTATCTCTATACCGTGTCGAGGTATTATTCTGCCGATAAACTAACTGCCCATAATCAGCAATAACTATATCAGATTTTTGGAAAACGTCAAGCCTCTTTAATATTTTGCGTAAATGGCGGGCGGGCAACGACTTGAACGTTGTGAGACGGCAAAACCGCCATCCCGCCCGTGGTGGTCAAGAGTAGGTTTGAACGCACTACTTTCCCGTAAAGGATGTTCTGCTTTTAAATTACTTGACCAAAATGGCGCTTCATAAGGGACTTGAACCCTTATAAGGCGGTTTAGGGGCGCCTGTTCTTGCCATTGAACTAATGAAGCGAAAATGTGAATATTTGAAGATAGAATGAATGAATTAATGATTTTGTCATTTTCCGAAATCTATGTAAAGATGTTCTTCATTCTGGTTATAAGTATATCAAACTTTTGGAAAGTGTCAAGCCTTTTTATTTTCGCATAAAAAACCCGCTGGAGTTTTAATTCAGCGGATTTTTTCTATAACTTGTAACCTGAGTTTTTAAGTAACTCTTAGAACAGAACTTGAAGACCAATTGTATAGCTAAGTTTATTTTCAAATCTACCAAATGTATCATTAGCAGCATTAAGGTCAAATGGAGCTTCAATACGACCAAAAAGGTTGACATCTTTCTTCAAATAAAATCTAAGGTCAGCCTCAGGAGCAGCAGTCCATTTTAACGGTTGATCACCATAAGCAGCACCAATGTTAACACCTGCATCAGATTGCAAATTACCTATTCTAAACAATCTTGGATCCAAGTATGCTTTTGTAGATAATGCCCAACTACTATCGGTAACATCTGAATAACTTATACCTTGGCGAATACCGCCCTCAATAGGGAGAAGCAACTTACCAGTATGACCAAGTTCAAGATTAAGACCGACAGTAGAATTATTTAATTTATCGTTATTAATTGCCGATGAACCACCACCGCTTAGAGCAAATGTCCACGGACCTACAGCAGCTGCGTTGGTTGATAAGTCAACAGCAGAAACTGCGGTTACTGATAACAATAATGCTATAGCAAATAACGCACCAACTAATGTTTTAATATATTTCATGATTTTTCCTTTTTTATTTTTTACATTTTCATTATAACCGTTTTAATGATTAATAACTATTCTTCAAAAGCTATTTTCAATCAATAAAATTTCTATAATTATTTTCTAACATTAGATTATACTATAACAAATCTATCAAAAAAGTCAACGAATTTCTTTTCAGATTATAAAATCCTTATAAGATTCATGATATTCTCCAATAGTATAATAAAATTTGTTTATTAACTCAATTATTTCAGGCGTCAACCTTTGTTTTGCTTTATCAATTGTGGATTGAGGAATAGAACGAACACCATAAAATGCTTCGGCAATGGAACCTGCAATGGCTGCAATAGTATCAGTATCACCCTTGGTATAAACTGCATTACGAATGGCTGACTCATAATCCGTGGATTCCATAAAGCATATTAATGCTTGAGGAGCGGTTACATCACATCTGATAGTAGTTTTTGGTAACAATCGTAGTTCTTCAACAGTCATATTCAACATATGACCAAAACTCTTTTCCACATATGATTTAATTTGTAATTTTGACTTTCCATGCAATGCCATATAAATGGCAGAAACAATTGATTGAATTCCACGAGCCGATTCTGGAGAATTATGTGTCATTCTGATACTTTCTAATGCTACAGATTTTGCTATATTAAAATCGTCATAGTATAAACCAATAGGACTACAACGCATCATACATCCATTTGCATAACTATTCTTTACTGTAATTCCGCCTTCACTAACCCATTCATAAAATCCACTTCCATATCCTTTATTTGGATATTTTGACGCCCACTTTTTGTATAATTCTGCAAATGGAGGATAACCTATAGGCGAATCATTAATAGTAAATGTTTGTAAAATTGCATCAGCAGTAGCGCAAGTAAGAACGGTATCATCCGTAAAACGTGAATTTCTTCCATCAAACAAAGAAAAATTTCTATCATCTACAAAATTAAGACCAGCACCTTCGTAGGGTGAACCGACTATATCTCCTATAATTGCTCCAATCATAAATTATTTTTCTTTTATATTGTTCAGTATGTCTTTTATAGCATCTTTATTAACATTGTATTCTGTTCTTTTTCTTTGTGTTGTAATTTCAGGCAACGGGTCACCCATTACTCCTTCCATTGGTTGACAATATCTTATCCATTTTTCAGGTGGAGAACTGATAATTCCAATCATACCACCAACAATAGCACAATTTGTATCAACATCACCAAAACATTTACAAGTATCAATTAAAACCTTTTCATACATTTCATCTAATGGATATAAGGATAATGCCTGTATTGTTAAAAATACACATAATGGAACTGTATCTTGACAAGTAACATATGTTCCATTTCCTAAAATTTCAATCAGTTTCATCAAAGGTATGTCCAATGGAAGTTCCTTTGCTTTAAGAATACCTTTTTTTACTTGGCTATCAGGAATAAATTCCAAGATGTAATCATAGATTTTCTTGGTATCCATATCTGTGACATAATTTGTATTCAACACCTTTTCCGATTTATATACCCATTCAGACAACGAAATACACTTTGCTAATGATGCAATAGCAATAGCACCAGCAATCCCTTCCGGATGACAATGAGTTGGTTCTGCTGATAACGTTGCTTGTTTAACAACTTCTTCAATTGGAGAAAGATAAAAATACGCACCCAATGGAGGAATTCTCATAGCAGACCCATTACCACACGAACCAACTTTTTGTGGAAGAAATTTTTGACTACCATCTTTTCTTAATTCCGATAAAGCATCTTTGACAGATTTACCATGCGCAATATCACCTATTAACACATCAATGTTTGATGGACTTTCGCCTCTCTGAAATGTTAAATTTGCTTCTCTCCAAGGTTTACCCTCATAAATATCTTTTAACACTTTCCTAGTCATCAATCCGTAACCATAAATTTCACCATCAGGGTCACGGGTATAATATCTAGTTGCCCATTCCATCGCTAACTTATCTTGTAAAATTTTCTTGTTGTTAAACAAGTGATTTACCAAAACGATTGCCTCTTCCGTGTCATCGGAATATTGGAATGATTTTCCCATAGGGTCTATGTTATCTATCCCAAATTTAGCAATTCCTTCATCCAACGCTTTTAATATGTCTTGAGCGTAATAAAACTGTCCAACATTTCCAATACAATCACCAACCCACAAACCTTTGAGGGATTTTACCATTAATTCTATATTATTCATAATATCATTATATTCCAGCTACAATTTTGATTCCCATATTTAATACGGTATTGATTGAGACATTCTTGTAGGAATTGACATTTCCTCAATAGTCGATATTGACTCCGCAAAAGTAAAATGATTCTCCAATAGAGGAATAATATTATTCTTTTTAATAACAACATCTCCATCAAAAAACCACATGATACCCATTAATGGGGATAAGAATACTAAAACTTCAGGATATATAGATGACTCATTTTGATACCATTTTTCTCCAACCAATCCTTCTATGGAAGGTATTATTCTTGGATGAATATGACTTTTTCTATAATTTGGAAGATTTGCTATGTTTTCATAGGCAGATTTGTAAAATTGAAATGATGACATATTTTTAGTAAGAGAACAAGAACCAAGAAATGCATCATCTTTTATCAATTCTGCCATATTTTCCAACGCATGATAATGAGAAATTTGTTCTTCAACTTCACAACCAAATCCAAAAACAACCAACCACTTTTTTATTGGAATGTTTTTAAAAGCTGCAAGAGCCACAAAATCTTCTCCTACAGTTCCTTTAAACTCTTCATCACCATGCATTAAAGAATCCACACCACAATCAACCATAATAACATGGTCAATATTATGTTTTTCAATTATCTTTTCATAACTTTTTCGGAGAATAGAAGGACCAACTCTACCATCAATATAAATAGGTTTCTTTATAAATTTGGCAAGTGGAATTTCAGGCAAAAAAGATGAACTATCATGTTCATTCTCATCAACTATTGAAGAAACTAAATGGGAAAATTGATGACTATGAAAGAAACAATTCATGCCCATTCTTGTTAACGTGTAATAAATAGGTAATGTTCCGTAAATATCAAAACCACCACCCATACCACACAGCAGAACGTTAGCACCCTCTACTTTACTAGGTAGATTTAACATAGTTATTTTTAATCAACCTTTCCAATTTCTTAAGAGCATATTTCGTCAGAGGCATTGTTTTCTGTAATTGTAACAAAGCTTCCTTTTCTGTTGTTAAAGGATTGTTTAACCTACCTTCCAATGTTGGCCAATTCAGAACATTTTTTTTCATATCATTTTATGATACCACAAGTTTAGAAAAAGTCAAGCGTATGATTATTTTTTATTTTCAACAAACTTGTAGAATTTATTAGCAACTAACAAAACATCTTCTTCTGTGGGAACAGGAGAATTAATATTTTCAAAACTTCGTTTATATTGAATCCATGCTAATGATTGTCCAAGAATATCGGCACGGATTTCATAAGCATTTTTGTTAACTGATTTTACTTCCGATGAAGGTATAATTTTTTTGGTATTGGTAGGTAAATATTCCATTTCCTCAGAAGTTAATACATTAGTAAGAATATTCTTTTCTGTACCATTTTTTATATCAGAAGATTCTTTATTGACACCACCAAAACAATTCTTTGATTCAGTGGATGTATTTTCATTCACAATTACTTCAAAATCTTCCAATCCTCCAAATATTTCTTGTTTAAACCAATTTTTAGCAGCTTCTATCCAACGTATCTGTTTATCTTTTTCAATATTACTTAATTCTCTATTTCTTCTATTCCAATTAATATTCCATCCACTATCCGAGCCATCACTCGGATACCATTCATCTATTTTTTTAATTATTGCAGCTGCATTTTTAATTTTAAGTTCTACTTTACCTTTTTTTAGAATGATGATGGGAGTTGAATCTGAATCCTTGTAGTTTGATTCGCTTTTATTCATAACGTAAACCTTTCTGTGTGTGTTGTTGTAGAATTCTTTTGAATTCCAACAATATATATTAACACGAAAGAGAAAGTTTATTTTTTATTTTCTATTTGTTTTCTTAAATTCTTTACAAATTCATGAAGTTTATAATTGTATTTGATAGGCATTTCATAAAGTAATTCTTCCTTGGAAAGAACCCAGTCACCTTTTGCTGTAGGGTCAATTCTAGCACCGACAGAAGTTTTTCCTGATTCTGCATCAGTTCTATATGTAAATGCTAATAAACCTTTTCTATTCAAAGTATTCTTGACAACTTCTTCAATCCTTTTTTTATCTTCATCAGAAATGTCAAAATCATCAACAAGTTTAATACCATTTAAAAATCCAATAACGGATTCAGTTATAATTTTTTTTACTTCAAATTTTTTCATATTATATTTCTTTCTTACCAAATCCAGAATCAAGACCTATTTTAAATAATTCATCAACTGATTCTCTGGTTACATCAAAAATTTCATTCAAATGTTCAAGTTCATTTAAAGCATTGATATAATTTTCATAATCTCTAATATTAGTAATTGCATTATTTCCTTGCCTAGAAATTTCTTTAAAATGACCACGAAGTTCATTCATTACTCTTTCCACATCATCTTTTCTTTCAGGCGCTTTTTCATAAATTTTTTGAGCCCAATAATCTAAAAATTGGAGTAATGATTCACGATGATTTAAAAATAAATCACTTGCACCGTTGACTACTAATTTATTTTTTTTCAAATATGCCTCTACCATCAATTTTATATCATTTATCATAGCTATTAATACCTCATGAGAGTGTTTATGACCTTCACTTATATTAACAAACGATGAATGTTCTTCCACTTCTTCTTGTATCTCTTTAATAACAAATTTTATGAGTGGTTTTAATACAGACTTATTTACAAATACTTCTTCTTGTAATCTCTCCAAAGCTTGTTTAAGTTTTTCAACCAACAAATCATAATCTGCATCCCCATGTCCAAATCTAAGTTTCAAGGTATCATAAGCTTTTTGTAAAGCTTTAAAAATATCCAATCTATCTTCTGTTTTCAATGCTTTGTAAACAAATTGAACTGCAACTTCAATTTGTATTATATAATCCGCACCCGGCAGGCTCATCCCCGACGCTTGAAAGCTATAATTCGGCACGTCCAACAACCGCTGACCAATAACACTGTGCAGTTCTATTAATTGTGTTTGTGTTTCTTCCAATAATAATCTGGTATAATCTTCCATGTGTATTATAAATAGAGAAAGAAATGATAGAAGAAGGTACAAAAAATGGTGGACGTGACGGGAATTGAACCCGTGTTTTTACCATTACACCCATCCAGCACTACATGTTTATCAACTTTAAACTTCGGTTTAATATCAAAATTTGAGAAAATTATCAAACCTAGATTGAGAACTGCCCAATCTAACCAGTCCTGTAATTTTAACCACAAGCAGTTTTCTCACGGTTTTACGCCATTATTGAATTAGTGAGAATCACTCAACATGACGGAGCGGAAACTAGGCCGCTACAGCGACTTCCTCAAAGGTATTAACCTCAAAAGCAAAGTCAGCATTTACCAATCGATTTAGATTAGCATTTAGTTTAGTCTTCGTTTTTTAAGAGGCCACAGATGACCAATCCTCTACATGCTCTGTATGACTGTTATGATAAATCGATACCATTACACGCCCACATCAAGTAAAAATAAATATACCACATTTACAAAAAATGTCAAGCGATTGAATTTAATAAAAATATTTATAAACATGAATTATTTGATAGAACCATATAATGCTTATCAGAAACCACCCAAAAAGAAACACTGGATGGAAATTGCTGAAGAAGAGGCACTTTATCACCAAATAGCAATAGACCAATTAGCAAGAGAACAAATGTTGCTTAAAGAACAGAGTGCTCTTAAACAAAGTCAAAATTTAGCATTACTTTCCCAAGTACCTCAACCACCTTCACAACAAGTTCAAGATGGGCAATTTGGCGCAAATTCTGGTGCTGGTGGCGTAGTACCTGTCGATGTACTTATCTATCAAGAGGAACAATCAGAAACGGCTTCATTCTCTACAACACCTTCATCTGGTGTAGGTCCTTTAACAGTAACTTTCTTGAATTTAACCTTTACACCAGAAAATGATACATTCTACTGGAATTTAGGCAGTGGCTCATTGACAAGTACAGCTATAAATCCACCAGCAGTTACTTATACACAAACAGGAAGTTATACAGTAGCATTACAAGAAACAAGTTCAACAGGTGCATCTTCATCAATTTCTAAAACAATTACTGTGAACGCACCAACATTGACAGCAGCTTTTACCGTTATTAGCAGTTCCGCAAATACAGCTCATAAATTCACAGCTTCATTTACGGGGTCAGTAACTTATAATAGTATTGGAACTCTATCAGGACTTTGGACATTTGGTGATGCAACTTCTTCGGCATATACAACCAATAATCCGTTTACTCATAGTTATACCACAGGTAGTTATACAGCTTCATTAGCGGTGACGGAAAGTTTATATAACATTATAGCTACGTCTTCAAATGCTTATATCAGTCAATCAACTTAACCTTATTATTTATAAGTATTCTAATTTTATAGATAAGAATAATAGTTAATTAAAAAATTTAATGCTTCAATGTTCCAAGACCCAATCTTGGCATAACTTGACCAGTTTTACTCTTTTTATAGCTTGGCCTGTATCCTTTACCTGATGGTGTTTCTTCCGGATGTTCCCTATTCCAAATATCCCAATCCCTATCTGTCCACAAACTTGTATCATTGGGGTCATAAGTTCCTGCAGCTATTTTTGCTTTTTTCAATTCAGCTTTTTTTCTATTTTCTTCTCTTTCCTGCTTTTCCATTGCTTTCCATTCAGCTGCTTTTTCACCCGGTTTTATTAGTGCTAATCTTTCTTCTGGTGTCATTTCATCTGGGTCTTTTGGTTCTGCTGCTAATTCTCTGTCTATATCTGCTTCAGTTGGTGTAATTCTTCTTAATTCTGGTTCATCGATAGCTAATACCGACTTTCCTTGCTTTTGTATATCTGCATTGATAACTTTCAAATCATTCATTTTAGCTTCATATGCAGCTTGTGCAATAAAATCTTTTATTATATGAATAGCATTTTTATTTACACCACCAAGTTTTAATCTAACAATGGTGTCACTTAATGTTCCATATTCCCTTTCATGACCTAGAGAATGTTTCATGCCTATATCAGGAGCTTTGGGTTCTTCTTGCTCTTCTACCGCTTCAGCTAATATTTTTTTTGTTTCGCGGATGACTTCTTTAATCAATATTTTGAGTTCGTATATGTTCATATATGCTAAATAAATATAGTTTAATTTATACCAAAGCATAACTATTTATACGCTTATATGAGTTTCAATAAACAGGAATTCCACATACCTTCTATTGATGAACCGGTGAATTTTTCAATACAAGAAAGGCAATTTTTACTGGATTTATCTAGAATGACATTGATAAATATAATAAATAGCAATATATCAAATATGGACCTCAAGGATATTCCACCAAGATTAACTGATATAAAAGCATGTTTTGTAACACTAACAAAGAATGACATTTTAAGAGGTTGTATTGGTAATATTATTCCAAGAGAACCACTTTATCAATCAGTTATAAATAATACACAACATGCAGCCATTCGTGATTGGCGTTTTTTGCCGGTCCAATCTAATGAACTGGATAAAATCAAAATTGAAATCAGCATATTGACCGAACCAAAACCATTAAATTTCAATTCACCAGAAGATTTATTAAATAAATTACAACCTTACAAGGATGGCGTAATATTAAAAATTGATTCTCACAATGCTACATTTTTACCGCAAGTATGGAAACAACTTCCCGATAAAGTTGAATTCTTGAATCGGTTGTCAGAAAAAGCCTGTCTTGACCCGTTAGTATGGAGAGATAAAGGAACTTCTGTTTCTATTTATTATGTGGAATCATTTGAAGAAATCAAAACATGAATGCGGTTAAAGTAAAAAAGTTAATTAAAGAGTATATAATTGCTAAAGCAATAGGTCAATCTCACATAATTAAGGAAACTGCCACTCCAACAAGAATACCACTAAAAATGTATCATGGCACCATTGAAAGTAGAGCTAATCGAGCTTGGAAGTATGGGTTGGACCCAATGCATAATAAAAATTATGCTTGGGCACAAAAAGGTATATATCTTACAACAAATCCATCCACAGCAAAGTATTTTGGTGCCTCTGGAAATTATCCTCCCGAAGATAAGAGTGGAAAAAGTAAGAGAGCTATGCCATTTGGTATAGGTGGCAGGGAAGATGTAATTGTCATTACTATAAGCACACAAGGATTAGACCCAAAAAAATTCAAAGTTGACTCAAGGGTAAAAGATTCATTGATTTATTTTGGATCCATTCCAGCAAAAAATATTATTGATTGGGATAAAATGGAATCTATTGATGAAATATCCAGAGAAGATTTTGCAAAAAGTCTTAATAAAGTCAAACAAATGAGCACAATTCAAGCAAGAATGACCACTCGAATAAAAGATAGAATAAAAAACTCATTGATTAGAAAAGACCATATAAATCGAGGTAAATGTATTCATGATGAAAATGATGCATATGAATATCCAAATAAAATGAAATCTCTCATTTGCAAGCATTGCATTGAAACAAGATACGAACCAAAAAGAAGTAAAGCGATTCTTGCAGGTAAATGTCCAAAGTGTATGACATATGGCTTGTATGTAATCAAACGTTACAATAATAGAATATCAGTCCTTTGCCAAATTTGTAATGAAAGAAGAGCAGGAAAAAGAAGGTAAATATTAAAATAGTTTAACTCTTGAATTCAGGAATCCTATAAATTGTTTTTCTATAACCAGAAATATTAAGTGAAGTGGGATAACTGTAATAATACAACATATGGAATTTTATGAAATTTAACTGATCGCTTATACACATGCGTTCCATATCCTCATTGGGTAATCCCAAATATTGAGGACTGACATATTCTCCACTGTCAAATTCATATTCACATCCTAAAAACAATGCACCACGCCTCAAAGATTCTTCAAATAATGATTCTTCAAGAGATTTGTCATCCTCACTGTCTTTTTCAATGGTATAATATCGCAGACTTGCCCATATTACACATCCTGCCAATTCCACAGAATCCAAGATACAATCCGTTTGGTCAATTTTTACATAATAATGAACACAAGGCGTGTCAAACATTTTGTCGGTAAACTCTTTTAAAGCTTGCTTTACGATTGCTTCATTTTTTCCGGTTATGTAAAAGTTCGGTTGTCCATTGTTACCAATCCGGACTTCGGTTATAGTGGTTAAAAATTTACCATTCATTTTGTTTATATAATTGTTCCCTTATATTCCTAATTCGGTTGACATAACCAAAAGATTCGATTTTCATGTCGGTTATGTGCTCTTCTGTTTCATCCAATTCATATTCACCCAAGATGAAAAATTCACAAGTTCGGTTGATTTCATTCAAAATGTTAAGACTTTCTATAGTATTAAATTCATCATAGGCATCATCGTAATAGATAAATGAAGCGGTTATTTTAATATCATCAAATATTAAACCATAAAATAACAATTCAATATCTTTTCCGGTATTCAAAGAAACACAACCACTCTTAATAATGAATCGGGGAAGTGTTTGGTTATAATACTTTTTAATATTATCATTAAATGTCTTAATTGCTGTTTGAATCACATAACGGTTAAATGACAAATAAAGGAGTTTATCAGAAGAATTGACAACAAAATTTTTATTGTTGTTATTGTTTTGTTTGGGACTTCCAATGATTACATCAAACATTATAGGAATTACATTCGGTTTTTGAACCTTTGGTTGTGGTTGAGTTGCCCCGACAACTGCTGCTTCATCCTTTGCTGCTTTTGCTACTGACTGTGAAATCAAACTACGGTAAGGCCAACTTGAAGGACGAGATACGGACAAATCTTTATAATCATCATCAAAATCATCAAAAAAAGCTTTATCTGCATCATTTTTTAGTGACATAACCTGATAATATTTGTAAAATTTTGCGGATGGTGATACTTTCATAAAATTTACTTATTGGACAAAAGAACTTGTTCCTGATTTGATACAATTGTGTCATTTATATAACAAAGGGAATCAACCCTGAAATCAGTTATATGATTATTTTCCAAAAATACAACAGTAGTATTATTATTGGACACATTCTCAAGCTCTGCATCGCCGGTAACATAAAAGAAACCATCATTGTTTATCTGATGGTATATCTCTGGAATAGTTGAGATAATTTTCAATCTTACAAGTAACGGAGAACTTATAATTCGCCCGCCATCTCTTGGAAAAATACCAAAATGAATCAATTGAAGATAATATGTGTGTGAAGACACATCATTTCCTCTAATAAAAAATTTATCATCATGATTTAAATGAAGCCTACAAAATATATCAAAACCATCAAGAACTTTTGTCAGGTCATCTTTCCTATTTTTATTATGCCATGCATGACATATACATTCCATTATCTTATTATTACAACTCTGGTTTTTGCCAATCCACAAAGGAAAGTCATAATCATAAAATTCTTTTTTTATAAATGCCATTTGTGTGTAATAATAATAATAATAATAATAATAATAATAATAAATTTATGTTGTGTTAAGTTTAAATAAGTAAAAAAACAAGTTGGCTAAAATAGCCCATATTCCTATTACCATCGAATAAGCCAAGAAAATTGACAAAATACCAAGTGGTAATAATGGAGTAAAGCAAAGAATTATTCCCAGAACACCAAAGAAGAGGAATATGCCTAATGCTAAAGGAACTAAGCAACAAGCAATTATAAGGAATATACACAATTTTAACATATAACAAAGACAGTTCATATTTTTATATGATACAGGAAAATGCTTAAATTGTCAAGTTCTTTTGTGCTTTCCGACATTATAAGAGCTAAAATTGTGTTAAGAGTTTTGTTGTGTGTAAAGCACATGAGAATATAAAGCGCATGTAAATACGTATTTTATTTCTTAAGAAAAAATGGAGTTCCCGTCGCAGACTAACATGCGCGGGGTAGCAGCCCCCTTTTGATCCCCATGATCAGAAGGGCACCCCACACCTGCTAGGGTGGGGTAATGGGGTGGTTAAGTCAACCTAATAAGCCCAGCCCGCGTAGGCTAGGGCTTATGGTGTTATTACTTGGTGGAAGAAGGTGAACCAAATCTCCAAGGTTCTTTACGAAAGTTTTCCAATCGGATACCTTGTTCTCCTAACCGTCTTCCGTTCAATTCATTTTGGATATAAATGAACGTCTTGGTTTTGCGAACGGTAGTCGTTATGGTATCTTTACCGGCTGTAAGTTTGCTGGTGTATGTCTTTGCCATATTGTGTTATTGTTTGTTTTAACTAACAAAGACAGTTTATCGAATATTTATAGAAAGTCAAGCCTTTAAGTTTAATATGGTTTTCTTGAAAAACCTGTCTGACAATGTTTCAACACGGTCAATTTCTTCACGCATTCTGCCAATTTCTTGACGTAAGGCGTGATAAGCCATATACTTTACCGAAGGAATCCAATATTCGGTTAGCTCAAATTTAACCTGCTTACCGCCACGAATAGTAACGTATGATGTTCCGTTTTCCCAAACAAGTATGTAAACGTCACCAAACCATCCACCCATTGCTGAACCTGAATGAACTTCTTCAAATCCAAGTTCTTTGAGTGTTTGACGGGATTTTGCTGTCAGAACTATTCTTGCCATAAGGTTTACCACACTTTACTAAGAAAGTGAATAGCAACATAGATACCAGCACCAACAAGAGGCAGTGAACCGATGACACCGATTATCCAAATGGCGATGATGAAGTTTCTGGCGCGGTTGAATGACTTATCAAAATCATCGTTGTTAGGAAATAATCTGTTCATAAAAGTAGTTTACCGTTTATTTAAGAAATGTCAAGCGTTCTCAATTCGTACCCATACCGTATTTTCAATAGCGCTGGGACAAGTTTCATTGATAAGTTTGTCCACGACTCTGCCATGAAAATAATGAATACAGGAATGACATGGAAAAAGTGACGCGAATGGTTCGGAGTCAATGAACCACTTCCAATAATCTCCAGATGTGGAACGCTGTAAACGAACTTTGGTGAACCCTTTATTTTTTGGATTTTTGAGGCGAACTATCAACCGGCAACTTCTACCCCTTGCGCCGAGCTTGGAGAGAACGGAATCACAAAATGCTAGAAATCCTTTTGACCATAGCCTTCCACTGAATTTCTCTTCATTCAAAGTGAGTGGAATAATCATATAATCAATTTACCAAAGTTTTATTGAAGGTCAAGCCTTCGACGGTGTTATGTGAACCGATGGGAAATGTCTGCTCATCTGTAAACTGAATTGTTCAACATCACCTTCGACTTGTACCAGTTCCATTTTGTAAATGTATTCCATGATGAAATAAAATTCAGCACAATGGAAAAACAAATGATACACTTCACGGTCATTGGATATGGCCAAATGAAAATTTCCAAAGGAATGAAGGAGATTGCTATGCGGTGTTCCGTAGTTGCGGAAATCTCGAAGAATTTGAGCAAAATCTACGTTGGTAATAGTGAAAAATTTCATATCTTTAACTTACCAAATGTTTATAGAAAGTCAAGCGTTCTCTAAATGACGTTGTGAACGAACTATAGCAGAGAAAGCATCAGTGTATCTTTTCATTGCTTCTTTTCTGGAAATACGGGTGAAACTATCAGGATGTATTCGATAGTTAGCGATTGAATTATACCACGCTGAACCACTGAAGTACTGGAATAGTTTAGGATTTTCCGACTCACGGCAAAGTATCTCGCTAAGTGATACCCAATAAATATATCGGATTTTTTTCATGGTATTAACCTACCATTATTTTAAGAAATGTCAAGCGTTCTTAATCTGTTCCCCATTCAAGTAAGTCTAAGCGACCTATTGAACGGAGATAAGCAGGCGTCAATTCAGGTTTGCCACTTGTATCCACGGGGATTGATTCTTTGGTTTCAGATATGATTGCGTCTTTTCTTTCTTGTGGTAAAGACTCAAAAATTTCTTGATGAATTTGGTCAAGTAAAGTTGAACTAGCTTCGGAAAGTTTTTCTCCAATCCAGTTATCCACCGTTTCAACATCGGCCAATTTTCCATTGGTCCCGAGAGCACGCCGTTGGTGTGAAAGTGTGGGATTTTCAGTGAGAAATTGGAGTAATTCGTCAATGGCAGTAGTAAAATCTTTCATATTGTGGCGTAAAGTTTACACCACATTAAAAATCCGTCAAGCCTCGTTACTTATGTTGTTCAATAGCAGGTAGTTGTGGCGTGTCATGCAAATGTTGCCACGAAGCACCACAAGCAATTGTCAAAAAAATACCAATGACAAGAAAAATGAATGCGTCACAAATGTAATTATTTTTTCCATTTGTTATCGCCGACAACAGATAGGCGAATAAGAATAAACACCAAACAAGAATGGTAGCTCCAATTAAAAAAGGATTCATAGTATTTGTAATTTATACCACAATAGAACTTTGTCAAGCGTCACTGTTTTATTCCACTAACTGATTGAACCATGATTGAGAACGGTGTTCAGCGCAACCTTTTAGCCATTGATTGATATGATGATTGATAGTTTTGCTGTGAAATTTGTTAGTTCTATAAAATTTGTTACCAACCTTTGCAGCAACTGGAATTGAGTAAGAAAAAAGAACAGTTTTATTGCCCATTACCAATTCCGATTGATTAGGCCCTATGATTTTTACCTTCATAGGACCAAATTTACTTGACTTTTGTAGGGTTGTCAAGTTTCTATAAGTTTTCCATCTTTGAGAATATTCTCGTCAATGGCTCTATCACGGGCATCGTAAAAGTAAAGTGGTCGACCGTTTATTTCAATCCAAATAGCAGTTTCCAACACTTGATATGATAAACCTTCACCGTTTAAGTGTTTTTGAACCCAATTGAACATAGCGGTAAAAGCTTCCTTGAAGGAGTTACATTTTACAGGTTCTTGGTCCAAAGCAATAAAAGTGTAGTTTTCCATAACATTACTTTCGTTTGTAGAACCGCACTGACATGCGAACCATGTTGGTACTTCGTTCAATGTAAAATCGTATTGTCATTGTGAGTTGAATTTATCAAACATTCAAGAAATGTCAAGCGTGTCAGTCAGTGAAACTGAAACACTCCGGACATAATCCCTGATATTTATACCACGTTGTTTTTGAAACTTGTTCACCACACTCTTCGTTTTGACAGTGATATGTCTTTTCGACTTTCCGATAGTCAGACGGATTTGTTGAACCTTGAATGGTTGGATTGGCACGCCAAGCCGAAGCCGGCGTCTTGTAACCAAGCTGTATGTGATTATTGTAAATGCGACAAAAGGATTCAAATTCAGTAAAGTCTTTATACTGGTCTTGTAGTTTCCCTTGCCATCCCATCAAACCAGATTTACAAATAACAGATTTTCTTTTCATATTGTGATGGAAGTTTACATTTCTTTTAGCAAATGTCAAGCGTCACACAATGATACTGGCTACTTTGAGATTTGCGATTGTGTCCTTGGTGTTCCGGCCCCTTGAAACATTAGCAATCCTCGCAATGTTTCGGAGTTGTTCCCTTGTAAGGGATGGATGTTTAAATGATTGTCGCCAGTAATTGTAAAGTATTTTCATATTGTGATTGTAGTTTATATGAAAAATTCAATTTGTCAAGCCTCACTGTCAACGCTTGACAATTTTTAAAGTTATGTTATTATTTTCTCATAATAAACGATGTGGCTGAAAGATGCCGGAGAGTAGGGGACTGGAGTCTGCGGTGATTCCTTTAACGTTATCTGAAAACAACCGCAAGAGTCAGGTGAGCCGAAGCCCACCTAACTCCCACAATATGACCAACTTACCGACTTACCAATTCCAAAGTGTCGCCGTTCACTTTGACTTGTGCGATTTGTGACGAGTCAAGAGCGAACTCGCGGAACTTGCTGACGGTTAGCATATTGCGGATTTTGTTTTGTTCAATCGTCAGCGGCCGGCTGTTCACTGTCGGGTAAATCCCTTCAACCAATACCGTTTTTGCGTGAGACAATCCGAAAAGTTGAATTGTATTGTCGGCGGTGTTCAAGTTCACGCCGTTACCAATCGGAATGTATTGGCCCCTTTTCGTGTAATCTTCGTTTTGTTCCCCGCGGGCGTGTGCCTCCAGAGTCTTTTTGAGGCTGGCCATGACATTTGCGGCTGCCTGTTTGGTTAATTCATTCCACGTTGCGGAGTTTTCCGCCGTGAGAATTTCCAGTTCAGTAACGGATTTTTCAACCGCTCGGTGGTAGGAAAACCCGACATTGATAGTGTGACGGGCCAATTCCCCACTTTTCTTTGCCAAGTAGGTAATGGAAACAAACTGGTTTCCTTTAATGGCCGTCAGAGCCTTTGTAATTTCTGCGACTAAGTTTGTCATATTTTGTGTTTTTGTTTATGTTTGTTTCAACCAACAAAAACAGTTTATATTTGTTTTAAAAATTGTCAAGCCTTGTGGAACCGATGTTGCGGATTCGGGGGATTAGGCGAAACATTGGTTTTCAAAGGAAAACCGGAAATTCTGACAGTCACAGGTTTCGGTTTCAATCCGTTACCGGCGCCGGTTTTGTCACTCGGAGTGCGGTGACACATAGGGCAACAACGTTCGTTTTCGTCGTATTCAGTTTGACAGTAGTGGCAAATCATAATGGTATTTTATACTTGTTTTAGAATTTGTCAAGCGTCAATCGTCAAGGTGATTGACGATGCGAGATTGAACTTTGGCAGCATCGTGAAATACTTTGTGCATATTGACTCGGCCAAGATTATCCATCGTGCCAGACCGTTTCACAGCACCATTGATGATGCGTGCCACTTTGTCAGCCGTTGCCCGACCACCGGGCATAAGCGGCGTAACGTATTCGTAATTTGGTGCGGTGAATTTCCAGCGGCGCCCTGCGGCTCCGTAGGTAACGTTTTCGTGAATATATGTTTTTGTCATATCGTGCCGGTAGTTTATATTACTTTTAAGAAATGTCAAGCCTCAATTTTTATTGGGGCGTCAACAATTTGAAAAGTGCTGTCAACAAAAGAAATGTTGTTATCAACTAAGACGTTTTCAATTTGTTCTTCTATAAGAGGAACGTTGCTTGTAATTTCGTAAATTTTGGGAGAAGGAATTGACTCAGATTCCTCAACGAGAACAAAATATTTGTGTTTTTTCATATTGTAGTAACAATTTATATTAGTTTTAGAAAATGTCAAGCGTCACTTTTTAACGATAAAGTAATCAACGCACTCTCTGGTCCCTTACTCTTGGCGCTTTTCAGTCGGCCTCAAACTTTATTGTAAGAAAATTTTACCATTGTTTTAAGAAATGTCAAGCCTTCGTCTTTCAACGAAGATACGCCGGTCCATAAGGTCCCATGCTGCCCAATCCGTTAAAAGTATCAAAAATGTTGCCTCTTGCGTGTTTGGCGGGTGCTTTCCATGATGCCGGTTTAAGCACGTCGCCGTTGGTGCGGTCAATGAAAGCATGAGCGGAATTGTCTCGCATGACACGAATATATCGACTGCCTTCGGTAGCCGTTATTGTGGGCACATCCAATGATGGAAAACTTGCGGCCATGTAGGCCCTGTTTTTATCGATGATGCCCTGCATCCATGATTTGAATTCGGGCGTTTCAAGAGTGACGTTAATCATATTGTGATGGTAGTTTATATTTCTTTTTAGAAATGTCAAGCCTTCCGAACAATTCGACATTGTTCTCGTAAACATCCACTAACAAGATAAGGTTGATGCGTCACAACATAAACACGTTTGAACTTTTTCGCGTCGGGATTTTCCTGCAATGCACATTCAAACTCCATTGCTTCTCCGGGTACCATCCAACGGTCAGGAAAAACAAAATAATGTGGTCCTGCACCAATCGGTTGACGTTTCAACACTCTTTCAATCAATCCCATTCCTGCGTCACGAATGTATTCCCACCGTTCATCCCGTGGACCGGGTGAATCAATACGACCACAAACAGCCATTAAGTAATCAAACGGCTGATTATATTCCGCTGGGCGAACATAATCCTTAAACATTTCGTCAATTTGATTAAACGGATTTGTAACAATGATTTTACCCATAATTTTATTTAATATCAATTTACCAAAAAAATTGTTTCTGTCAAGCCCCGTAAATCCTTGACCAACATTCTGGTCCGATACCACGGCGAATTGATTCCGGGACTGTTAGAGTGCGGCCACAGCAGCCACATTTCCCTTCATGGTGAATCGTTCCATTTTTTAACGTCATTCCGTTAAATACACCTTGCATAACCCACTTAAAGATAATGACATCGGAGGAATTTTCATTTCGTTTGCTTTTGGATGTCAGGCGGAAGAAACCGGTGGCCTTGTCAACCATTCCGATATACGCGTAACTATTTTCGTTGTCAGGACCGGCCAACAAAAAGACACCATAAGAAGGATTATGAAACCGTTCGGTTTTCTTGAAGCGGCGAATTTTATACGTTCGCCACGCGTGAGTCACGTCTGATTCAACAGTGAAAGTTGCGTTACCACCGAAGAAGAAATTTTTGTTTAATTCAATTGTGTTTGTCATATTGTGATGACATGATACAATTGTTTTAACAAATGTCAAGCTTTGTTAGGGGTATTTAATCGTTGTCGGTAACATCAAATGGTTAAGATAGTTACATTCAACATCATGGGAAATCATCCGGCGACATGACATTATTGTTGGAAAATCAAAACGATAAGCTGCCCAATTACGACTGCGGAAAATTTCACAATTTTTCTTTTCTTCGTGAAAAGCTTTGTCAGCAGCTTCGGGTGTATGATACCATTCAACCCCGTTACCGTCCCTGCTTTCCCATGCTACAACGTAAACTTTTTTCATATTGTAAAATCAGTTTACATTTGTTTTGAGAAATGTCAAGCTTCACTCATCACGGCCAAAATCCCTTGTCAAATTTTCTTCCACGGAAGAAACAATAAAATCTGTTAATTCTTTTTCCGTAGTAGGTTCATCGTAACCACTGATTCCAACTTGACGTTGAATGCGTTCAATCAATTTGTCAGGAATTTCAATTTTCATAACGTTAATTGTTATTAGAAACGTTGACCAATTAAACCTTGTGCTTCAACGGGTTTAACAGCACGAATTTCGGAATAACCAACCTTGTGGTCCATTAGCATAGTATTCACAAGCCGGTCATTGTTAGCAGGAGTAGCAATCAGTTGCTCGTGTTTTACATTGTTGCGATACCACACAACAATACACATTTTCGTTATCGGAAGCTTAAAGTGTGTTTTCATATTGTGATTGAAGTTTATACAATGTTTATAAAATGTCAAGCCACTTTCACGGCATTGGCTTTGATTTCAGCAACATAAACGTCGCCCATTTCACCATTGGGACAAATGGGAGTGACAACATTACAAAACCACCGTGCATAAGGTTTGTTATCGTCTGCCTGCCATTTTTTCAGAACATTCCACGTCCATGTTCCATCAAATGAACGCCATACTTCGTAAGGTTTGTCCTTTGGTCGCGTCTTACCACAAAGATTTTTCATAACAATAATTTACCAAAAAAGTTGAAACTGTCAAGCCTCTTTAACGCCAGTGAATATTGGTTTATTTCCCATGCCAAGGGTATGTGAAAAAACAGGTATATCGTCTCTATTATTTTTGCCAGAAAAAGGCATAGACCGTTCCGACCTGTAAAGAAATATACCAACACAGTTTGGTTCGGTTTCATTCTCAAATTCATAATGGTCTTTAATAGTATCCAGTATTGATTGAATCGTTTTGCCGGAAGAAATAAAATCATCAAAAATGATATATTTTTTCATTCCAACATGGCCTTCGAGACGGCCGCAACCGGCGTGAGAATCATCAGAAGGTTTTCTGCAAATGGTGACAAATTTTTCAAGTTGATGAGCAACTATCGGAGCCATAAGAGCACCCGACATTCCCCGAAAAACAATAGTATCAAATTCAATTTTAGACAATTCAATTAATTTGATTACTCCGTCAATTGTCGCGTGAGACTTTTTCGGGTCCAATGCGACATCCAGATAACTTGTTGAAATGTTGCTCATATTGTGATACCACTTTATCAATTTCTTTTAGAAAGTCAAGCGTTGCGGTGGCGCTTGACATTTCTTAAAACAATGGTAAAATGTTTTCAGAAATTGGGAATGGGTTGGCGGCGACACCGAAAGCCAGACTAGCGAAGAAAGCGAAGGGTAGGGGACCGGAGCCTGCGATGATTCCTTTAACGTTAATGGTCACGCTTGACAATAATTGAATTTTATGTTAAATTCGTGGTAAGCGTAAAGTAGTGTGCTCAAAAATAGGTGATATTATGCGATATGATGATTGACTATATTTTGACAGAATGAGAAAAATTCAGCATCGGACATAGTGTGTTTTGCTGTATTAACGGCTCTTGTCACCAATCTTAGATTTTCTAATATATTGGTGCCGCCCTTGCTTCGTGGTATAATGTGGTCAACCGAAATGTTTTCAATGGTTAATTTTTCTCCAGAAATTGGGCAGCGCAGTCCCTGTTTTTTTGCGAGGCTCCATAAGTCTAAAGCAGTTATCTTACCAATCTTACATAATCGGTTAGTATGTCTAGCCATTAGTTGAAATGTATGACATTTATATCTTTGATAACCCATCTTCTTTTGCCAATAGGGAGATTTACTGCGCCTCTCCATTTTCTTTTCTCTTGATATTACTGTAATTTTTTCATAGTAGCGCTTCCATTTTTTTCTTAATTTTTCATAACGAATAGGGTCATTCCTAATTCTTTTTATTTTTCGTTTATATGCTTCTTTACGCTTCTGTTTGTAGTGTTTATACCGTTTTGAGTCTTGTTTCAGTTTTTCTTTTAACTCTTTCCTCATACCCCATAAATATCTTTTGCGGCACCAAAACGCAGAAAAATAGCGCGGGGGGTCCTTAATTTTATTTTCCGCTGGGGGTACTATCCCGCCCACTATAGGGTTAATGGAGTTAAAAATTCCACCAAAGCCAAGCATGAATTCTTGGATTACAAGCTAGTGTAAGTCTTCTTGGAAACCAATACTTCAATACTACTCTGAATGGTCTTGTAGGTTTCTTTAATACCATTTTCACAAAATTAAAGTGTTTCAAGATAAAGCCATTCACGGTCTTTCTTTGTCCAATAGTAACGACTGTAATTCAACCCAGTTTTAAGTTCCACCAAAACAGTATCATAAATAACACCAATACCGAATAGTTTATCGATATCGTCACGATTGACCAAAAGACAATTCTGGCGAGCTTCGGTTCGGACTTCAAGTTCCGTAAACCATTTCTGGGCTCGTTCCAATGCCATATTGTTCATAATGGCTTAAATATACGAAACTTTTAGAAAATGTCAAGCGGCGATTTGAGGAAAAATCTTTTGTTGACGTTTAAAGTATGTATCAGTATTCCTTGGTTTCAGAACATCACAACAAACTTTTCGTATTTCACCATTCGGGCAAAGAACAAAAGATGTCCAATATAATCCATTCCAAAATCGACTGGGAGCGGCTTCGGGGTCTTTATATTTCCTTACTTCTGTTCCCACCAGTAAACCGGGGTTCTCATTACTAGAAATCTCAGCAATGACAAAATAACTGTGAGAAGCTACTACTGATGCAGCTTGGGTATGGCGGTCAATGTGAGATTTGATAGACTTGGGCATAATCGTTTGGTCCTTTTAGACGAATAATTTTTGCAGTTATTTTGTCAATTGAGTCATCAAGTTTAAGAACATCATCTGCGGTGAAATATATTGCAAAATCTGTACTTTGAAAATGAAAACCAAGAGGATATTTTTCAGGCAATACCGTTAACTGACCAACCCATGAATCACTTTGCGTTCCAAATCCATCCCGAACAATAACAATGGTTTTACCATTGAGTAAATTCAACTCATGTTCCATTAATTCTACATTCACAATATCAATTTACCATAGATTTTTTAAATGTCAAGCATCCAAACGCTTGACATTTTATAGAATCGTGATAACGTAACGCCATGATTAAAAATCGTTTTGAAGTTGGTGAAGCAGTTATGGTTACTCCAAAAGCCGAAGATGATTGGCATGAGTTTTTGGGAACGGTGAAAATAATCCGTCACGATGGCCTTTTAATCACAGTTGAGGACCAAAAGGGAGATTGTTTTGATTGTGACCCTGACCAAGTTAATTTATTGGAATAAATAATGAAATCAGATTCAGAAGAAATTGACATAGAAGAGGAACGACTTCCTGATTCTGTAGAAGTATTAGAAGAACTTAACAAATTACCTGCTTATCGAGAATTCCTTCGTGAACGCAATGATGAATCATTAACATACGGTGATACATAAAATATGGAACCTTATACCGTTGTTTTAGCTGGATTTGGTATTGTAGTCATAATTCTTATTCTTCGTCAAAAGGCTTGACTTTTTCTAATTCCACAGTAAGATATAAAATATGACACCGTTACCATTGAATCCAAAAGTGCTAATTCTTATTGACCCTAAAACGGGTGAACGGTTAGCAACCGCATCAAATATTGACCCGAAACTTTTCGTGAATATTACAGATAACCCAGATTATTTCAAGGAACAAGCTAAAGGGTTGCCATTCAACGAACTTCAGCCTAATTAAGTCATCAATAAGCGCTTGACTTTTTTTCATATCCTTCTATAGTTATGGATGATATGAAAAAAGTGAAATTTTTAAAGTTGACCACGGTTGACTATGATGAAGGTAACGATATGCCGGGTGAAAAAACCTTTTACCCGAATGATACCATTGACGTTTATTCCATAGAAGAAACTCAGGGACGAAGTTTCGTTGACATTTGGCTGGAAAACGATTCTGTTTTATTGGATGTTCCAAAAACTTCATTTGAAGTGATTCAAAACATTTGACAATTTTATAAAAACGTGTAAAATATCATTCAACATGAAACATTTATCAAAATTTTTAGGAACTCTTCTATCATTAGTAATAGTTCTAACTTCAACCACTGAAAGTGCTACTCTTACCGTAGGATGGAACAAAAGTGTAAATCCAGCTGTAGCTGGTTATAAAGTTTATTACGGTACTATTTTAGGAATTTATACAAGTGTTATCACTAATAGTAACGCAAGTATAACAAACCAAACAATTTCTAATTTATTACCAAAAACAGTTTATTATTTTGTAATCAGTTCTTATGATATAAATAAACTTGAAGGTTCATTTTCACCAACAATACATTATTCAACAGATTTTCAATTGTTATCTACACCAAATCTTCGAGTTAATATAACAACAAATTTAGTAGGCTACTGGCAAACTAATTATAGTCCTGTTTTACATAGAACTAATATATTTTACATACCAGTAGGATATACATGGACAAATTATCCAATAACTAATTTAACTATTTCATTACCGTGGATACCAACAAATGCAACATCGTGGACATTGTGGGCTTCAACCAATCTTGGTAATCCATTATGGTCTATTTATGCAAGTAATCATAATAATACTCCACTTGCAAGTGTAAACGCACCTATTGGACCCGGTTATCCCCCTATTGAATTTTTCAGATTTTCATATAGAACCAACTAACGCTTGACAATTCTATAAAAAGATATAAAATATCATCATTATGGCAAGAAAAGAAAAAGGTTACTCACACAAAAAGGCCGATGTTCGCAAGGCTCGGAAACGGGAAGAAGCCGAAACTCGGCAACTCAAATATAACAGACTATCACGAGCAGACAAAATTACTCTTGTTACCAACCGTGGTGGAAGTCAACGAGAACTTGCTCGGCTTATACAATTGAAGGAAAAGCAACCTGCTCAAGCACCAGTAGCAACGGTGACTGAAAAAGAAACGTCACCAAGGCGGACATCAAAGTCCGAAGTGGTAAGAGCTGCTAAAACAAAGCGGCCAAGCAGGTCATAAGATTTTAAACGGGGTAACCGAACAGTATAAAGTTTGAGTGGCGGCGAAGGCCCATAAGCTTCGTGTAGTAGGAACCCCGTCAATTTAATGGCCAGAGCCGTAAAAGGCGGATGCTGACTAAATCGTAGGGAGTGCTTGGATTTGACTACGATTGACCAAGAGGCGTTGGTAACTGGAGAAGACCCAGACTGGCCACCAATTTATGGGTAAAAGTTACAGACATGACAGTAAGAATGAACGTTGGCGCAAAGCCAAACAGCAAAAGTCTCGTAAATCAAACAAATTGAAACTTCAACCTTTTGTTGATGATGACCCCCGACAGTATCCTAATTTTGAAGGTGGTTCGTAGAAAGGCTTGACTTCTATAAAATCTTTGATAAATTACCGCCATGATAAACACCTTTGAAGTCACTCTAAAAGTTATAGTTCATTCCGATGAAAAAAGCGGATTTCTGGACGAAAATTCAATTAAAGGATTGATCAATCAAGGAATGGAAACCATAGCTGAGAGATTTGATGGTCTGACTATCGTTGGTGATAAAAATGAGACTTCACCTAATTCTATCAATGTTCAAGTAACCAGCCTCAAAGTTGGTGGAAAAAAACGAAATCCTGATACTTTTGGAACCGATGATATTCCTTGGGGCCGGGACTAAGGCTTGACTTCTATAAAAAGTGTGGTATAAGAATACCATGAACATTCTAAAATTAGTTGGATTTGTATTTCTTTGTATTACATTTCCATTATGGGTTGGGCCGTTAGTTGTTGTAATTCTTGTGGCTACCATAATTGATGGTATTACTTTTGAACACTAAAATAGAGTTGTATGACCAACTTGGAATCTTTTGGCTCTATTCGTCATTACAAACTTTTAATCCTTAGAGTCAAGGATGATAAGATTTTGTGGCGAAAAGTTTCCAACATTCTCAATAATCTTCGCCGTGACCTTCGCCCTTGGCAAGTAGTTGACCGAACAAATCAATTACGAGAAGGTGAAAAATACGCAATTCAGGCTCTTCGAGACACAAAACTTCCCCGCGATGTGAAAATCTACATGATTACGGGAATGATGTCTGAATTCGGTTTTACCTTTGAGAACGCTTGACTTTCTACAAAATTTTAGTAAATTACCGTTATGAGTTTAAAACAAACAATTGATAAAGCCATTAAACAAATTGTGGCCGATGCTGAAACTCACGGTAAACTTTCTTATGGTGATGGAATTAAATGGCGTGAAGAATTGACATTACTGGAAAATCGACTGGCAACTTTAGATATGGCAAACCGTCCCGGTCTAAACCCCGGACGCCATATCAAATTCCAAGTTGCAGATGGTTACGCAAATTGTATCGTCACAAAAGTTCTAAAAAACATTGTTCACGTTGTTCATGTTCCCATTCTTGACGGTTATCACTTCAACGGAATATATCAAGACGAAAGAGGGCACCTTTGCCTTCCCCGTCCTGTTGCTCAACGGTCAATAGATTGGGACGAAAAAATGGAAATTCTTTTCAAAAAGAAAGATACCACAGTATGATTAAATTAAATCCAAAAATACTGAAAAGAATATGGGTTAAATTTCGTCTTAATTTAATCAACACTTGTAAAGCACCCAAACCTTATCAAGTTTCCAGTTTCTTCTACAAAGCATTAAGAGAAGGTTTTATCCAATAAAGCTTGACAAAATCTAAACATCCGATATAATTATTATCATGAACAGATTGGAAATTTTGGTTCTGAATAAATCAGCAGAAGTTTACACTCGTTATTGCTCAATTGATGATACTATATCATTTCTCCGCAGAGTTAGAATTCATAATTTCAGTATTGTTGCTCATAAAGGAAGAAAAGCAATTTTCATCGAACGGATTGACCCATCAACTTTGGTTAAAGAATTAACCGATTTCCAAAATCAGTGAGTAATCGAACACTCAAAGAGGAATTACACAAAAAAGACCCCCGTTGTCATTGGTGCAGAAGAGTCACAAAACTTATATGTGAACCTACAATAAAGGGGCAGCCTGACCCACTCATGGCAACAATTGACCATGTGGTTTCCCGTTATAATGTCCATCGATGGGTAAAGAAAAAAAAGAGAAGTCAAAAACGCAAAGTGTTGGCATGTTTTGAGTGTAATCATAACAGGTCTGTAAGAGAAACCCTTTCTTTATCTCGTGCTGAAATCTTAAAACGAAGTCAGGGATTTTCCTTATCTCCCCGTGGTAAACCGAAGATTATTAAACCATTATCCACCGTTCGTGAAGTGCTTGCCAAACTAAAACCTTCTGATAATATAAAAACTGTATATGGATGAAAAAGAATTTTCCGAATTCTTAAGCAAAATTTTCAAACTTAAACCAGACCAACTGGAACAAATGTTTGTTTGTCTTGCTGATAATTTTCGTTGCAATAGGGGCAAAGATATAAATTACCCAGCTCTTGCGTGGCGTTGCAAACAAGCATATCAGATTATCCAGCACCGCACTCCACCAAAGTCAAGAAGCAACGCTTGACATTTCTTAAAACAATGGTAATATTTCCCCATAGTAAAGATGTGGCTGAAAAACGCCGGAGAGTGGGGGACCGGAGGATCTTTAAATTACTTTATCGTTATAAAATTATCAACGCTTGACAAATCCAATTTCTTTGATAAATTATCCGCATGTCAGGTAAAATTATTTATCATTTTGATGAAAATGATAATGTAACTTCCTCAATTTATGACGGTGAATTGAAGGATGGAGATTATGGCATCTGGACTAAATTTAATGGCATGTATGTTACTTCAAAGGAATTTCTACTTAACTGGAGAATAAAATGTGAACTGGAAGATTATCAAGTCACTCGGTCACAAATTCTTGTAGAATTCAAACGTAAGCGAACTTTGGTTGCAAAACTCAATAGTCAACTTTCCAGCGCTTGACTTCTATAAAAATTCTGTTAAGTTATCATCCACAATGATTGAATCAATGAAATCATTTATGGAGTCAGTATTAAACCGCAACGGTTTCAATGCAGACAAAGATACACTGAAATTCGGCGAACGCAATCTAAAACTGGATGACGTTATCACTCTTTCACTTCCGGCAGGTCATAGTTGTCCCTTTGCAAAAGATTGCCGGAGTTGCGCCATTCATAATCCCCGAAAACGTCACGATGTTGGCGACAGACGCAAATACATTATTCAAGACGGTCCGGAAACGAAATACCGTTGTTTCACCGCCATCGATGAAGTGTTGCGGCCTAACGTCAGACTTGCACGGTGGCATAACTTCTTTTTACTTTTGGCTGCGTGCCGAAAAAGTAAGTCCGCAGTGGTTAGATTAATAGAAGCATCGTTACCACCGGCAAAATGGGGCAGACCAACCCGCGCACACGTTGCGGGAGATTTTTTCAATCAAACTTATTTTGATGCATGGATGGAAATTGCAAGACGCCATCCAAATCGTTTATTCTACGCTTACACAAAGGCGTTGCCATTTTGGATTAAACGACTCAAAACCATACCGAAAAATTTCAAATTAACAGCTTCTTATGGTGGCACGCATGATGATTTAATCAAAAAATATAAGCTTCGCTATTCGGTAGTCGTTTCTTCATTAGAAGAAGCAAAAAAACTTCGTTTACCAATAGACCATGACGATAGCCACGCTTACGGTAACGGTGGCAACTTCGCACTGTTACTTCACGGAACACAGCCGGAAGGCAGTTTCTTTGCCAAAGCGTGGAAAAAACTTATAGATATAGGCATGGGCGGTTATGGTAAACAGAAAATTATTCGAATGGGGTCCAAAACTGTAAGTGTCAAGACTGGCTACTTTTCGTAAGTGCTCGGGGAGTACTACTCCCCACCGTATAAGGCTTGACATTTATAAAAATTTTGTTAAAATAAATTTATGATGAATTACACATACCGTTATGAAATTCAGGGTGGTGGCAGCGCTCACTATGTTAAACTGGTTTTTGACCGTGTTCTTTCCGGCAACAGTGTTTACCGAAGTGGAATTCTTCGGGAAAAAGCATCTCCAAAAGTCTGTGAGTTAATGGATGCTATTGCGGACACTCCAAATGTTATAAAAACGCGTGATAATGATTTTACCGGGCCTTCGGAATTAATTCACGTATCGGGTTGTGAAATTTTAGTTGCCGTTGCGCCATTCATTGGAGGCGTCAATATTCCCGAAGTCGCCAATCAGATTATCAAGAAAGTCCAGCGCCGTTTTGCCAAGGGTGAAAATCGTAAACGCATTCTTTACAAAGATTTGGAAGCAAAACAGAAGGCTCTTAATCTCAAGACTTGGGGAGACTAAGGGGTGGTAGTACTACCCTCTACCATATAAAGGCTTGACTTTTGTAAAAATTTCGGTAAAATAACAAAAATATGAAAATTCCAGATAACTATCGAAAACTTAAATCGGATGAAATAATTCGTGAAGGTGACATTTATCAAAACATAATCAATCCTTCAATAATCGCGAAGACTCATAACTCCATTGGAAAACCAGTCCGCCATTATACTAATTATATTTTCTTCCGCAGACGCCATACGAAGCAATCAGTTTCAAGAGCAGTAATCACTACCAAACCCGATGCAACAAAAAAACCAATTGTAATTGTATCATTTCGTTATCCTCACCGTGGAGATTGGGACAAGTTCCGTATTGTTCAAGTTATTTCATTGAATGAAAAATATCTGGTTGGATTGGAGCGGACTGAAGAAGATAACGGTAAGTATAGTTATCAATTCAAGAAATTCCTACGCAATCGCATCTCCAGTTCAGGAGCAATTCAACTTGAATCTTACAACCCACCAGCCTAAAACAAAATTAATGTGGGGCACCCGTAGTATAGGGTGGTAGCCCCACGGGGATTTGAACCCACGTTCTCAAGCTTGAAGGGCTTGCGACCTATCCAATTAGTCTATATAGGGCCATTGTGGAGCGAACTAAAGGAATCGAACCTTTCCCTGCAAGCTGGAAGCCTGCCGTGCTCCAGAACACCAAGTCCGCACATGAATAAGTAGTCCCCGGAAGATGAAAACTACAAAAATTTTAATGAGTTACAGCTCGTCAATTTCTTCTCGAATTTCTTCGCTATCCTTTTGAAGACGTTTCAATCGTTGACTCGTATAAGTCTCTTCTTCATCGGTGCACAACCCACCAAGAGTTACTGCATCTTTCGCAACTTCAATGGGCGCTGTTACCACATCGAAGCCGGTTTTTAATAATTTTCCGAATAATCCCATAAAAAGGGCGCCGGTGATAGGGAGCGCAAATAACTAACACCGACTGCTGCTTCTACCTATCACCGACAAAATTGGTTGCGGGGGCTGGATTTGAACCAGCGACCTTCACGTTATGAGCGTGACGAGCTACCGAGCTGCTCCACCCCGCTATTCAAATGCGTTCCGGAAGGATTCGCTTGTTACCTTCGACTATTCTTACCTTTCAGTTATTCAGTCAGTTGGAACCCGTCGATTCCTAAACCACGCCGTTATGGCTTATTAGCGTGATTACAAAGGATTTTTCAGTTGGCCTACTTAGTCATCCTTTACCTTACTTACTCCGGCTACTTTCGTATCCATAAAGATTCTTCACCTTCATGTTACTTTACTGCTAACGGTAGCAGTTACTCAGTCACGGAACACAAAATTATTCAAAGAACGTCTTTTATTGATGGAGAGTTTTAGAGGAAACAATATCGTCTTGCATTACCCTCGCAGCAGCTTACTGTTTTCACCAACAAAAAATTATCTTATCACAACTTAATAGATTATCAAGCTTTGTTGGTGGTTCACGGTAGCAGGTAGGAATCTTTAAGGGTTTGAGCCAACCTAAATGTCCTTATTCAGGAACCTATATGCCAACAAAAAATTCATGGGCTGGATGATTGGTTATGAAAGTTGCCGCTTTCAGCCAATCGGCAATACAGCCTCTACAATTTCATCTGGTCATCCTCAGAAACTTAGACCGGCATGGACCAAGTTTCTTACTTAGCCGACTCCAGACGGCCCCTTTCGGAGCATTCATTTCTTTCCACATTACCATCAGCATTACGCCGATACGTTGTAGTCTCAACCTTCGGGTCGCTTAGCGGCCACGAGTAATCTTCTTACTCTCTTTTCCTAACAATTGGGTTTCAACTGTCTCCGGTGTTTCGGTATTTGTTCCCGGCGCTTTTATTTAAGCTAAGAACGCTTTACTGTCACGTTCTAGTCATCTCCCAGCTTTGGCTAATTCCAATGGGAACATCGCTCACCGGCGACTTTTACCACTGGACAACGAATAAATAGTATCAAAGAACCAAAAAATGTCAAGCCTCTGATTTTCCTAATTCCCTCAATCTCTGGTCACCAGAACCTACAATTTTACCTTCACGCGTTCTGGTTCGATTATCACCCTTATCATGTCTAGCAACAAGCTTTCCACTACCATCACGAAGCCAATTGCCATCTTGGCGACCAATGATTTTACCTTCGCGGTTTCTTATGAAATTATCTGGCATAACTAATCTTCAATCTTTAGTATCGGCAAAAAATTGTGAAAGTCCGGTCTTTCAATAACCCTATCAGACAAGGGAATAAAATTTTACCTGTTTGTTACCACCGTGACACTGGTAATCAAATAACTTGTGTTTCTTCGGAATGGATTATACAAAAGTGTTTGATGATATTTCAAAGAAACCATGTTACCATTATCCACCGCAGACTCAAGAGCAGGGACCAATGACTGATTTAAGCAACTGAATTCCCAAACGTTAGCCGATGCTGACTTACCTTGAATAACACCGCCCAAAATCAATTCACCCTCATGCGATTTGACAAAGATGCCTTTGTTACTGAATTTTGAAATGGTGCCTGTTCTTGTTCCATCACTGACACTACAACCGCCGCTACCACCAACAACAATAGCAGCCAAAAGACCAAGGATTGCAACAACAATCATTAACTCAATCAACGTGAATGCTTTTTTCATAATGTTATGATTTTACACAGTTTTTATATTTTGTCAAGCGATGAAGTTATTATTTAATAATACCGTTCAGGATGAAGAGCAATCTCCGATGGCTTCCAAACAGCCTTTGAATAATTAGCGAAAGCTTCTCTCGAAGAAACTGGCTTACCGTCAATTTCCCAGTAACCAAATGACGGAAATACTACAAATATCTTTTCATGTTCAGGCACATTCTTCATAAAATCTTATATTGTTATCAGTTCCCTTAAAGGAGATACTGCGTTTGCTTTAATTCTTGCCCATAATTCGGGATATTGTAAAGCAAAAATTGTTTGTTGCAACTTCCAGATTGATTCATCTTGTTCATCAATTATTTGATGTGCTTCGTCTAGGGATTGTCTCAATCCATGACTTTTTTCCATTTCACAGAGCAACAAATCATTAGCTGTTTGTAAAATCATAAATTTTGGTACAGGAGCCGGGACTTGAACCCGGAACCATCTGCTTAGAAGGCAGATGCTCTATCCAGTTGAGCTACTCCTGCGTTCATCGGGAATGACATGATAAGGCCCTACCATAAAACTGTCAGGCCTTTCACCGCACTTTTGGCAATTCATGTGAATTGAATGTAAATCTGCCCACCAAGGCGGTAACATAATAAACCATTCATGTCCATTCTTACACTTCACTTTCATTTGTGGAATGTTCACAAATAAATACTACCATGAATTACTTTTTCGTCAAGCCTCTCGAAACTTTCATATATGGTTTATATGTTATAAGATACCATAATGATTTCCAAAGACCAAACTTTTTTTCGGGGTCAGGGTCAGGTGATTTTATCCATCCTTCCGCAGTGCAACGATTACAGATATAAGGTTGGTCTGCTCCATTCACTGGTCGACCACATATCAAACATTTCTTAAAATAATATTTGGCACCCATGCGAAATAAATACCTTATCAGATATTCATTCCTTTGGCAAATCTGAATAATCTTTCCGTAGGGATTAAATCAGCATCCGATAAGGTGCCGTCATTCAGAGCAGTAACAAAACGGTTTCTATCATTAAACCGTCTGCAAACATTTTCTTCAATCGTTCTCGCTGCGTATAAGAATCTTTGATAAACATCCGAAAGAGCATAAGCTCTATCAATTCGTCCGGCTGACTGGAGAACAGCAATTGCTGACCATGATGGATTGATGACCGATGAACGCGGGCGATTGCCCAAAATATCATGCAAATTAATACATTGGCCACCAGCAGCAAGATTTGCCACCATGAAATGTTTTTTGTCAGCTTGAAACTCGTCTATGTCTTGAAGCCGTTGCTTCATCGATTGTTCACCGTAAATTTTTCCGACCAAAGCAGGATTAAATTCTTTCCCAAGGCGTAAAACGATTGCTTCAATGGTATCAGTAAAATTAACAAAAATAACTGCTGAACGGCCTTCTGTATTATAGTCTGCCACCATTTCAACGATAGTAGGAACTTTTAACATTTCAGCTTTTCGTCTTGCCTTTATGATGGCAGCAAGAACATGGTCTTTGTAAGATTCACACCGTTTCTCCAGTAAATCTAATTCTGATTCCATTTCATCATAAACTTCCTGAATCTTATCGGATGCGGTGCCCATGTCATAAGCTTCAGCCACAACTTGTGTAGGCGGAAAAATATCCTTCATGTCCCTTCGAGTGAGACGCGACCCTACTTTTCTGAAATTATAAAGATGTTCACGAACAGCTTGAATTTTTGCCATTGATTCTGTATTTTCCGAATCAAAATATTGTCGTCCCCATTTACCAATCCACTGCGCACCAGCAGATTCAGCAAACTTCTTAAATTCCTTCATTTGACCATTGTGAAGGTTCATTGCAAAACCGAATGCTCTCATGTCCAGCGGAGACGTTGCTTGTGTCGCTGACATTAAGTGACATTTATATCCTTGCATCTTAATATTAAAAAGAATTCCAGCATTCAAAGAGTCAACGCCCTTCATCTTATGACTCTCATCCAATACAATTAGCCAGTCTTTTGGAATCTTGAACATTGCCCGAAGAAATTCAGGGACTTCAATATCCTTGCCAATGTTGTAGAGTTTCTTATACTTCTTTTGAGAAATTCTTTTGTAAAATGAAGTGTTACCACGGGCTAATTTCTCATAATTAATGATGAATTCAGGTTTTAGACCAAAGGATTCAAGCACTAACTTCCATGTAGGAATACCAAGTTTAGGACAGATAACTACGAACTTACATTTAAGATGACGAAGGATAGCACAAGCTGCATAAGTTTTACCTGTGCCAGTTGCGGAACCATCCCATGCAATACCGTTTTGCTCAAGAGAATTGACAAGAAATTCAGCATGTTTAAATTGCGGCTGTAATAAACCGGTTGTGTCAAAATTCATAACCGAATTATACCAAACAATTACGGAAAGTCAAGCGTCAATCATTAAATACCGTTGCCTTGAAAGAAGAATATACGGGATATTGGCGAATACTTTCCTCAGTAAGAACATATTCCCATGATGTAATATCACCCCCTTTATCCTTCACAACTTTTGATAATACGAAGGTAACGATTTCATCTGTAAACAATTTAACCGCAAATCCAACATCACAAGCATCGTTATAAATGCGCTGAAGATGGCGGTCATCCATATCTGATGCTTCACTTGTGAAGGTAAAAGTATGCTTATCATAAGTGAATCTATCACTCGGAAACGCAATTAAATTAAATTTCATAGTTGGTCAATAGTGTTTTCTGCACATTCCTTGACACTTGGAATGTCATTTCGATACGGAGAACAGTCAACATACTCTCCATCTGCATCTGCAATGGAAGCATAGTAACCTTCACTATGATCACAGATATAAATGGTGTAGCCCTTGTATTGGTAAGCTGTGATAACATTACTCTTTTTCTTTTTCCGTTTCATGTGGGTATTTTATCAAACATTTAAGAAATGTCAAGCGTTAGGACAAAATCGTTTTAATGATGACGAAGACCAGACGACACCAATAATAACCCCTATAACAAAATTTCTGCCATAATGTCAGCTTTACACCCGTTATGGCTTTTAAATAAGCAGGCAGGAAGAAAAGGAAATACATCACTATTAATGAAAATAATAGTACACTGAAAACGATTACAAGTATTCCTAACAAATTCATCATGGTAATATTCTACCAAACATTTGAAAAATGTCAAGCCCTGAAAAGGAAACAGGGCTCGTATCATTGACTACACGAGCCCCGTTTTGTATTGTATTTCAACAGCTTAACCAACAGCCGGCTGAATCGCCGGAGCGGTTTCAGCTGCCGGAGAGGAAACTGGTTCACTCACTGCGGGTGCTGACTGAGCAGGCGGGGGAGCAGTGGTAGAAGCAGCTTCGGCGGGTGCTGCCGTTGTGGGTGCGGCCGGTGCAACTGCTACAGACGCCGGAGCGGCTGCGACAGGGGTAGAAACGGGAGCCACCTTGGTTTTCTTCACCTTGGCGGTTGCCAAAGTCATGGTGCTTTTGTCGTAGTTTTCCTTCAATACGAAAACAGACTTCGGGCGGCCAACCGCACCGTGAGCTTGTTTCTTCGACTGGAGCTCCAGAATTGTTCCATCCTTCACGCCGGCATCCACCTTGTTTCGGAGTGACAATTCGCACTGATGCTCATTGCGACTGAACAAAGTAGCCATCGTGAATGGCCGTTTGGGCCAGTTGGTTTTCTTCGGGGGTGCTCCAATATGGCCCCATTCACCCTTTTGACTCTTGCCCTTGCGAGCGTTCTTTGCGTTTTTACTCATATTTACTTATGGTTTTTGATTTGTTTTTGTTTTATGTTTGTTTCGATTGTGAAAACATTTTACATCATTTCTATAAGAAGTCAAGCCCTGTAAAAACTTCTTTGGAGAATATCAATATTGAAAACTTTAACGATATTTGAGAAATTCAATTAACGCTTGACTTTTTATAGAATGCTGATAAACTAGCTTTATGAATAAAACACCATTAAAATTTCCAAGTGGAGTTTTCACCCACACGGAATTAGCGAAGTTCAATAATCAAACCAACCAGCAAGTCTGGATACGGTATCAAGAAGCCATCAAAAGTGGCGTAATCGTGACTGCCGGAAACCGGCCATCTGCCGGAAAAGGAAAACCGTCAAAATTGTGGAAATTGGCAGACGGTCAACCTGTTCCTATCGTCACCCCTTCACCAGCACCTGTAACACCAACACCAGCCGTTATTCCGCCAACTGTTCCAACTGAACCCGTAATTGTTCCCGCAGCTGAATCACCAAAATTACTATCCGAGTCAACCGAAACTGCCAAGGTGGAAGCGAAACCTGACACAACGCCAACCGTTGAAATTCCTTTGGTAGTGGAAGTTTTGAAGGTTGAACCAACCGGTATCACTCCGTCAGTGAAAGTCAAAATTGACCCTGTGGTAGAAGTCAAAAAGATTGTCGAAGATGCCCGCACCTTGAAAGAAACGTGTCCTATTTGTAATCATCCATTGCTTGCCATAAACGATGCAACCGGCATCATGGTTTGGTGTCCTCAACCATCCGAAATTTGCCCGTCAGCAGAAAATCCGTTTGGTCACGGTAAAACTGAGCAGGAAGCTTATTTCAAGCTTATCGAAAGGTGGACTCGTAAATCATCCATTGTATCGGTAGGTAGTAACAGACTCCAATCCTAATTGACAACGCTTGACTCTTTTCATATCTTTGATAAATTACCATTTATATGGCACTAACATATCAAGAACTGTTGGAAAAACTTTACGAAATGTCACCGTTGGAATTGAAGCAACCCGTTCAGCTTCGTGACTACGGGAACGAAGAAACTCACGAAGCTATAGACTTCATTCCCCTTGCTATTGGTAGCAAACCCCAAATTTTCCAAATTGGATTTCACGAAAGAGAATAGCATGAATTCTTTGCTCGATTATAACCGGGCTGACTCTTCTCTGATGGACCGATGCTTTCGCAATCTCGTTGACAAGATGTTTGAGATTGAAGCACAAAAAGCCAATGAAACAATCGGTGAAACTGCTGACCAAAAATATCAGCGTCATGTGGATGCTGATAGTGGATATAAATGCATCCATCTTGGAATAAACGATTTCATTCAACAACTCCAATTTGTTGTCAAAGAGTTACATTTGACATCTACACAAATATCCAAAATAAAATTTCTCGATGTTGGTTGTGGCGTTGGGCAAAAAGTGTTTTTAGCCAGTTGTTTTGGATTTGACGCTTTCGGTTTGGAATTGAGGAAAGAACTGATTGAAGCTGGACGAGGGTTGTTTAGTAAGCTAAATGCAGACTATATTTTTCGTCAATATGGTTCTTGCCGTTGTGACCGTGATTTTTTCATTCAAGGAAACGCACTAACTTATACAGGATATAATCAATTTGACATTCTTTATTTCTATTGTCCTCTTCACAAGAACGAGCTGGAAATAGAATTAGAAAAGAAACTCGCTCAAGATGCTAAACCCGGCACTATTATTTTGGCAAATTTACCAAAATATTTTTACCATTATGATGAACCTTGCAAAGCTCCCGAAGGATGGCAACGACTCATCGATTCCACTGGCGGGCTTGTCTATCAAAAGATTTAGCTTGACTTTTATAAAAACTTTGTTAGACTATTACCGTTGTGGAGATAAACCTCCAGAGAGTAGGGGACCGGAGCCTGCGATGATTCCTTTATCGATAATTATTATAAACGCACGTGAACGGCGCCGACTTTACTATCGTCAGCGCCGTTACTTTTTACCAGAGTTTGGCTTTCCACGGAGCCAATACCGTCTAACTTACCCATCCCCCATGTCAGCTTTTTGGTAGTTTGCTAACGAACCCCCGACTGGCCGGTCACCGAAACGTTACCACCATTTTAGAAAAAGTCAAGCGCTGAAGAAAGGAAGATTGTAACTTGCAGACCTTTGCCATGTAATGTTTCCCCCTGTGTCAACCACTCGTAATTCAGGCTTCACTCCGTTTATTGAACCATTGATAAATGTATGAAGTGCGCCTGACGCAATCTCCTGAACAAGAACATAGTTGCCTACTTCATAACGTTTACCGCTAAAAGCATCCTTCTCTATTTTTGAAGGAACCACTTTAACAACGATTGCGGGTATTTTTTCCATATTGTTTGTTATACTAAATAGTTAAAAAAGCCAATTAAAAAGAGACAACAGAATAAATGATAGAATACCGGCTAATCCACCAATGAACAAACCTTTCTTTACATTATGTTGTAAAATTCCGTAAATGACAAAGTTTCCACAAAATACACCGAGGGCTAATCCTAATGGTAGTATAATCATATTTTTAATTTACCAAAATTTTTATAAAAGTCAAGCCCCAAGGTTTCCCCTAGGGCTTGGCTATGACCGGTCTTGAATTATTCCATAGAACCAGAATGCGCTGCTTCGGGGCCCGGAATTGCCGGAGCCGTAATTATTTCATCATGTAAAACCACAGCAGGTTGAGCTTCGGCTACGACGACTTCCGTTTGTGTTACCGGCGTCACTTCAGCAGTGGTATCAATTACCAAGCCGGCATAATCATCACAAATTTTGTGAAGTCTGCCAGTGCGAGCAGGTAGTGTCCACAAACCACTTGCCTTTGACTCAGCACGGGGCTTGAGATTTTCCGTCACTGAATTGAACAACGCCCACAAATTTTTCTTGCCGAATTCAGGATGGCGGGGATTCTTGAATTCCTTGTAAATATCCCCAAATTTCTGCCACGGAAAAACATCGCCAGCAATTTCTGCTAACAGCCAAGCAGCATCCTTGTCACTCAGCGCTGTAGCCTTGTAAGTGTCAATCCGTTTGCCTTGGTCATTGTATCGCTTTGAGAGCTGGCCAATAGCAGTGTCAACCATCCGCGGAATATCCTCTTCGATATTCTTGGTTGACTTGCGGTGAAAAACGATTTCAGAGCTGAAAGCCAAGTTATCACACACAAAGACACTTGAGCCAACAGCCAAGCCCCGTGAAAGTGATTTATCAATGGACCCGCGAATTCCAATTACATAAGCGTAGTCAACGCTATCTTGACCATTGGCAATCTGAAGTAACCCGAACATTCGAGCGTTACCTTCAGTTACTCCGTAAGCTTCAACGACAATTTTCATGCCAGAAGCGGCTAATGAACGTTCAACTTCTTGCACCAATCGAATATGTGGGATTGGATGCCATGTTTCCGTTGCCTGTGGGCAAGGAATGAGTGATAGAGTTTGGCGGTCAATTGCTCGAGCGCCACAATGAAGAACTAAGTTTGTTTTATTCATAACGGTTTTAATTTATCAGAATTTTTATAGAAGTCAAGCCTCACTTGTTAAGTTCTTTCCTCAACTCCTGTTCAACCTTTTTAACAAGGTCCGCTCGTATGCCACCGTCAAAAGGGTCATTCCAACTTTTACCGCATTGCTCCACTAACTGGAATTCACTTATGTAAATTGACATCTGGTTTTTCAATTTGTGAACATTTGCACCAGTTGCCTTTAATTGGCAATCTGCCCAAAGTTTATGGTCAAAGATTGGCGGTTCCATTGAAGAAATTAATATTCGTAAGCAAAATTTCTCTGAATCCACTGCTTACCATCTTCAATCCAAATTTCCTTATATCCTCTGCCCAGAACTTCAACAGTTGCATGGTCGCCCTCTTTTAAGAGAAGAAAAAGAGCATTGTAACTTTTACCCTCTTTATTTTCCAATTCAGGTAAATCAGTGTATTTGTGGTTAGCATCCAAATGGTATGCAGAAACGATTTTCATAAATCAATCCCACCAAAGTCGATATGTCAACGGTATATCGCCACGAAATGTATATTCATCAGCATTGTATTTCCCTGCTAGTGTTTCCATAAATGAGACAAAATCCTTTGTGGTAATATTACCTGAATAATCTTTGACATATATTACTCTGCTTCCTTCATTTCCCACTAGAATTGTAGGTGAGTGAAAGCGCTGACATATTTCATTCACAATATCAGCAATGTTTTCCGGTATATTGTTGTATATCCCCAAATTTAGAATACACTTGATTTCCGCAGGCGGTAATTCAATCAAATAATTCAGTTCATCATCCAACGTTTTTAAGAACTTTTCAGAGTGTTTTGCCATAAGTTCAATATATCAAAACTTTATAAAAAGTCAAGCGCTGACATGAAAACACAGTTGAAGGCTTGACAAATATAAAAACTATGATATAATAAAATCACACCGAAGATCCCCTAATTCCTGAATTGTATAGTAATTTATGGCGCATACCACAATGTTATCAATTTGAGCGTAAACATTAATTGCGCTCTATTTATTGGTATGAAAGAAACTTATATTGAAAAATTAAAAAGAGAAAATCCAGAAAAATACAATCAATACCGCCAAAAATGGAAAGTAAATTATTGGAAAAATAAGACAAATCCTCAAAGAAGAAACGGTGTAAATGAAAGTAGAAAGCGTTATTATTGGCGACATGCCTGTTTAAGAATAGCTTATTCTATAAAGAGAAAAGATAGAACATCAATTATTACAGGATGGGATATATGGAAATTAGCTAAACAACAAAAACTTATATGCGCATTAACAGGTCGTAAATTGAGTGGTGGTAACGTTTCTCCTGACCATATTATTCCTTTGCGTAATGGTGGAACCAGTGATATTTCTAACATAAGATTGACCATAAAAGAAGCCAATATTGCTAAACACTATATGTCACATCCTGATTTTATAAATCTTTGTGTGGATATTGTAAAACATAACAGTAACGCTTGACTTTCTATAAACATTTGATAACATATCTATGTGAGGCGACCTACGGGCTCCGGAAGGTAGATACTACAATTCTTCAAATTTCTTCGCCATATTGGCATCCATATCTCACAATACCATGCGCCGTGGCGTTTATACAAACATTTCAAAATCATTTCTTATTATTATCGTTAAAGATGAAACTGGCTGCGTTTTGCGCAGCGTTAACGATAAACTTCGCCAAACCCATCCTTTTCTATTATTTATAGAATCCTAAAAAGCGCTGTTCTCTGAAAAAATATTTTTAAGAGCTAAATCCTAATTTTTTTAGAATTAAGCGCTTTCTGAATATAAAATTTAAAAGCGCACAACGCAAAATAAAATAATTTTTTGGGCGATCATGATAGTACTTAGAAGTACTTCTGTACCTAGTTAAATTATTAAAAGTACTTATAATTAATATTAAGTACAATTTTAAAAAGTACCTAGAAAGCCCTGTATAATAGTATAATCATGATCTAACCAGCATGGGGAAATTCTGGCTCTTAGAGCTGTAACCAACCGACATTCATTCACACAATTACTTAAATTTAAGAGCCTGATTTTTACAATATTTTAAGAAAACGCACACACTATCTAGCTCTTTAAACTATCCTATTTCTACAAACAATCATTGTAGATATTCAGCCTCATTTAATCCACCAGTCACATAACGCTTTCGACGAGAACAGCGCTGGGGGTACTCACCCCTCAATAGGGCTAGAGAGTGATATGTAAATATTTATACAAGTGAGGGTGGTACTACTCCCTCTGTGGATATAGGGATGGTTCCTTTGCCTTTACATTTCCAACAACCAATAGAGTAACATCCAACGTATATCTTGAACCTTCTTAGCTCACCTTTACCCTTGCATTCAGGACAAATCTGTTCAGGAACTTGTTCATTTATTTTCACAAATTTAGATACGTATTCAGCTAATTATTGTGAGAAATTTAATTCATTTTCCCTAAAATTCGGCCACCAATATTCATTATAATTATGCCAATAATCTTCTGTGTAAAGATAATCGCCTTGCTTCTCACCTTTATGCCAAAGAATGAACTGCACTTCGCCAGTGAATCGGTTTCGTCTGGCTGTTTGTGTATGTATATGTTTATCTTCTCCGCTTGTGCAGGTTCCATACACCCATTTCAGTTTATGAAAGAATTTTTTTAACATACTATAACCATCTTTTGTTTTTATTACAAAATTATACTTAATGCAGTCAGCAGAAAGGCAATTCCTGTCAGTAAAAATAAAACCCAAGGTGGCGTGTTATCTACAAATTCTAAAAGTTTTCTCATAATTCACTTATCATTTTTACAATACAAAAAATAACAAAGCTCCCACAGTAATCAATACGTCCCCAATGGATACGTATGAAATTCTAAAGTCAATAATATCTCCAAACCACTTCAATCTTGTCTTTGGATTTATTAAGCAATGAGACAAATTATACGGTTCAATGTTACCATCAAAATTCTCTGATACCGGCATTTTTCCCTTATTCAACGTTATTACCGAATAGTTCATCATACAACCTGATACCATCAGAAATGTTGGTATAATTAAAGAAAAATTCTCTTGTGAACATGCACCTGAATAACTAAAGAAAATTAGTACAAACCAAAGAGGAAAAATTACATAGAAAAAGAATTTTCTGCTTTTCTTTTTAATAAGAAGCATTACCACAACTATTGATAAAGTCATCAAAAATGTAATCATATCTGTTTTTATCCTTCTATAGCATTTACCACTTTTTTTACCGTTTCTGTAAGTTGTTCGTGAGTCATTATAGACGTTTTAACGTCTTTGGGTGGTTCACAGTAAATGGTTGTTACTCCGTGTTCATCGGTGCGCGTGCTAACTTTTGCACCTTGTTTGACAATGATTTTCATTTTTGTTCCCCAACCACCCACTTCCACTTTGATGAAATTTTCAATAATTAGGTCAACCAAGTGTTTTGATAATGGCCTTTGTTTTGAGTTTTCGTATGTGGAATACGTTGCATCAAAACTGGCTGCTGGTCTTGTTTTGCTCATATCTTTTAACCTTCAACAGAACCGTTAAAAAGAGTCAATTCTTCTTCTTCAAACTTACAGCACCATCCTTCCAAAGTGTATGTAAATTTTTTAAGAAATTTGTCGTAAATGATGTAACTTACGCGGGCAATGGCCGTTATATTCTTTGGTGAGCCGTCAAATGTGACTACATCGTTTATCTTGAATTTTGGAGTTTTCATTATTTCATGATACCATGCGCTTATAAAAAGTCAAGCCTCACTTCTTCTCACCGTCAGGATTTGGTGGAACAGGTGTATGTTCAACGATTGCTTTTGCTATTGATTTTCCTACCGCATACAATACCGTTGATTGTGAAAGAAAATGGATAGCAGTATTTACATTATCCCCAACAATACTCATTCCATCATGGTAAAGCTTGTCTGCTTCTTCACCAACATTCTTCATAATACTTTCAGCAAATGCTTTTGTTTCTTGGTTTATCATATTTTTATGTATGTTGAGTTTTATTCTTATTTACCGTATTCAATTTAATAAATTCTTCCAATGAAACTTCCATAAAGTCTGTCCATGTCATATCACTTGCACCTACCACCATTTTGCAATCCTCATCGTAACCTGTAATAATCCACTCCCAATAACGTGTCATATCATTCCACCAGTGTCCATTTCTTATGATATTGAAATCTCTTATTCTTCTTGTTTTTGTAAATACATAACCATATTTAAAAAGCGTGGTAAGAACCTTTTCAATTCTTTCTCTATTCCTACCAACATGGATTTTATACTTCATACTTATTTATTTGTGTATTTTATTATATTTGTAATCAAATATAAAGTAATGAATATCTCCGGAAGTATCAATCGTTTGATACTCTTTTGCTTTTTGACAATACCATATATTGTTAAATGTTCTTATCAGATAAGCAAGTTCATCAGAGTTAACCATAAAGTATCGTTTGTTTCCTCTACAATATATGCAAACACTTGGTTCATTGATTACCACTTCTGCCATATATTATTTCTTTTTTTTATCACCGTCACTGAAAACCACGTTATTTTCTTGGATGTATTCAAGGACGCTTCTGATTCTTTTACGAATTGATTCTTGTTTATCTTCCAACCGTTCCAATTCTTCTTGTAGAAATTCCTTTGATGGTTTACTTACTTTTTTCCAGTTCACACCGCGATAGTGTTCACCAAATGACCAGTCGGAATTAATTCTATCAAAGTAATCTTTAACACTAGCTTTGGAATACCCTGTCAAATTGACAAACAACCATTTACCTATTCCACTTGACCAACTGCCTCTATATTTGTATATTTGAAGTTTCATATTCTTTCCCCAGCAGCATTGATAATTGGACCCTTTATTCTTGCCTTCTTAAAACTCTCACCGAACGTTTTTAAATCTTTAAGCAAACCATTCCATGAAGGTTGATTCACTACAGGCGATTGAACATTTATAAACTTTCCAACTTTTCCTATTTCTTCTAAAAGTTTCATTTGTTCTTGTCTGTGAGATTTGATATTTCTGGTGTAAGCTTTTTTCAACAATTTCAAGGTACTCTTTACTTTCTGTTCAAATTTTCTGGATAACCACCGTCTGTCAATTTCTGGCAATGGAGAAAGAGGTATAAAAGTATTACCATCTTCAGCAAATTTCCATCCAATGTTTATTGTTTCTTCTACAAAGTAACTGTAACCATCCATCCAAAAATCTCTTGTAATATACGTGTTACTTCTATCAGGTAAAATACCAACTCCACTTTGACCGTAACCATGATTTATACGAATTAATTTCTTTTTACCAAACACTTTTATGTAGATTCTTTTTTTCATTTTATTTATTTTAATTTTAATTCAATAAACGCTTCAGCGGTTGTTTCTATAAAACCGTAAGGTATATCATAATATGCGGTAACAACCGCTTTACACGTTGAATCAGTATTAAGAACAATCCACTTCCAATGTATAAAATCACCATCATACCATTTGAGAAATGAATCTGTTGTTCTTAATCTTTTATTTGTATCAAAAACATAACCATGAGCAAAAAGGATTTTTAATACCTTTAAAATTTCACTTCTATTCTCATTTACTCTTATGGCATAAATGATAGGTGGCATTTTATTGTTCGGTTGTAGTAATTATATCTTTTCTTGTGAAAATGTCAAATGAATATTTACACGCCAGACAGAAATTACAAATTTTCTTAAAATAAGGAAAAATATAACGTTTTTTTGCAGGAATGAGATTCAAGGCGTTTGCTTTCTGGAAGAACAACCTTTTTTCCAATCTAATTCTTTCAGTGACTTGATTCTTTTTAAAGAATTCCAAGTTAAGTTTACCATCAACAAGTTGTTCTGCATCCATTTTTCTAATCACCATATCATTCTTGATAATATCTTTCACAATTTCTTCGGCCTCACTGATATTATCAAAAATCATTTGTCCAATCTTGATTTCCAAGACGTTGCACCCATATTTCAAATTATGACGTTTACAGTAATTGCTTAGAGAATGGTTGGAAACGATTCTTTCTTGGCGTGCCATCAGAAATTTAATAGGTATCTCAGAAGGGTATATTTTGGTTAGAATCAACCGAGCGACAAATAAAAGTGCAGCGTCTCCTTTCCACGCTAAAACGTTATTTTCGTGACGACAAAGTTTCATTTATCTTTTGAGTAAATCTTTATTCTCACCAATATTTCCGATTACTTTTATTTCATTGGGATTACAAATATTTTCGGGAGTAAATCGGTTTGCGTAATATTTTACTTCAAAAATACTTTCCTCCCACGCAATTATAGCTTCTCCACATAATTCAACAATATCTCCTTCGTAAATCTCTTTGCTATTCTTGTCTTTTAAGCCAGTAAATTGTTGAACAATAAAGGTTTGGTTTCTTCCTATAAAGAAGGCAATAGAAATACCACCAGCAAGTTCTTTTGCACTTTCACCATGTAACCAGAAGTAAAGACCATTATCGGTATTCCAAAAGGTTTTTTCGGTTTTGTCCCAAACTCTGAATTTAATTATTCTATTTTTCATATTTTAGTGGGTGGTTCAATCTTCCATCCGGCTTCTTTTCTCAACTCGTCATGAAAACGACAAAAGCAATACCAATGTAGGACAAAAATAATAGCAATGATTATACTAATCACTGCTCCAAGTTTTGGAAATCTTTGTGTCCATAAAGTTAAAGTGGATATGAACGCAAAAATGCCGGTAAAGCCAGTTGTTAAAACTATGAACAACGGTGTCAGTGGAGATTTACATTTCATAAATTTAAATTTCTTTCCTTTCAAGATATTGACCAAGTGTTTCATTTTCTTGACCGTCAATGGCAAAAGCAATGCCGACCATTAAGATAGATGGAACGGATAATAAAGCCAACAAACAGGCTATTCCAAGAATAGGATAAACTATTAGGTTTTTCAATTTCATAACCAATATAGTAGTTTATCATACTTCTATAAAAAGTCAAGCGCTAGTGGGAGTCCTACTACCACTATCCCTATAGGGTATATGATAAATTGTTAAGATTTAATCTTGTCAATAGAATCGGAGTTTTCTAAAAAATAATATTTTTCCGCAAGAAGGCTTACATATCCCACAAGAGCACCTAATAGAGAACCAAAAACAAATAGTATGTAACCTCCAATTAGTAAAGCAAAGTTTATTTGCCAAGTTACATGATGCACAACCATCCCAAACACGGAAAATACAAGGCAGGAAGGAAGCATACCTCCAAACACCACAAGAGCAACAATCAAGTTAAAATACAATTTTTTGTGTTTTTGACGCCAGCCCTTAAACCACTGACAGCATTTTTTGCTAAAAATTATTATGTTCATGATTTTTGGAATTTTCGTATTTCTTTAATATATACCCGATAAAATTTTCTTTCTTATCAATTTGAGTCACAATCTGCCAACCAAATTTTCTCAAAATTGGATTAAATATTACCTTAAACCAACGTCTGTGGGAAATCAACTTTCCCTCTTTATCATATACTAGTTGGCCTTTCATCATATTTTACTTTTCTTTGGGAATCATATCATTTAACCATTTAAGAACTTCTTCCATCGTGGAATCTTTGTTAATCCAAAGACCGGGTGAAACTTGTTTCATATTTCTATGCTGTATTTCTTCACCTTTTTTAAGAAATTCGTCTATCAACTTTTTTATTTCTTTAAGTTGAATTATAGCATATTTGTACCGTTCTTGTTCGGCTTCTTTTCGTTCTTGTTCAAGTTCTTTCTGTATTTTAATGTTATGATTATAAAACCACCATTATATTATCAATTTTCCCCAATGATACATTCCTAATATTGAAAATAACACTACAACTATACACCATAATAAATGTGCTGACAAAGTAAGAGCAATACCACCACAAAATAAGAATAACATTATAATGAAGCCAGAGTACATTTCACACACTGGATTTTCAGGATTTTGTTCTTTTAACCATTCTTTGTAATAACTACCGTTCATATTATTTATTTTTAAAAGAAACATCAACTGGTATTTCTGTAACATTATATTTTTTAATAATTGTCCAATAAGTATAACTTAAATCAATTATTTCAGTCCTACCTATCCAGTTAGAAAAATATCTAGGAGAATCATCTCGTGTAATTTTTATGACATATTTTACATCATCATTACTTTCATTTAAATTCAAAATAGTTTCAACTATGCCTTCGTGATAATAACTAGCATACGTGAAACCAATAGTATCGCCGACTTCAATAACTTTTGAATAATCAATAGGAGTTAAGTTTCTTCTGAAAAATTTTTTAACAAATTCTAACATAATTTTATCTATTAAACCATAACACATGAGTTGCCCACGCAGGCGGTGTTATTTTAAATTTTGTAATGTCAGAAGGGTGAATATGCAATCTACCTTTTATCCATACTCCATCAGCCCGTTTGAAAGAAAATACGCCATGGCCATCGTAATCAATAAAGCCAACACCTTCAACTTGTTCTATCCAATCTTTGATAGGTATTAAATCACCATTAGTTCCATCGTGGATTTCAAGACCACTATCCCACATATCATACGCTTGTTCAAGGCGTTTTCTGTAATCTTCTATGGTTAATTCTCCCATAAATCTTAAGTTGATTTTTCCAATACAACCGAACAAAGATAATTAACTTCGCTTCTACTCCACGTTTTATCATAATGAGAAGAAACAGAATTAATCATTGAACCGGGAACTACTTTCCATCCATCTTCAAGAAGTTGATTAACTTTTTCTTCAAAGATTCTTGGGCTTGTGCTTGTAACTATTTTTTGTGCCATATTATTATTAATAATATGTAATAAGGCTTTCCTTCATACGTTACTTCCTTATAACAGTGTTTGTAATCCACTGAAATTCGCTATGAGGAAATTCATTATAAGGATTGTCTTTATTAATAGTGACAAAGTGAGCAACGCCAGCATTTATGGCATCATATCTCATATTGTTTTTACAAATTTCATATCCTACATAAAACCCCACCATAAATACAATTGATACAATAATGACAATTTTCCATTCACTTGTTTTCATAAACTAATTAATGATGAATATTATGGTAATTTTATCGGTGGTTAGTATTTTGATGACCTTGAATAGTGTCAATTACATATTCAATAATGTAAACTTTCGGTGCCACTTTGATTTTAACTATTTCAAATGCATTTGCACCAACACCAAATGTTATAAATAAACAGGCAACAACTGCTAATATCCACTTGAAAAGTGTAGTTACTTGGTGTTCAGATGGGTCGCCATAACTTTCTGTGCTCGCTTTTGATTGATATTTTTTTAGTTTATAGGAAAAAAACAGACAAACACCTGCTATAAATGTGAAAATAGAAGCCCAAGTTACTGCGCGGAACAATCGCCACATGAGAAATTGTTTAATCACGTCAGGAGCTTGTTCGGCAATAAAATCAACAGATTTGTGGATTGCCTGTTTGGAAGCTCCATAAATTTCTCCACTGGCGTCTTTCACACCAGAAAGCATTTCAATAAGAACTTGGTTCAAGTTGGTTGATACCACGGCAGTTGCGGTATTCTTTACTTGTTCCAAAGTAGTAGGAGTATTGGTTTGAGCAAAAACCGGAACGGTCAATGCTAACAACGACATAACAACGATTGAGAATAGTGATTTCATAGTTTGATAAGTTTAGAATAGTTTTGTAAAAAGTCAAGCGTGGAGTTCCTATACATCCACTTACCGCTTTATAGAACAAACCTTGATAATTATTTGGATTTACTGAATAATCCAAATCCCAAAATCTCAATTTGTAGCGTGTATCTATTGGAAAGTGAAAATCAAACTAACGTCCACATCTCTACAAGAGAGGTAGTTCTTTTTGATATTCTTCCCAACAAATCCAATAAATTCATCTTGACCAACCACATTTAAGACACTTTTCAATCCACGGAGATTCCTGAATCAAATTAAGTGTTGCACAATGAGGGCACAATGTTTTTTCTTTCTTTTTTTCAATCGATTTCTTTTTCTTTCCAAAAATTTTATCAAACCGTTCTCGGTAAACATTACCCTTTACAGGTCGGGGTCTTGAACCTTTTCCACATTGTATTCTTTGTGATTTTTCATTCATAAAACGTAAAGAAATTATAGGTGTTGAAACTAAAAATGAAACAGTGAACAAATTGGGATATTCTTTGGCAATTTCCAAAGCGTTGTCAATGCCTTCTTTTTTTAATCCATCTGCAGTTCTTGGACAATTTGATAAGGCGTTTATTAGTTTTAATAAATTACGCATAAACGGTTTGAATTTGCCCAAATGCTTTGTATTCGGCAATTTGTTTGTTTGCCAATTTTACTCTTTCTTGTTGTTTTCTCAATTCTCGCTTTTCTTGTAAATATTGGTCGTGTAGCTTTTCCAATTCGGCCTTCTCACCTTCTTTGCGTGATTTGTAAAGAGTAATGAGTGAGGGGTCAGCGATATGAAATCTGTTAGATTGCAATGTTCCTAACTTCACACCTTTTTCCAAAGATATTAGAACAAAAGGATACAGAGGATTATTTTTACAAGGTTCAACCTTTACCTTGACAATTCTATTGGAAGGCCAAACGGCAATGTAACCGATTATTGGAAATTTTTGAGTTTTCATTCCAATCCTTCTCTTGCTATTTTAGATATTAGAATAAATTTAGAATCGTTGTAATATATTTCTGACATTGCTAGAATAGTTTCAAGAGCCTTAGTAGCTTTATTTTCTCTAGTTTCCGCAGGAGAATTTTTTCGGAGTGCTCTCCGATTTCTCTTTTGTTTTGATAGCGTTCTTTTCATTAGGAAAATAGTCTATCACGATTCTTTGAGAAAGTCAAGTTTTCTCTTACTCCAATTTTCGCCAACTTACATTAGACACGTCCCAACCAAAGCTATTCCACCGTCCAGTTGCTGGATGGTCAGCATGGTGCTTCCCATTTCCTTCGGTGAACCTAATCATTTGTATTGAAATTTCTGGAAGAGATGAATGATTTAAGCAATGTATTTCACGGTCTGCAAAAGCAGCATCTTCTTGTGTCAATGGTGTGCATCGGTCATATCGCATCATATCCACGGGAACAGGCCCAGTACCTGTTACCGTGAATTCGTTTGCATATTTAAGCATAAAGATAGTATAGTCGTAATACTAAAAGAATCAGAAGGAGCAATATACCCATTGGTCTAAAATATAAAGAACAGATAATAAAGCCTGTAATGACTGATATGGCTAGTAAAAATCTGTATGGCTCTCTTACTCTGTCATACCATTGATTAATTGACCGTATTATTTTCACAAAAATTTTAGTTATGGTGTTGCTGCATACCTTGTATGCTATTAACCACGTATTCAATCAAATATACGCGGGGTGCCACCAAAATTTGAGTAATAGTCATACCATTTATTGAAAGATTAATCATTAATAAAATTATTCCTACAATTCTGAAAAACCACTTCCACCCTGCCAAATCGCCTTTGTCGGTAGTGTATTTGTCATTTTCGGGAATTTTGTCTGATTTAGCAAGAAGACGAGCTTTCCGAGCAAACCAGAAGAAAGCTAATGACGGAATAATCCAAATGATAGCATAAATAACTGCTTGTGCCATCTTCCAGTGGAGAAATTCTTTTACCACCAACGGTGCCTGCTCCGAAGCAAAGTCAACTGACTTTATAATGGCAGTTTTGGAAGCGTCATAGATTTCACCACTGGCGGTTTTGACGCCTTGGAGCATACTGATAACAACTTCATTAAGATTGGTTGCTACAATCGTATGCGCTGTAGTTTTTGCCTGCTCCAATAATGATGGATTATTGGTAGCCGGAGTATTGGTTTCAGTGGCGAAAACAGGAATCGCCGATGCGAATAGAGATATGAATGTTGCTACGATTAGTGTTTTTATTTTCATAATGTTAAGTTAGATCCCACATAAGTCTTACCAATCCGAATACAATGATTAAAAGCAAGGAAGATATGACAAGCGTTCCACCTACCCAGTTCCAAATAAAGAAATAATTATTCAAATCATAACATCCTTGAAATACTGATAACATTGGTCCAGCCTCACCTTGTTCTTGTGCGGTAATCTGTTGAATTGCGGTGTTATATTGAAAAGACGAAGGATCCATACTTTGAATTTCGGTCAACCGTGCGGAAAGAGTTTCCAAAGCTTTCAGATTGGCGTCAAAATTGTTATTTGGTGTTTTGAGAAAAAGAGCATCGTATTCAGCAAAATCTCCATTTGTTTTACCTTGTTTTAGAGTATTGAGAAATTGGGAAATATATTGTTGTTTTGCTGGAATCGTTGAAGATTTTTCAGCCAATGACCACAGTTGAGAATAGTGTTTCTCATAGTTGTAACTGCTCAAAATACCCAATCGAATTTCACAGCTCAAAATTAAAATGCCGACAATGGATAGAATTAGCGATAGATTTTTCATAATGTTGAATAGTTTATCAGGAATTTGTAAAAAGTCAAGCGTTAACACGTTATCACACTTCCCATTCTGTGACAACTTTTTTCGGTTTTGGTATAACAAATTCACCAGCCATAATCAGAACGGACTTGGATGGAAAGTATTCTAAATCAATTTTCTCGGTGCCATCAAGAAAAGTATATCCTTCATATTCTCCACTTTGTAATTTTTTGTTTAATTCTGATTTTGTGACGACATCGTAACCGACTTCATCTTCACAACGACTAAGGATTAGGTATTTTTTATTCATAGATTTATTTCTTTGTAAAATTTTCTCAAATTTTTACCACCGTTTAGAAATGTATTGGTGATTTCTCTAAAAATTGTGAACTTTCCTTTAACTTCCCATGTTTCCACTGTCTTTTTAATGGGTCCGAATGTAATCACTTCTGCTTCGTTTTTGTGTTTATCACAAAATTTCTTTATTTCTTCCAATAATTGTTTTCGTGTAGGTGCTGAAATTGTTCCACCATATACACCACCAGAAATGAAATAAACGCTGTGTGGCGTAGAATAAGTAATAGATTGTTTCATAAATTAACCGTTGTTAGCTAAATGTGCCGCAGAAGCATATTCTTCAAATTCATAAACAGTATCACCGTTATCAATTGCACATTGGATTAATTCTTGCAAAGTATCAAATTTGCCTCCGCCCAAACAACTTTCAATATGAGGATTAATCCACTGAACGAAATACCATTTATCATTTCTTTGAACGGCAATATCAAAATTACTAACTGCCTGACGAGGCGAACGACTAAGATAAACATGGTCTGTATCCAGTTTTTCTACACGAACGTAGTTTTGCCCTTTTTTATTTCTACTTATTACTACTTTTCCGTAATGCTTTTCCATATTATTATTTGTTTTGAGAATTAAATGCGTTGTAAATAAGTTCGTATTCTTTTTCTGTTGCTTTTCGTGGTGGTATTTGGGGTGTCTTAATAAACGCTCCACAATAATTCCATGCACGAATTAAAAGGATTACTGATGATGCTTTTTGGAATCTACGATTTGTTGGAACTTTGTTGCCGGGAATGAACATTCCTTCAAATCCTTTGTATATGTATTCCATCGGTTCATCACAGATTTCAGGGATATTTAGTTTCATACAATTTTTACAACTTTGATGTCAATTTTTAAATGTAAATGTGTATTTTCCAGATAATCTATCTAAATACCACTCAAATCCTTTATAGTGGTCATTTATAAATGATGCTAAAATTAAATCTCGTGGCATTTCAGATATCCCATATTTAGATTCGACATAAGTATAACGAAATTTTATTATTTTAATTTTCTTACTTTTTAGTGCTTTTAAGATTATACTACCAACCATTCCATCATTCGGGCGTGATTCATAGACTTTGGAAAAATCTAAGTTAACTGTAACTTGTTTCATAAAATCAAATTTTCACAAACTTTTTGAAATTCCACACATACGGCCAGAAAAATTCGTTTCTATCTTCATAAAGAGGAATAATAATAAGTCCACTTTGTTTTGTGCCCATATCGTCAGTTATTCCATTCTCAACAATAACAGCGACTTCAAATTCCGTTTTAGTTGTGATTTTCTTTGGAGTAGCAAAACCACAGGCTATATCGAAAGCATCTTTTTTGGATGCTGATTTTACTCTGTCACCAACTTTGAATTCATTATTTTTCATTACCCCAATTTGTTAAGCATAGTTAAAATTGATTTCACAAATGGGAGACTGCTTAGAAGTTACAGTAATTTCATATAACAATACCCAACTGTCCACTTCTTCACAACTTCTTGGCTCTTTTTCAAAATCTTTTCGGAGAAACTTCATAAGAGTTATGTCCCATTTCATGGCGTCATGAATTTTATCTTCATGGTCTTGGATAGATTTTGCAGCTTCTTCAAACGTATTGCCCGTGGCAATAGCCATGCCGCCGCAATAACCCCAAAATTTAGATGGTAAGAATACAAATAGTTTCATGGTAAAATTTTATCACACTTTTATAAAATGTCAAGCGTCACTTGGTTTTCTCCAATGTTTTAATAGGAATAAGTTTTCCGTATATTCCGTTATAATTGTAACGGTTAATAAGAAGGAATCTAAAATATCCCCAGAATCGTTTATAGTTCATGTGATATTTTCTCCATAAATTTATTGCTATTTTTGTGCGGTGAACATTAGGAAGGTCTTGTGAAAATATACGAGTAAAACCAACGAAAGCATTATATCCATCATTATGCTTCCGAATAGAGAAAGAGCGATAAGATGATTTCATTCTATTTTAGAAATTAAATAAGAACAAAATGTTCCTGTTTTTAGAGAAACACTGAAATTATCAAAAATAAGACAATCATCATGAATAACAGAAAGTTTCCTCTGTTCATCCCTTGTGATTTTTCGGCCAATCAAGGAAGCCAACCTATTGTAGAGATTAGTCAATCCTAAAATTTCTTCTTGAGCGTTCATTTTGTTATTTTTTCTTTGAACGTTCCTTTAAAGATTTATACATCGTAAGAATTAAAGCAGCAGGAATAAATCTTACTGCTGCCCATAACCATTGAAAGAAATTTTTCATTATTTCATTTGTGATTTAAGAAAATTCTTATACATTTCTACAGTCTTTTTAGAAATAGCTTTCTTTACCGCATCGGATTCTACAATTTCACCTTTTGCCTCACGCAATACATCTTCGGTCATTGCTGAAATAATTTCTCGCATTTTCTCCATACAATGACCGGGAATCTTGTCAATAACGTGTTGTAATCTTGTTGCTGTTACCCACTCATTTGCAATGGCGTTTGCGTCTTCCAACATTTTCAGTTTTGACGGGTCAACGACAGGTCGGGGAGTGGCGGTTTCCTTAAACTCTTCGCCTTTGTGTTTACAAATTACTCGTTCACCATTATTCATAGTAAGTTCAATTAAAGGCCGAAGAACAACGCCTTCACGTTTCTTTCCTTTGCCTGCCATGTAATCTTCAGCAGTAGTAACACCGTTTCTAACGGATTGAACGCTACATGCATCTCTTTGTTGGTCAACACCGCTCAATGATGTTTCAACAATTAAAATACCAAGGCCATTTATTGTAGCTTTTGCCAAAGAAACTTTGATATAATGAACAAATTCAAGGCCCAATTTCTTAGCAACCTGTTCAGCATCGGGAACATTCAACCAACAATCGCCAATCTGAACATCAAATACAATAAATTTGAGATTTGGACCGTAAGTATGCGACATTCCTTGACATTTACCACCATAGGCTTCACCGTAAACAGTAACGGATTTATCACAAGGAATACCAAGGTTATTAAAGGCTTTCAGTAGTTCTGCCTCGTTGAATAGTGATAAGAACTTATTGTGGCTCTCACCACCAGCGAAAAAGGTCAGTCGACCCGTTGAAGTGGGCGTAACGGGTGGATTGAAATGGATATGCGCGCTTGTTCCGTGAATCTTTTCAAGCGCATAACATTCCTTGAACAGAAGAATCCACTGATTCTTGTAAAGATTTTCAATATGTGCGTAACCCATAAGTCATTAAGCTACAACAAGTTTTAGCGGAAATTTATCAACAATTTCTACTGATGTAGGTCCTTTGCCAAGTTTCTTGTAGATTTCGCACTGACTTTTTGAAAATAAGAAGGCAACAACATCAACTTTTGTGCCTTTCTTCAATTTTGGTGTATCCACAACTAACGTAGCATCGTAAAGTTGAATATCGCCGTATTCGCCAATATCATCCCAACCACTATGATTTATGGCTATTGAGTCTGTGATTGCGTTCATGGTTAAAGTTTATCAGAAATATAGAAAAAGTCAAGCCTCTTACTTTATTCTTTTATTTTCCAAATCCATGATGAAAATTATTAATTTAATCGCAATCGGAAAAACATAGATGGACCAGATATAGAATTAGTTACAGTATATTGACCTTCAATAATAGCAGGAGAATTAGTAGAAACGACATTCCATACTGCAGTTGGAGCCAAACTTGGAGTAGATTCCAATATAAAGCTGCTTGAAACATTAGCTGC